>ERZ1023869.155-NODE-155-length-28053-cov-10.409601_pt1 | contig 28053 bp, 12 predicted proteins | sample MGYA00380390_ERZ1023869 | MGnify/ENA primary metagenome ERZ1023869 (study PRJEB33179, sample SAMN07449005) | human gut metagenome | biome: Human-gut; feature: Human associated habitat; material: Faeces | host: Homo sapiens | place: India: Bhopal | collected...
TATAATGAATCATAATTATTTAATCTAATAAATTTAATATAAATTAATTGTTCCCTGTATATGTTTGTAATATAAGTTATAAGATTAGGAATATGAAGATCAGTGATAGAATTTAAATCTTCTATATATTCTTTTATAGAATTTGTTATTTGATCTAATACAACTTGGTCACTAGTCATTTTAAATTTAATTTCAAATTTTAAGCTTAAATTAATCCTATCTATATTTTCTTCATTATTTACATTATACATTAAAGATTTACCATACGTATTAAAGAATTTATAATCTATTCCAAAAGAATCTTCTAATAAAAATAATATATTTTGTATATATCTTTTTCTTGTATCTATTTGCTTGAATAGATTTGTTATTCTTTCTTCTGTGTTTAAATAAGTATATCTAACAACAGGCATTTTATATATTTTGTAAGTAAAGTCTCCATCAGAACCTTTTTCTAAATTTATATAAGATTGTTGTATATCTGTATAATCATAAAAAATATCTAATCCTGCTTCGTCTGGAGAATAAATGTTGGTTAATGTATATCCTTCTAAATTTGGAATTATATCATCTAAATTTTCTTGTTTATTTTCTCCGTACATTCTTCCATATTCTTCATCAAATTTTACTAAATAAAAGAATTTTATTCTTACGTTAGGAGAAATATATACAGAAGAATCTACTCCGGTTCCTATACTTTTCATACCAGACGTAATATTCAATTTTGTTCCAGAATTAGATATTACATCATTAGTTTTAAATTTAAATAGAAAACTATATATAGCTTCTGCTTCATTAAAATTAGTCATCTCTGCTTTCATATATCTTAAAGGAGTTTCTCTTCCTTGAGAGTCTGTTGTATATATTACAGCATATAAATCAAATTTAGTACTTTCTATATCTCCATTATCATCATAAGTAAGTAATTCAAAATCAGAATTTATATTCTGAGTAGCATTTATTTCAATTTTGTAAGTATCTTTATCTGTATAAAAATCTCTATGTATAAAGAAATTTAAAGAAACGAATTGTAATAAGGATTCTTCATTAACAAAATTAAAATATAATAATCTATCATAATTTACTAATACATGATAATACGAAACATAAAATGGACTTTTATTAACAACCATTAAAAATGGATTCATATATAAAAATGAAGTCTTATCCATATTTTCTATCTCTTCTTCATCTGTAGTAGATTTTCCTATAGTTTTATCTGTATCTGGGTCTGTATAATACATGGATCCAGGTTTTATAGAAAAATTATACTTACTAGTTGAAGAAAATATTCCTCTATTAAATGTTGGAGATATAGTATTTGTAGGAACAATATTAGATCCTTCTCTTAAAAGTAAATAACAGAAATAAAGTCTTTCTATTTGATTATGTATTCTTTCTAAAAAGTATAATTTACAATCATCACTATCTTCATTCATATGATTGAATACATTGTTCAAATCTGTATATGTTGTAACAGAACCTCTTGATATAGCTTCTTTAGGAATAGCTTGCTTTAAATCTGCTATAGTTTTTTTATCTTCTCCATATTGGGAATCAGACATAGATTGAAGTAATACATATAATCCATTATAAGAAAACCTTTCTGAAGTTAATACTTGTATATTAGAATAATCTTCTGTCAAAGAAAAATTACATTCTGATCCTAATGTGGTAAATATATTTATAGTAACTTCTGCATTCTGTCTTGGCTGATAGCTATCTCTATTAAATCTCAATCTTATATTAGATTCATCTAAATATAAATAATTTATAAATTCTTGTCCACTAGTACTATATAGACCATCATACATAGGAATCAAATAATGAGATTCCCCATCTTCTACTACTTCTACATAAAAATACGCTAATTGATCTTTAAAAGAAAAATTAAATATTTTATTTTCTAGTGGATTATCTACTATTATCTTTTTATATATCTGTGTATGAATCAATTGTCTTAAAGTTACTGTAAGCGTTACCAACGTATCTCCAGATATTGTTACTTTTCCTAAAGCTGGTAAATAAGGATTTGTTAAATTAGCTATAGGATTTTTCCCATCTATATCATATTTAGCATTATAAACATATGTTCCATCAGGTAATTTGTCTCTACTTATTATTATATCATAATCTAATTTATATTGATATCGTTCTCTTTCTCCAATACTAAAAATAAATTCTTTATCTAAGGTAAATTTATTATTAGTCATATTAGCTATTAATGCTGCTTCAGGTATACCAAGAAGCATATCTATCTCAGCTGGTTTTGCTTGAATATCATTTATCCCTAGAGATAATGCATGAGCTATTACATTTCTTTCATATTTTGCTTTAGTAGGTATTGCTTCACAAGAATACTCTGATGCCATAATAGTTGTATTTTCTATTGCATTAGACATTACTGAAGATAAATAACCATATACTCCCATCACTAAAGTATCTTCTGGTATATCTATATATTTTGATTTTATAGACTCTATAAATTCTGTTATTTTATATAAATCTGTAGTAGAAATAGTTGTATTTTCTATTGCCATAAATTATTTCCCCCATCTAAATAAATATTTTGTATAACCGTCTGAATCAACAGAAGTATCTTGAACTATGTAAGGTATACTTACATTTTCTCCGCTTATTGCTTGTATTTCTGGATCCCAGATATCCATAGCTTCATATGAATATTTCCATGTAGAAACTAATGCATTAAAATCAGATATAACAACAGAGTCTGTATCTTCAAACCATCCACTTTGTTTAAAACCTACTGTCATTTTCAATGGTCCTTTTTCTGGAACATCTCCAAATGTATTTCTTGATATAGATACAGGATATACTCCTGTCCATTTACAACAAAACAATATACTTTCTCCATCATTATCTAATATAAATTTATATACGGCTATATGATCACAAAGAATTTTATTTAATATATAATTTATATTTGGTCTCATTACCCCTAACCAACATAATCTTCTATAATAATCCCAAGCCTTAAACAAATAATATATTTCTAAATGATTTGTTTCTTCAAATTCAGCAGAAAATTCTATATTTTCATCAGAACTCATAGAAGATTTAGGATAAAATAATTTGGTTCCATACATATTTTGTGCAGTTTCTAAAGAATCAACTCTAATATCAGGAACATCTAAAGGTGCTGATATTCTGTTTGTAAGTATTCTTATAAATGGACACTCTTTATCAACTATTCCGTTTTTATAACATAAATCTGTTAAAGTAGTTTTACCATATCCTAAATCATATAAACTTTTAAATAAAGTAACTTCTGCAGCATTAGATTCCTTACTAGTATTTAGAGATCCATTAGCTAGTATAGATAAGTCTGGTTTTGTAAAAAAGACTATTTCTTTGGTTCCTTCAACTAAATGGTATGGATCCCATCTAGCAAATCTATAAAATGAAGTGTTATAATTCATATCTCTTAATTCATAAACACCATTAGCTCTCAAAGTTCGTCTTAATAAAGAATCAGAATTTGATATATCTTCTTTTAATGTATTATATTCTTGATCAAAATCTAAGCAAGAAGTTGTTTCTAATCCTAATTCTTCAAAAGATGGAACTACTGTTGTATTAGGAATTCCAGTAACATCTGCCAAATTTATCATCCTTTCTATTAAATAATTATAGATATGTCGTCCTAATATATGGTTAGAGCTCTAATTGGATGACATATCTGTAATTAAATTTTATAGGAGGAAAATTATAAAAATGAGAGATCAAACTACTTTACGTGAGGCAGGACTGTTAACAGATATTTTAAATTATGTTGCAGATTCTGATATTAATATTTTAAGTGATATAGGTAAAAGAATACTTAATAGAGATCAAGACGATCCATTAAAATTTGCTGTAGATACAAATATAGCAAAAGCTGCATCAGGTTTAACAGCTGTATTTCCTGTTTTAGTAACAGAAGCAACAGAATTAGATCAAGCTGTTATGGTAGCAAAAGCAGTAGAAAGAAAAGCAGTGGCATTATTACAAATGCTATTTGCAGCAAATCAAATAACAACAACTTCTAGTGCACAACAATATTTAGCTAGATTCCATAAAAATTTATCTGGTGCGATAGATTTAAGTGGAATGGATGTAGATGATATTATAGAATATAGTAATAAATTAAGCGAATCTATGTATCCAGATAATGAAGAAAAAAGAGCTTATTTAAATGAAATGGTAGAAGCTGTAATAGAAGATTGTAAAATAGAAGCAAAATCTAAAAAAGCAGATTTTTCTATTAATGAAACTAGTATTGGAGATTATAGAGTTAGAAAAGTTTTAAATGAATTACAAACTTGGAAATCTAATCAAAGTGTAGATACTATAGAAACAAGAACAGGTGGCTTATTAGGAACAACAACAAGAACCACAACTATAAGTGATGATCCAGATATACAAGATATAAAAAATGCATATGAAATGCTTAATAAAGGTGTAATAAAAACCGATATAGAAAAGGCTAACGAAGCTGTTCCTTCTCTTATGATAATAAATTTTGTTACTATTGTAGAAGGTGGAAATAAAGTAGTAAATACAGCAGTAATTGGAGTTAAAGCAAAAATTCAGTATGTTAGTTCTGAGGAAATGATAAATAGATTAGTTATGAAAAATAATGATAGAAAAGGAATGCTTAATTTCTTAAGAGCTACTACTGGTGAAATAAGTTTCTTTAGAGATTTCTTATTCGCTGTTGATAGAGCAAAAGTAGATGCTGTAGCAAGATCAGGAAAAGGTTCTAGTTCTAAAATATGGAAAATGTTAGAATTAACCGCTCATAAAGCTAAATTAAATAAAGCAGCTGGGAAAAAATCCTCTGATACTTCTGCTATAACTACTATAGTTATAAGCAAAGCTGAAGTAGATTTAATAAAGAAAGAACATAGAATAGATTTAATGAAAGCTGGAACTATGGTTTCTATTATGCGTGGTTATAATTTAATGGCTGTATGTATAGTAGATGATGTAGCAGAAAGAGTAATGTTTTTATACGATGATGGTTCCAAAAATTATGAAACATTATCCTTTATGAGCCTTGAAAGAGAAGAAGGAAATGGTATGTATAAAAAGGTTATTAATTTAATGACGAAAGGAAGATAATTATAATATGTTTATTAAATTCACAGATCCTAATTATATATTAGAAAATAGTACTATGGGGACAGCACCAGATATGCCTAAAAAACCAACTATAGTAAAATCTCCATCTATCAGTGCACCAAATCCAGCTTCAAAAGCACCTAAAATGCCACCTAAACCAATGAATACTTCTAATAATGTAGTAAATTCTTCTAATTCTACTCCAAAACCTAGTCCTGGTAGTAGAATGGGTTCTTCTACAATTGTTGGAAATAAAAAATTTAATGAATCTTATAGTAGATATCAATCTGATAGATTTAAAGAAATAGTAAACGAATATATGGATATTTATGATATAGAAACAGCAAAAAGAGTTTCTGTATTAGATGAAGCTGAACAAAATAGTTTATTATTATCTTTAACAGATAAATTGTATAAAATGATAGTTGGTAAAATAGATGATATTGAATTTGGAGATATACCAAAAACAAGAGGAGATATTACAAAACTTCCTAAATATGATCAAATAGAACAATGCATAGAAGTAATGAAAGGTATATTTAAACAATATAAAGAAGATATCGAACCAGTAATGGTAATAGAAAATGCTTTGAGCAATATTAGAAATCATAAAGATGTATTTATGGCTTCTTATGCTGGAAAAGTAGAATTAGGGATAATTATGTATAATACAATGGCATTATCTGTAATCAATGGTTTGTCTTATATGATAGCTGTATGTATAGAATATATTAAAGATCCTAAAAATGAAGGATTAAAAATTGTATTAGATAAAACAGCTGTAGCTAAAGTAAAAGATCATCTTGTTTATGAAAATTTAGTAAAATTCAACGATTCTTGTAGACAAGGGGATATTGAAAATTCTTTAAGACCTTTGATTAAAGCAAAAGCTAGAGGTTTTGCTGTAGCATTGTTAGGAATTAAAACATTATTAATTCTTGGTGGGGTTTTAATAGCAGTAATTCCTATGATTAGAGATTTGGTATATTTCTTCTTTGCTGCTAGATCTAGAATTTCTACATATTTTGATATACAAGCAGATTTACTTGAAATGAATGCAAATGAATTACAAAATGATCCAGATATTAAAACAGAAGCAGAAAAATCTAAAGTAATAAAACGTCAATTAGTAATTGCTAGTGGATTCCATAAAATAGCTGATGCTATTGCTGTAGAAGCTAAAGTTTGTGAAAGACAAGCTACAAATGAAGTAAAAAGAGATAGTAAAAAATATAAAGTTGATGAAGTTGATACAAATTCTGATTTTGGAACAACTTCTGGAGAACCAAGTGGTTCTTTATTCTAAGGAGGTATCTTAATGTCTTTTTATAAAAAAGCACCAATGAGTAATTCTACATTTATGAAGAAAATGTTAGAAAATAAAGAAAAAGAAAACCAAAATAATATTTTAGAACAACAAGAAATAAATTTATACCAAAAAGGATATGTTTCAGAATCTAAACAATATATTTTAGATAGATATAATAAAGAAATGATAAAAAACAATTCTTTACTACAAAAAAGTAATTTAAAAGATGCAATATTAGAAGAATTAGTAACAGCGGTTCTTTATGATGGAATTTTAGCACCAGTATTAGAAATGAGTTTTGCTAATTCTCATCAACACCAATTGGGTTATAATATTGCTAATAATTTTGTTAAAGAACATGGAGCAAATAAATTATTAAAAGAATGGAAAAATAGTAATTATTATATGCAATCTATGCAAGAAGATGTTTCTAATTGGTATAATTATTTAGTAGAATCTGCAGAAGAAAAAATAAAAGAAGGATTAAGCTTAAAAGATGCCTATCAAATAGAACAAGATAATATAAATGATTTTATTATAACAATAAAAGATAATATTCCAAAAGATATAGATGAAACTATAAATGAAAGAGTAGCAGATTCTATTCAAGACTTTATAGATGATAATAAAAAGAGCAAAGCTGATATGGAAAAAATATATATGGATGCAAAATCAAAAATGGTATCAGACAATGATATAGGAATACAGCAAGAAGCTTCTATGATAGCAAAAAGAAAAGAAAATAAAATACTAAACAGACCAACAAACGTTTTTGGAGAAATGACAAAAATCATGTTAGAATCTGTTCACAAAATCTCTGTATTAAAAGAATCTTATTCTAATAATAACAAATTAGATTTTAAAAAAATAATGAAAGATACAGAAGTTATGTATACATTCTTAGAGTGTCTTAATACATTAAACATAGTAAATGTAAACGAATCTTATATTACTAACATGCTTTTAGAAATGAAAAATAGTGTAAATCCAACAAAAGAAAATATTGAAAAGCAATTAAAAAATTCATATTAATAAAAAAAAATAAGCAAGCATTAAGTTGCTTGCTTATTTTTATATTTTATTTTAGAAAAGCTTTGAATAAAGATCCTACAGCTTTTAAACCTTCTGTAACATCCTCTGCCATTCTAGGGCTACCTGTTTTCTTTAATAATAGATAAGTAGCTCCAGCTCCTAATCCTGCAGCAGCTGTATATTTAGCACCAGTAACTGCTGCACCTTTCAAATCAAATTGTTGTTGTCCATTGTTATTGTTGTTTTCCATATTTAAAACCTCCTTAAAATATTTCGCAGCTTTTGTATCTGCATTAGAATCGATATCCATTATTTTTTGTGGATTTTCGGATACCGTCATAATAAACACTCCTTTCATTTTTACACATTTATAGTATATAATTAAAAATAATATTAACAGTATAAAATTAGACTATTTTGTACCCATGGTATTTCTACCATGGGTATATAAAAATCTTATTATATTCTTACAATAAAATATGAATTATAATTTCTATCTTTTAAAAAATCTACTGTATAAAATAGATTAGCAACATATGAATTTGTGAGCATATTTATTTCTTCTTTTGTTAAAATTTGAGATAAAGAATTTATATTATGTAAATAATATTGATTCATTATATTTGTTATGTAAGAATAAATTAAATTGCAATCATTATTGTAATTGCAATTTAATTTAACTATTATATCTCCATTATTATTTTTATAGATATAAGAACATAGATTATTGTAAATAGAATTTATAGTATCTTTTATATTATTGATATCATAAAAATGTGATAATAATAATTTTCTTTTAATCATTTCCATATTTAATAAATTAGATTTCATAATTTCAGATATATTTTCATAATATTTAACCATTTTCAAAAATCATCCTTTAGTTATTTTTTAGAAGTGTCAAAATAACTAACCTCATCTATGTTTTCTACCCTTTTTATCATAGATTTATATTGATATTTGTTGTATAGCATATTCATATATCTTAATCTTATTTCTACTCTTGGTAGAATAGAATAATATTTTCTTATTCTTCCATCTATAACTAATGAATCGTCTAACCAAACGTTTCCATTATACATATCAGAATATTTTTTAGCAATATTATCAAAATCTGGTTTTAATAAAGGTCGTATTAGTCCTAGTTCAGCTAAATAAGTATCAGTAGAATTAAAAGAAGAAGGAGTCTTTATATATGCATCATATTCAATAGAACAAGCAGTATGAATTAAATTAAATTCAAATTCTTTTAATTCAGTTTCTGTCATATACCTTTTCATAAAATTTCTATCAGAAGCTCCTGTTAAAGAATATACTTGAATAAAACCAGGATTAGATTTTGCTGCAGAAACTAGATTAGATTTATTAACATATCTAGCTCTAGGTCTAGGAGAACCTTCTGGTTCTTCATATAAAACTACAAAATACTCTTTTTCATATTGTAAAGTTGATAACATTTCTTTTCTAACTTTAGCTATATGAGAAGCTTTTTCTACAGTCATATTCATTTTGTCATACATCCAAGATAATCTATCCATATAATCTCTAGGAATATCTGAATATTTTGAATTATATATTTTAGCTTTTTGCTTACGACTTTTAATTTTAAACACCTCCAAATAATAATGTGTTTATAATCTAGTTTGTTTATGTATAAAAAAAAATAATCCATACCATTTTCTGGTATGGATTATTTTTATAAATATGAAATTATAAATTATTTATAGTTTTCATATTATGGATGTTTTCGTTAGCATTTCTAATCATTTCATCTATCTCTCCATTTTCTAATTTTTCTAAAATAATAGAATTAACAGCATGATTTAATTCATTTCTGTTATTTATTAATTCTTTTATTTCTTGATTAGCCTCCTTAACATTTTTTCTAACATTGTTAGAATAGAAATATAGACCTCCTGCACCAACTACAACTCCAGCTAAAAATTTAAACATACAAATTCCTCCTTAAATTTATTACACATTTATAGTATATAATTAAAAATAATATTATTTAGCACCAGGAAGGACTTGAGCTTTTAAAGATGATAAAGTCCTAGATACAGAACGCAAAGATTCTTGCATTAATAAAGATCCTGAATTCATTATAGCATCTTCTAATCTTTGTCCACCTCTTATTGTCCACCATAATTTAAGAGTTCTTATTATATCTGGAGATCCTATATTTATTCCACATAAATTTGCCAAATAATCCATTTGACCTGGATTTCCAATTAAATCATTTGTTCCATTTTGAAGTGGAAGAGTTAATACATTATATAAATCTTTTATAGTAAGATCTATTTCAATTTGAGTAGGAACTCCATTTTCGTTCCAAGCTCCAACTTCACCTTTTTTTACTTCACAATTTGTTATTATGCCCATATCTATATTAAACATAGATTTATAGAAAGCTCTTACTAAATAAGGTGCTATATAAGTATTTGAACCAGAAGATCTTGGTTCTACAAAAGCTAAAATGTGTAATAATGGTACTAATATATTTAAATACAAAGATAAATTATCTGATGTAGGAGAATCTAATTTTATACTAACGTTATATTGTTGTGTAAATTGAGAATCAGACCATATTTCTGGAAAATACATACGACCACCAGCGATTATTGTAGTAATATTTGTTAATATTGTATCTATCATTCCATTAGCATTTCTATAATCTCCAGTTTTTAATGATTCTTGACCCATTTTTGCCATAAATTCTGCTCCAGTATAACCGGCCAATCCCCCCATTAGAAATTGCATTTCTGATGCCATAGATCCCATTTGATTCATTTGTTGAGATAACTGAGATTGAGTAGTCCCATTGGAAAAAGACTGTGATACTTGAGCATCTGAGTTAATATAAAATGTAACTGCTCCTCCATAATAACCAAATTTAGAAGCCGAATCAGAAGCAGATCTCCAATCTATTTCATTTAATTTTTTATTTTCTCCATTTATGGATATCTCTTGATCTCCTATTCCTAATAAAATAGCAACTCCTCTACACATAACATTAACGGTTTCAAAATATTCTACAGGAGTTAGTCTTAAACTATAATACCTTCCTCCACTTTTTATTGCTGATTCTAGAGTATCTTTAGATATACCAGGTATTTTTCCCAAAGTATTTGTTAAAGCTTGACCAATAGCATTTGTATGATCATCTGTAAAACCATCCATAAATTCTGGAATACCAGCTTGCATTACTAACATAGGTATTCTAGCTATTATATGGTGTTGATAATTTCTTCCAAATTCTGTTAAAGATGAAGATGCATTAATAGTGTTATTAGTATATCTAGGATCTACAGATGGCATAAATTGATATGGTAAACCAAATATAGAACGGGTATTATGTATATTTATACTATTCAAATCAGTATACCATGTATTTATACTATTCAAATTATTTGATATAGCACTTACTATATCATCTGTATCCATATCTTCTAGTAAATCATTTTGTGTTATATCTTGCCATTTATCTTCAGTATTTTCTTTTATTTGAACAGAGTCTGTTGTTACTGTAAATTGTTGAGGAGGATTGCTTCCTTCATCTCTTAATGTTACCAAGCCTTGAAAAGCATCTACGTTTACTACTTTTAAAGCTATATTATCTTGACTATAAGAAGAATCTATGACATTTCCAGTGTTTACATCTTTTACACCTGTTCCTTTTATGTGTGCTGTACTTTTGTAAATATCTAAATCTTTAGTATCATTATTTGCTAATGTAGATACTGGAGATATTGTTTTATACACTGTGTAATTTACTCCATTATTTCCTTTTTTTATAGAATATCTTATTATCTTATCTATATTTCCAGTATTTATCATTTCTGAATTATATTCTTTTACAGTAACTACGTTATCTGATTTAAAAATAAAATTTCCATTTTCTAATTTCATCCATCCATTTTCTACAGATGCAACTTTTATCATTTTATTTGCTGGAAGAATGTTTATTATACTACTTGTGGGATACGGAGTATTTCTTACAGCTATAGGTTTTTTAGTTATATATATTTTCATAAATATTTATTTCCTCCTTTTTATTTATAATATCCAATATTTATCACAATGTCATGGGTAGCAAGGAATAACCTTGCTACCCAATTATATTATTTTATCTAGATGCTATTGCTTGCATAGTATTTACTATACTTTCCACTTCTCCTTGTTTTGATGCTACAAATTTATCTCCTATTCCAAATCTACTTCCGTTTCCTATTTTAGATAATTGAAGTGTTAAACTATTTATATCTGCATTTTGTTTAGTATTTACATTCTTTTCTGTAGAGTTTTTATTTGAACCAGATTTAACTATTTCTATCGTTAATTCTACTAATTTACTTAATAATGCATTATTAGACGCTATTAATTCATTTGTTTTAGATTGTTCTAATATTAATTTATCGATTTTGTCAGAATTGATTTGGCTAGTATTTGTTGTTTGTGTAGTAGTATTAGTTGTATTTGAAACAACATTTGCTTCTTTATTATTATTAGATACATCTGTATTTTCTTTATTTTCTTCTTGTTGTTTTACTTTTTCATTATGATCTTTTATTGGTTTTTCTTGAGCATCTTTTATTTCAATATACTTATTAAACCACTTTTTGATTCCTTTAAATAAATTGCTAAATACATTTCCAGTTCCATATTTATTAGGAATATTCATATTTTTATCATATTCTATATTCATATTTTCTGGAGATTCTACATCTTCTAAACTATCTATATTTTCCATTACATCTTTAGATAATACACTACTATTTTCAAATATATTATCAAATTTACCTTTTCCATAAATACTACTTACTGCATGCTTTCCTCCGCCATAAGTATATGGATCTAAATGAGGTCCACTTTTAACAGCTGCCATATTTTCTGGAGGGTCTATTTCATAATGAATATGAGGTCCTGTTGATGCTCCTGTATTACCTAATGTACCTATTATATCTCCAGGTTTTATTTGTTGACCTACACTAACATATTGATCGTTACAGTGTCCAATTAAATGATAGTTTCCATTTGAATCTCTTATCTGTATATAATGTCCGTAACCACTACCGTATCCGCTTCCTAAATCTACTACTTCTCCTGATATTGGACTTGGAATAGGAGAATTTTCATCTCCTCCGATATCTATACCACCATGAGCACCAGGAGTAGGACGTCCATCTTCTGTCATATAAGTACTTGTTACTACTGTTCCAGGTATAGCTCCTAATAAAGTATCAATAGGATTTCCAGCTACTTTTATAGATTGGTTTTGTAGACCATTTTGGTTCTTATTATTAGAATTATTAGAACTATTATCCCCACCAAACATAGATAAAAATGGATTATTATCTCCAAAAAATAGTTTTATAGCTTGAGCCATTGGTCCTGCTGATACAGCACCAAATATAGCTTTACCTACTTTACCCATAGATTCTTTTAAAGGATTTGCTATTTTTTGAGCTTGACTTTCTAAAAATCCAAACATTCCTCCAGAAGATGAAGAAGTTGTTGTTTTTGTATTAGAGTTATTTGTTTTATTATCTGTGGAATTTGTATTATTAGTAGTTTCTGTGGTTTGATTTCCATTATTGGTTAAAGCATCAACCGCCATATTAGTAGCAGTATCTACTGCTGCATCTTTTACCATTTCTCCAATAGCTGAACCAACGACACTAAATGCACCACCTCTTCCATATTTCTTTCCTAATCCTGTAGATGTGGCTGCTTTAGTAGAATCAGTATATTGATCTAAAGATGTAGATGTTCCATTTTTTAAAGCATCGTATGCTATTTGATCATTGCTTACATTTTGTTTACCCATATTTTTAGCTTGTTGAACCATATTTTCTACTTTTTGTTCTGGGGTCATTCTTTTTTCTGCCATATCTGCATCTAGAATACTATTCCATCCAGCATCGTTTGGTTTTGTTGTAGTATTAGAATTATTGGTAGGTGTGCTTGGTTTAAATGCTTTAAATGGATTAATAGCTTCTGCAAATATATTTGTTATAGCTGATATTGCACCAAATAATCCACCATCTTTTTTAGCTCCACTATTTCCAGAACTTCCTCCTTTATAAGAAGCTCCTACTTGTATGCCTTTACCTTGTTTATCAAATGCTTCTTTAGCAGAAGCTTTTCTTCTAGGATAAGATGATGTATCTCCACTAACTTCAAATCCTTTTTCCCATGTAACTACAGCATCTTCTAAACTTGGTGCATTTATAGTATCTTGTAATACTCCACTATACGCACCAGTACATTCTATCCACAAATATTCTAATTGAGTTTGAACATCAGACCAATCAGTTCCTTTTGATGCTGCATAATTTTTCAATGCTGTAGCTCTTGTATCATACCACTGGCACAAACCTGTAGCTCCTATTTCATTAACAGAAGTAGGATCATAGCTTGATTCAGCTTCCATATTACCCATAATAGCAGCAGTTGCTTGAGAACCTATACCTTTAGACATTAAGAAATCCCATACTTGTTCTGGAACATTAGAATTTCCTCTTCCATATAAATATTTTACAGCTTTTGATACTAATCCTTTTCCGTAGCTATTATATTTTTTATGTTTACCTTTTCCTGTAGAAATAGCTATATTTGATTTATTTAATACTTCGGATGCTCTATATATTTTATTAGGAGTTCTAGATTCTGGGTCTTGGATTATTATATTTCCTTTTTTATCTATACCAGTTGCAGTTATATAATGAGGATTTTCTGCATAAGGAGTACGAGAAGTTTCTCCTGCACTATCTTTACCCATTAATATTACTGGATTTCCTGATTTTAAACTATCTGTTATATCTTTATGACTATATAATCTTTCGGATTCTACGCCTTTCTTTTTCATATAATCTGTAAAGAATTCTGGTTTTGTTCCGCCATTCTTTTCTTTATATTTTGATAATGCAAATTTTGCACCAACCATAGGATTGACTTGGATACCTAAAGAAGATAATGCATTTGCTGCTGCCATTGGTCCACAACCACTATCAAACATAGTTTGATGTACTGTATCACCTTTTGCATTAAAACTCATATTAAATTGTGGATCTAATTGGGAATAGAAGGTACCTGTACCATATGTACTATGTTTTCCTTTACCCATTCTTTTGTTTAATTCTTCTTGACTTGGCATAAATATATTCTTTAAATATTGAGCTTCGTTGCTTATAGCATTTCCAGCACTATTCCATTTATCAGCCACCCAATTTTTAGCATCGTTGGCTGTATTAGAAGCCCATTGAGTTGTATTATTCCATGTATTTACTACAGTATCTTTTATATTACCAGCTGTATTAGAAACCCAGTCTGTAAAATTATTCCATTTATCTTGAATATAATTTTTAACTCTTGATGGTCCGTTTAATACTAAATCTTTAGCACTTTCATAGGTATCACTAAGAACTTTTCCTACATCTTGACTTAAAGTAGTTGGTTGATTGTTTTCTTTGGCTTGTTGTTCTCCTTCTCTAGCCATTCTATCTAAATCTTGTTTTGTAAATCCAAATACTGGACCAACGTATTCTATAGCTAATTGAACTACTTCTTCTGTATCTAAGAAAATAGAAATAGGAGTAGCACCTATTGCAGCATTTATTAAACCAGCTACAACTTTCATTCCCATAGTAGCTGATCCAGAAGGTAATCCTAATATTTTATCTGCACTATTATATCCATCTATAAAACTATATAAAGCTATACCAGCACTTACAGCTGCTACTAATATTGCAGCTGGACTAGCCAAACCTAAAAATCTTGCAGCATATTTTACTACTCTTCCTACAGATTTAGGAAGTTTGCATTTTTCTAAAACAGCTTTAAAGAAATTTTGAACAGCTGCTTTAGATTTTTTACCAGGTATATAGCTAGAGCATTTTTCTAATATAGAATTTAATCCTCCTTTAAGTTTTCCTAAAAGATTCATAAATATTTCTTTAGTTTTTCCTGTTAATTTAGAACCTGTATTAGTTTTATTATTTATATTAGCAGAAGAATTAGATTTTTTATCTGCATCATTCAATTCGTTATTTTTAGTTTTATTAGGAGGAGAATCTGGTTTTTCATCTCTTGTATCATTATTTAACTTATTTTTATCATTAAAATCTTTTATATTTTTATCTATTTCTTTAGAATCTTCTGGATTTGCTTGTCTATATCTATCTATTGCTTTCTTTTCTTCATCGGATAAACTATCATAAGTACCATCTGTATATATACTAGAAATAGTAGTTTTATAAGTCATTCTTTTTGTAGGGTCATTGGAAATTGATTTTAATTCTTCATCACTCATATTTCCTAAATTTTTAACTGTATTCTTTTGTAGATCTGATACTTTTTTGTTAGATTCTGCTTTATTATCAGTTTTCTTATTATCTTCCTTATCTATATTTTCGTCATTATCTGCATCTGTTGTATCTTCTTCATCATCTATTCCAAATATTTTTTTCTTTATCTTTCCTATTCCTTTATCTGCTCCATATCCTATTATATCTTGAAGGCCAGAATATAATAGATCAGATGTATCTAATTCTCCAGTAGTTAAATATTTAGATACAAATGAAGCAGCAGTATCTTCTATTACATTTCCTAAACCACCGCCAAGATATTTTTCTCCTAATTGAGAACCTAACATAGGTAATCCAAAACTAGCGGCTAAGGATAAATAAGGATTTTCTATTATTGGTTTTGCATTATTTTGGGTATCTGTTTGTGTAGGTATAGTGGTATTTTTAATATTTTGGTTATTTTCTTCTCCAAATCCTAAAGATTCTCCTAATCCATCTATTCCAGAATATGCTCCATATGCACCTAATGCATATAATGGATATTTAGCAATACCTAATTTTCCATTTATTTTTCCTAAACCTTTTCCTATAGTTTGGCCAACATTTTTAATTCCTTTATATACTCTAGATTTATTTTCTAATACCTCTAAATCAGTTAACCCTTTTCCTGTTTTTTCATCTATTAAACCTTTAGCTTTATTAGCAGATCTTTCTCTTTCTAATCTATTTTCTTTATCTTTGTCTTTTTCTCCTCTATTCCATAAAACTTGCCAGAATTTCTTTGATGTATAAGTACTAGCTAGACCTAAAGGAAGAGTCATCATTAAACTAGATGCTATATCTCCTAATCCTACATCTTTTCCTTCGCTTAAAGCTGTTAAAGTATCATAACCTGTACCAAATAAACCAGTCAATAAAGCATTTTTAAATGTTCCATGAGCACCAGCTGCATTAAATATAGAACTAGCAATATTAGACATAAGGAACGAAGAACCTACATCCCATACATCTTGACCAGATATTCCATTATAAGTATCTGTAGCAAATTGTTGAGCATCATTAGTAACACTATTTCCTGCATAAGGTGTATTATTGTTATTTTTCCTTCTATTTATTATAGTAGTGGCTATATTATCATCAGATATTCCATCTGCTTTCATTTGATCTGCCATATTCCATTCATATGCAGTTAGAATTCCACCAACTTGTTCAAATTGAAATCTATAAGGTTCTGGATTGAATTTATGATCTTTCATAGCTAAATTCAAAATAGAGTTATTTTGATCTACTATATTATCGTTATAAAGATTTCTAGCACCAGCTTCTACCAATCCTTCTCCATTTTGACCAGACTGAGATGCAAAATGATGTACTCCGTATGCTGCAGCAGCAGCCAATGCCAAACCAGTTCCTATTTTAGCACCAGTTTTTATTCTTCCTTTATTTTTATTAAGAAATCTATCGTACCATTTTCCTCTTTTATTATTTCCTTTAGAATTAGAAGAATTTTTCTTATTATCATCTTTCTTATCATCTGATTTGTTTTTATCAGAATCTTTATCATCTGTCTTTTTATCAGAATCTGGAACTGTTACTGAACTATCATCGTCTGATGTACTAGAACTTGATGATCCTCCTCTTGTATTTCTTTCGATATTTTCTAATACTGAATTTGTTTTCTTTTGTTCTTCAAGCTGTTGTTCTGCTAAAGTATTTTCTTCATTATTATTAAGACCGAATGTTTCATCCAATCCTAATTTCCTAAATATAGCTCCACCTATAGCGGTATTATTAATTTTTCCTGCGATTCCTTTTACTTTATTGCCTATTCCAGTATTAAGGAATTTATCAAATCCATAACCTATAACATTTTTTAGTCCAGAAGCTAGTAATCCAAGTCCACCTTTTAATACAGTAGATCCTAATCCAGGAATTATCATATCTAACATATTTGGAATAAAGTTTAGCATATCTTTTAATATTCCGAATATTCCACCAGAAAGAGCTTTCTTTCCTGCTTCTTTTACTTTACCAAAATCTTTATTCTCTATAGAATTAGCTATTCTATTTAATAAAGCTATGCTATCTTTAGTAGCTCCGTCTCTTTCTTTTATTTTAGACATTATTTCTTGATTTTCTTTTGTTTGTGCTAATATATATCTTCTATTTGATTCGCTTCCTACAGGAGTATATAATAGAATACCATAATCAGTAGATACTTCTCTATCTCCGTTTTTCTTTTCTGTTATAGATTTATATATTCCATTTAATGAAGAAGCTATTTCCTTTTCAGTATATCCTGTATTATTTTCGTTATTTTTAGATTGTTCTTGTTCTTTTTGAGCTTCTTCAATACTATTATTTGCTTTCTTATTATCTCCAGGATCTATTTTATTTGCTACTCCTTTTACGAATGCATCTGTAACTGATTTAGGAGAATTATCATCTACTACTCCTGTAGTTCCTTCTGCATTGTATCTTATATCTACTGTTTGTGCTATTTCTTCATTTCTTATATTTCTTTCTTCTTGTCTTTGTTGAGCTTCTTCTACACTATTATTAGAAGTTCTATTGTTATTGTTTTCTATCCTTTCTCTTTCTTCTTGTACTCTTCTTTCTATTTCATCTCTTAGATCTTGACCAGATATTCTATTCATTAGACCATCTATATCAGAAGTAAATTTTTCTAATATTTTTACACCTAATTTTTTAATTCTTCCTATACCCTGACTTTTTGCTAATTTATCTATTTGATCTACTGCTAATTTTGATAATAATGGATTAGTAGTTAAAAATTCCATCATCATGTCATCTGTATATTGATTAAATACTTCTTTTCTATGTTTCTTATCTACCCATTCTCCGGCTTTTATAAAATCTATTAAATCCTCGTATCTTTCTCCTATAAACCAATTAGGAAAAGAATATTTTAATACATTTGCTATACTTTCATTTAGACCATCGAAAGCAGCAGATACTTTTCCAAACATAGCTTCACTTGCTAGTCGTTTTCCTAAATCTACTCCCCTACTAGCCATAGCTGCTATTCTAGCTCCATTTGTTATCTTTTTACCATTATAACCTTTATAATCTGAATTTTGATGAATTGTTTGATTTTCATCTAAATCTGAATCAGATAAAGTTGCTAATAAATCTTGTACAGGATCGTAACCAATCTTTTTACCTTTAGCTGTTTCGTTATCAAAACCTTGCTGTATAGAAGTGTATCCCAATACAAATTTATTCATAAATGTACCATCTTTAGATAATAAATTATCTATCATGGTATCTGCAGTCATATAATCTTTTACTGTTTTTCCATCATGTAATTTTACTTTAGCTAATTCTAATAACCAAGCTCTAGTAACATCTGCGTTTTCTGATTCTTGTAATCTTATAAATTTTTCAAATGATCCGAATCTTACCCCTAATTTAGCCAATTCTACTATAGTATCAAATACTTTATCATCTAATTTACCTATTATTTCGTATTGGCTTGCTGGAATAGAATATCCATAACCAGTCAATATAGCTATCTTTTCTATAGTTTTTATAGGAAGTTTAACCAAATCGTCGGTTGAATCTATATACGCACCATGTTTTTCAGCATTATCTGCTACACTATATATTATTCCTAATTTATTTAAATTATCTACACTTCTATTTTCTGTTAATTCTCTTATAGTTCCTACAGAAAGTCCAGCTATAGAACCAGTATCTTCTAATCCTTTTATTATTTCTTTAGCATCTTCTTCTTTCTTAGAAATAATTTTTCCAGACATAGTATCATACATCTGGTCTCCTATTTCTACTCTTTGTTGAAATGCTCTATTTTGTAAAAGATCTCTAAAGAAACCAGCATTTATATTAGGTATAGCTTGTAATTGTCCGGTAGTAAAATATTCTTTCATAGTTTCTAATTTAGAAGCTATATCTTTTAGAACATTTACAGATTCCAATTCTAATTCTAAAGAAGCAGATTCGTTTTCTTGTTTTTTCATTTTTTGTTCTAGTTCTGTTTCTCCAGAACCTTCTACTTCATCTTTTTCTTTCTTATTTTTTATATAATTATATTGATTTAATATAGCTCTAGCTACTGCATTTTTATTTTCTTCTAAATCAGAATCTTGTATACCAAATTCTTTTGTTAAAATAGAAGTAATATCATTTACACCTGAAGAATGTTTATAAACATCTCTTAATTTTGCTTTAGAATAAATATCTCCGCTATATTCTTCAGCTAATTTCATTAATTGATCTCTAACCTCTACCGGAAGAGATTGATATTTAGCTTTTGATAATTCTTTATTTATTTCTATTTTTCCTGTAGCTTTTCTAGCTAGTTTTGCTAATTTTACTCCTAATTTAGTTCTATCATTATAACTCATTTGATCTGCAGTAATACCAGATTGTTCTAATACTCTAAATATCTCTGATTTGAATTCTTTTTGTGCATTTACAAGATTTTCAGCAGAAACTCTATTTACGCTTCCTTTTTCATTTTTAAGATCTAAATATAACTGCATTGCACTATTTAATGCAGCTAATTCAGCTTCAGTTTTACCAGAAACATATTTATTTACTGCTTCTACTGTAGTTCCACCAGGTAATATATTAGTTAAAAAACTATGTTCTTTAGCAAATTTTATTTGTTGAGTGGCATCTTTGTCAGAAAGTCCTTGTCCTAGCATCAAGGCATCAGCCACATCAGCTATTCCATTTCCTACACCAGATACAGCAGATCCTATTAATTTAAAAGGATATTTTACTACATTTTTTCCAAAATTTCCTAGTTTTCTTATTCCTTTTAAACCATAACCAAATAATTTTCCTATTTTTGTTTCTTTTAATTGATCTACTATTGAAGTTGCTATTCTATTTAAACTTATTTTTATTGTATGAGCTATTAATTTAGTAGTAGAGCTCATTGCTCTTCCAGTAGGTTCAAATATTTTCTTTCTAAACCAAGAACCTAAATTTTCTCTCATATCGTCCATTGTACGTTTAAACGGTTCTGTTATTTCTATTCTAATAGCATCAGCTAATCCGCCTCTACGTACTCCATATCTATCTTTAGATCCTAATACAATATCTTTAAACGACTCAGATGTAGATAATAATCCTAATCCACTACCTAAAGCTGCATTTCCTAATACACCAAATGGTCCTAACAATAGCATAGATAATGCTCCTGCTGCTATATTAGGAAAAGCCTTTTTAAGAAATTGCTTTCTATCTTTATTTAAAATACCATCATTATCTCCAAATAAAAATTCTTGAGCAGACTGATTATTTTTTAATACAGATAATCCGGCACCTACCATTAAACCACCTAATGGTCCTAATGGAGTTAATAAACCTGCTATAGATCCTGCTATACCATATTTCTTTAAATCTGGAGAATATTTTTCTATTAAATCTACTACATATGAAGGCAACATTCCATTTTCTCTAGATTTTCTTCCAGTATCTGGATCTACTATTTCTTTACCGAAAACGAATTCATTTAAAGTTTTATTATTTGCTAATAATGCAGCTGCAGAACCAGCAACAGCACCAAATAATGGTCCACCCAAAGGAAATACTGCTGATAAAAGAGCACCAATACCAGCTCCACCCATAGCACTTCCTAAGTTCTTAGTAATATATTCTAAAGTTAAATCTGAAGCTTTTCCTACATCTAAACCAAAAGCTCTATTTGAAATTTGATTTACAAATCCGATAGGACCTTCTTGAGAAAATACTTTTTCTGTTCTTACATCTTTATCTGTTGGAAGATATTTATCATATCCATAATTTTTAATTCTTTCTCTTATAAACGATTTTTTCTCTTCATCTAAATTTTGGAAGAAATCAGATCGTATTAAAGCCTGTATTATAGGGTCAGCATATAATTTTAAATCAGGTGCTTTATCTCCTATACTTTTTACTGCTTTTCTAACTTTTTTATCAGTATAACCGATTATATTTTCATCTGTTATTCCAAATAAGTCTAAAAATGGTTGTATTTGTTCTTTCCAGTTTTTACCTCTATCAACAGTATCTGACATAAATAAAGTTAATAAAGGAAGTAATTCTTCTGCCTTTAACCCTCTAAAATCTATTTTATCTGCTCCAAATATAGATGAGAATTTACTAAATATTTGATTTACTTTTTCAGAAGCTTCTGATTCTAAAACATCGAATATTTTTGGAGTTCCTTCTGCCCTAAATTGAGCATTATTTATTTTGTCTAGCATTCTAGACTTCATATTCTTTTCTTTATGTAATTGATCTTTTATATTTACTTTATCTCTATCAGGATTAAATGGATTTAAATTAGCAGGTATTATAGCCTCTCCAGGAGATATAAAAGTTAATCCACCTTTTTCTACCTGTTTTATTCCTTTTGCATTTTCTCCAGCTTTTTCTATTTTTCTTTTCTTTTTATTTTTTTCATTAGGATCTTCTTTAGAAAATTTTCCATCTTTAAATATAAATCTAGGATCTTGTTTTCTTAATACTCTAAGTATAGTTTCATTAGAATATCCTTTTTGTCTTAATTTTTCTGCCCATTTATTTAAATTAGATCCTTTTTTTATTTCTTTAGGAACTTCTATAGGTCCTAATCCTTTTGCTACTTCTTCTAATGAAGGAGTAGCCAATTCTCCAATAAATTCTTTATACGTATTAGAATCTGTTTCATTTAAAGGTGAATTTTTTCCAGAAAACATATTTTTTATTGATTCAAACATAGAATCAAATATATTTTTATCACTATTTTGATCGGTTTCTGGATTTTCCATTTTTTCTTTTTTAACTGATTCTGTAATTTTTGCTTTATAATCTTCTATATTATCTAATATATCTCTGGCATTATACTTATCTTCTGCTATTCTTCCCCAACCAATGTCAGTTTCTTCTTCTATATCTCCAGATTCTGTTTTTCTAAATTTTCTTTTATTTTTAATAGAACCTTTATCGTCAAAAGAATAATATGTTATAGAACCATCATCATTTATTGTAAATGGCATATCTTTTGTTGGTTTAAATTGTTTTGTTATATTTTCTTGTTTTTCTTGTTCTTTTTCTATACTATTCTTTTCTTGTTTTTCTTCTTTAGGTTTATTTTCTTCTTTAAAATATCCTTTTAATTCGCTATCTTTATATTGGTCTTTTAAATTTGGTTTATATAAAGAAATATACTTAGCTACTAAAGCTTTCTCAGATTTAGATAATTTATCTATTTTTCCTTTAGAAATTTTTTCTAATAATCTTTCAGCTTGTCTCTTTTCTTTAGCACTCATATAATTTGATACTTTTTCTTGTTTTTCTTTATTTTGTCGTTTTTGTACTTCTTTAGATTTAGCTGCATTTTCTTTATCTTTTAACTCTTTTTCTCTTCTTAATATAGCTTGATCTGTAAGATTTGATACTTTATTTTCAAATTCTTCTACTTTTCCAGAATATTTCTTTGTATTTTCTCCTTGTAATTTTCTACTTTCCCATTTCTGTGTTTTATTATTATAATAATTTTCTATAACATTTCCATCGTCATCTTTATACATAGAAGATACTTTTTCAATTTGACCTTCAGAATTCTGTCTGTATACTTCTAATACTCCTGTTTCTTTGTTATAAGTAGTTAAATTATCTTTTGTAGGAGTTACTAAACCTTCTCTTATACCTTCTTCTACTATAGCTCTATCTTGTAATTTTCTTTTTTCTTGTTTATAATTCTTTTTAGTCTGATTAAATGCATCTTCTGCTTCTTTTCCTTCATATAATTTTTTTAATTCTTTATTTCCATCTTTATCTTTTTTACCAGTATCTAAATATTCTACTATATTTCCTTTTTCATCTCTTTTTATTATATGCTTAGCTATTATATTTCCATTAGTATCATATACTGTTCTTGTAACTTCATCATTTTCTTCATCATATGTAAATGGGTTTTCTTTAGTAGGAGTTTGTTTTACAGTTACATTAGGAAGAGATTTTAATCCATTCCTTCCTATTTGAATATCTAACCCTAAATCTCTAAGAGTGCCATTTACAGAATCTAATATAGAGTTGCCTGCACCAGTAGCAACTCCTAAAGCACCAGCAACAAATGGAGCTGTTCCTTTTTTAATTAATCCTTTAAAACTATCTATTCCGCTATCTATATCTATATCCAAATAATCTTTAGCAAAGGATTTAAATTTTCCAAACATTCCTCCATCTAATTTAGATTTAAATTGATCGAAGGCATCATCCATCCAGTTATTTAATTTGGTCATGGATTGTTTCATTTCCCATACCATTATATTAAATAATCCTTCTACTGGTTTTCCTTTATCGTCGTATACAGGTCCTTTTCTTTTATATAAAGTATCATATAAAAATTGGTCAGCAGAATTTATTGCAGAAGTTAATAACGCTGTAGGAGCTGAAGCTAAATTAGATATGTTATTTGTAATTACCTTCATCTTAGATCCTATATCAGCAGCTTGCATCATTTGATCTAAGAAAGGAGCATTAGGATCTACTCCTTGAGGCCATTCTACTTCAGAACCATCTATTCCTAAGGCACTTCCTAGCATTGATGTATTTGAATACTCTAATGCTTTTTGTCTATTAGTTTTAATTTTATTTAATTCTCTTTCTATAGAATGAGAAGTTTCTCTAGTATATGTATCTTCTGTTCCAAAACGTCTATTATTTAAATTTACCTGAGTTATTCCATTTTGTTTATTATATATTAAAGTATTTAATAATGTTTTTAAATTAGTTATTTCGGATCCGCTATAAACATAATTTTCATTAAATTGATCTTTTACTCCTAATTCATTTAACTGTCTAAATATTTCTCTTACTTCGTTCTTTTTAGTATTATATTTCTTTTTAGCTTGCTCTTTATCATACTCTTCAATTTCTTCATCTGATCTTAAAAATTCAGATTTATTAGAAGATTTAGAATTTAATTTACTTTGTTTTGAAGAACTTACTTCGTTTCCTTTGGAATCAATAGAGTTCTTCATTCCAGATTCGTCATTAGATAATATTTCTTGAAGATCTGTTAATGAAACGTCTTTATCAGTTCCAAATAATTTTTGGAATATTCCAGGAAGCATATTTTTCATTCTTTTGCTTCTAGAATAAGAGCCCATTCCTGTAGATCTTAATAAAAATAATTCTCTATAAATTCTTAACTGATAATCAAATAAAGTTAATCCTCTTTTATCTTTTAATTCAGATAAATCAGATGGAAGATTTCTATTAACTGTTGTTCCGTCAGAATATTGCTGAATTCCTGATTTAGCTTCTATAGCACCTTTTATTCCATCATTTAATAATATATTATGCAAACCTTGATTTTGTGTTTGCATATTATTCATTATTTCTCTTTTAGTTGCTTTTGATTGATTGATAGTAGAAGTTACTCCAAGTTGAACTTCAGTAGGAAGATTTTTGATCAAAGTATATATTAAATTATAATATTCTGGTTTTATTTCTCTTTTACCATATCTATTTAATTCATCTGATAATATATCATCAGGACTTATATAGCCTTTTTCGTATATTCCTTTGGTAACTCTATTTAATAATTGTCTAAATTCTCTTCTTTGTTTATCATTCTTTAATATATCTTTATTTTTATCATCAAAATTGATCATAGATAAATATTCGTTTAGATTTTGTCTCATTGTTCTTAAAGCATCATTTTCTAATCTACGATCAATAGTTTTTTCTATTCGTTTAGTTTCTTTTAATGAAGCCCATTTTCCTGATTGATAATTAAAATGTCGTTCTCCTTGTCCAGTCAATGCAGCTTCTATTCTTGCTAAATATCCAGGAATTACTTCAACTATAGATTTATTAGCTATACCATTATAAGGAATATTTCCTTTATTATATTTAGACGGATCTCCATGAATTCCAAATTTAGTATTTTGTTCTTTATAACCAAATAATCTGGCTATCATTCCAAAAATACTATCTCCATTTTTCTTATCTCTACCAGCATCTGCTAATTTTGCTAATGCAGTTTGGAAAAATCCAGAAAATGTAGTATCAAATTTTTGTAAAGCTGTCTTTAATTTAGGTCCCATCATTGCGTCTATTATTTGTTTTGATACAAATTCTAATGGATTTTGGACAGCATCAGTTATCATAGCTGGAATTAATCTAGTAAATTGTAATGCCATTCCGATAGGAGAATTATCTATATTTCCTTCTACATATTTAAAATATTCTTTTAAATTTAATCCATTTGCGAATATATCTTTAGCAGATGGTTTTTTATTTTCTTCTTCCTCGTTTGGTGTACTTGATTTATATATTCCTCTTTGTATTTCTATTAATTCTTTTAAAATAGCATTGTTTTCTTGAGTAAATGTAGTCATTTGATCATAGAATTGTTTGCTATTTTCTATATGAACTAATAATGCTTGATTATTAAATTCTATAATAGAATTTAATCCTCTACTTAATGCAAAAAATCCATTTTCTAGCGTAGCTATTTGTCTTTCTTGCATAGAATATTGCATACTAGAAATAGCTTTATTAGCTTCTATTTGTGCTTTTGTTAAATTACGATTAGCAGAAACAATATAATCTGCAGAATTTATAGAAGATTGTTGAACTGTGGATGCTATTATAGATTCTCCTCTTGTTACAGTAGGAATACCTTTGATAGCAGGTGTATTTGATTCGTCTTCAAATTCAGATTCATCAAAATCTCCATTCAACATATCAGCCATATCGTCACCTAATAAGGCTTTCATCATTTCTAAATCTGATTCTTCTTGTCTTTCTGGATGGAAAAATTCTCCAGTTTTTATATCTTCTCTTAGATTTTGTAATAATTTATTAGCTGGTCTAAAAATATATTCATCTGTTAGATTTGAAACTTTTTCAGATATTTGTTTAATATTTGTAGCATTAGCTACAGTATTTTTTACAACATCCGTATTTTGCTCAAAAAATTTAGATGTAACTGGAGTTTGTTCTTTTAAAACTCCTATAGCAGAATAAGCTATACCTTTCCCGATTCTTTGCATATAATCAGTTATGGAATTATTATTCATATTTTATTATTTCCTCCTTCCAATAATTATTACCGTAATGTTTTACAAACTGACAATTAATTCCCATAGCCAGTTAAAGGCTATGGGAATAATTATTTTATATAAAATACTATTTTATTTAACTGTAGTATCTAAATCATATTCTTTAGAAACAAATTCTTTAGCTTCTGTATAAATATCACTTTCTTCAGCAGCTTTATCAAATGCTTCTTTCATAACTGCATTAACTGGTTTTTCATTTGGAACAACAGTAGTATCTAAATCATATTCTTTATTAGTATAACTTGTATTTATATCAGAAACTACTTCATGTTTATGTTCTTCTTCTTTTGTAGGAGTATCAGCAACTTTATGTTGTTTAAACTGTCTACGAGGTTTTCTTAGAGAAGCTGGCTGAACCCAACCATTTTCTTTTAGATCTTCAATAATAGAAGCTCTAGAAGTTGGAATAGTAATAAATGTTACTCTAAATTTATAAACTGTAGTTCCTTTTTCTCTATTAAAAGCAACTTTCCATCCAAATGCTAAATTACAATCAGTTTTTAAACCTACTTCATGAGATTCAATACTAAAAGATAAAGTATTAGGATAGTTAGGATTATTTATGCTAGGAATATTAGTAGAAATTGTATTCAAAATATGTTTAATTACTTCATCATGAATAGCAGTTTCTCCAGTATACACTTTTAATTCTGGTACTAATTTAGTTAATTCTAAATAACCTTCTTCGAATGTATCGAATTGTTTTACATAATTAGTTGTTTTTACTTTAGTTCTCATTATTTATACCTCTTTTTAAATTTTATATTGTAAAATACTGTTTTAAATTAATGTAATATATATTATATATTATTACAATTTTATTTATTAATAATTATCCTATGAGAAGATTGAATAGTTTGAGGATATATCTGTTTTATAGATACAGATGCTTCTAATTTATTTAATTTTATTAATATCAATGCTTTATACATATTTCTTTGTCTTTTTGTTACAATAAACTTAGGAGATAAGCATTCTAAAATATTAAATTTAAAAAAATAATTAAATATTCTTCCTTGGCAATCAATAATAGTATCAATATTATCTTTAGAAAATAATTTTACAAATTTAGGAATGTGGAACAATGATTGTAATTTTACATCATCGTTTTCATTATTTTGTAAATTATTGTTATATTGATATCTTTGATATTTATTCATTTTTAATTATCCCATTTAATAAAATTTAT
>ERZ1023869.172-NODE-172-length-25853-cov-30.524924_pt1 | contig 25853 bp, 20 predicted proteins | sample MGYA00380390_ERZ1023869 | MGnify/ENA primary metagenome ERZ1023869 (study PRJEB33179, sample SAMN07449005) | human gut metagenome | biome: Human-gut; feature: Human associated habitat; material: Faeces | host: Homo sapiens | place: India: Bhopal | collected...
CTTAACGGGTGATTTCAGCATCTGTTTTTCGGAACATCTAACTGGACACCCTACCAAGCAATCTTTGTCCAAGTAAGGGTAACAAGTATCGTTTTCGCCTTTGCTATGTATTCCGTGAGGACATTTTAAATGGCGAAACGTTAGCCTCAGCGTATAGAGGCATAATAAAGGAGATTCGCAAAGATTACCCAACTTATCCCGACCAAGATCCATGTGGTGCAAGACAATCACAATACATGAATGGTAATGGAACGCCAAGGTGTGAAGTGTATTCCACAGACAGAGTTTATACCTTATCAGATTTTGGAGTTTCACCTTTTGAGTCAGCACACAATGAAAACACATCAATAAGGGAACGTGCCAATAACAAAGAGTGTGCCTATCATATAATAGACATGGATTTCATCAATGACCTTTCAACAATTCCTCCATCTGATTTGATTATCAAATATAGAGAGCGATACAGATACTTTGACCATTCCGAGCTAAAATATAATAACGGTTATGCGTTGGTACCAGAAGACTATCAAGAGATATACCGGAGTTGGTATCAAGATGTCGTAACAAATAGCAGTGGAGATATTCGCAAAGTGTCAGCTGTGAAAATAAAGAGGGATGGTGACAACAGGAGGAAATGCCTATTTGTGTCTGCACTCATACGCAGAAAGATACTTCCAAGCATCACATTTGAACATCTATTGTATAACTTGGTTGCTGAACGACAATGGTATTATGATAACTCAGACAACACTCTGAATAATCAAGAGCTAATGAGGATTGCCAACAATGCCCTAAATATAGAATACGAAAAGATAAACATAAAGACGAAGCGTAAGCCGAGTAAGTTCAAAGTAGATAAACTGTATTGTTCTGAAAGAGGCATCAAGCCCAAGTCGATGCTTGGAATCGTCAGGCGCAAGTTGAAGGACGAAGAGATTGGCAACCTCTATGATTGCAGTCTGTCTGTGAAAGATAATCTTGCTATGCTCAAAGCAAATGGAATAAAAATAGGCTTGAGTAGATTATATGAGTTTTGTGACAGGAATAACATTCCGAGAAGGCCTTACAAAAAGCCAATAGAATAACTAATCTGATTTTCCATTTTCAAATGATAACGTCTATGTTCTTCTACTTTTATGTTATTGTTGAAAATGGAAAAAACATCCAACTGTATCAAACAATCAAGTGTATCAATTTAATCTTTCTAACAGGTATTGATACGCTATTCAAAATGTATCAATCAAATCTAAAAGGTTATTGTGACACAGATGCAGTATAGATTGCACGGATAAAGTGAAATTAGTCTAAATACAAACACAAAACAGCAAATTCATGAAGAGAAATTCTTTAGTCTCAACATTTTTAGTTAATTTTACAGTGTCATATTGCCGAAATAGGCTTTATTGACGGACATATTTAGAGAAGCGTATTTCGCCATACTCCTCCGTGTGAAACTTGGACACTTTCGCAAAATGGTTTATTGGAGTGTAGTGAGAATATGCCTCTACTTGGCGTGTATTCGTATACAAAAACGAGATACGTACAGGTGGGGCTTATTCTCCTTTTTCCATAAACCAACGGAGTCCAAGCCGTCACACAGAGGGAAAGGAGTAATAAAGCCTCACTTTTCTTTTTATGCTCCCTAACATCAAATTACTAACAGCACTGTTTGGGCTGAAGGTGCGTCAAATGAAGCTAAGATGAAAATACAGAGGACTATAATTTGTACTTTCTTGTGGTCAATTTCATTTTTGGGTATTATTGCCCAAAACGACAAATATTTTGTAGATATGGGAATTAGAGCCGACAATGGGGATGTACTATTGTGGGCAAATGGTGATTTAGCGAGTTTAAAGGATGGAAGTTTTGTCATACTTGAGCAAGACCAAATAGGTGATACTTATGGATGGGGAGATATAACAGGCAAAGCTGTGGGTACAAACCTCTCTCTATACGGAGGAGTAAATCCATCAGTCGAAATCTCAGGAAATCCTTCTTTTGACATTACTACTTCAAAATTAGGAAGCGAATATCGTCTTCCAACGTACAAGGAAATAGAAAGACTTGTTAAGAATAGCCGAATAAGCACATTTAAAGCAAGAAGAAATTTACCTGCTATTGATTCGTATGGTGTCCCTACATGGATTTATGGTCAATGGATGTGGCAAGGTGGCGGCAATTGGCACTCAATAAAATTTGATGGTCCTATTGCTAATATCATATCCTCAGACAAGGGGCGTATAACCACAACTTACGAAGGAGCATACAAATACAAGGATGGTATTTTGTATATAGGGAACTTGAAACTCAGTGCTGATAAAGAAAGAAATGTACTTTCTGCTGACAATGGTGGTTTCTTTATAAAAGTAAGTAGCCAATCAGACGAGGCTGAAATAGAATATTACGTGATAGAAAGTAAAATCAATCACAACAAGCTATATTTCCCACTTTACAGAAAAACGCAACATCTTAGCTCTAACAATGGATATATGGCTGTATTCGATACACCAAACAGAGACAGAATAGGATATTGGTCAGGAAGTCTTTTAACTGTAGAGGGAAAACAAGGCGGAATATATTTGTTAATGGACTCACGTTATTTTCAACCTCAAATTGATAACAGGTATGAACATTATCGAATACGACCTGTCAAAACCGTCAAAGGTTCCGAAAGAATCGAAAGAAAAAAACAACAGATGGAAGAGGAGGCTAAACAATTGGTAGAGGCAAAACGATTGATAGAAGAACAACATATAAAGCAAGATGAGAAGGAGGCTGAAAAGAATCCGTTATCGAAATATTCTATCACAGGAAGCTGTCATAATGGCTTATATATAGTTAGTGATGAAGAAATTGTATTATCAAATAATGGAGATCCAGTATTGTTGCATGTGTATGGCGTAGTAAATGACGGAGGTATCGTATATATACCTAAGGAATACGAGCAATTAGAACTCATCAAAGAAGGTAGCACATACGAAGACAATGTGTATAAATGCAAGAAGAAGGGAAAATGGGGACTTGTCAACTCTACCAATAGCACACTTTTGTCGTGTGAATATAACAACCTCACCAATATCGGGAACAATATTTGGCGAACAAGCAAGAGTGGAAAATATGGTTATGTGCAACTAAATACGACAAGTAACGTAACAACTTTGATACCTTGCATATACGAGAGTTTGGGGGACTATTCCTCAGACTCTTATATCCATGCCACGCTGAAAGGAAAGAAAGGTATGATTGATAGCAAAAACAAAATCATTATCCCTTTTGAATATTCCAACGTTGGCAACCCTTGCCACACAAGTAACGGCTACAGTATCATATGGGTAGAAAAGGACGGCAAACTTGGTATTTACAACGATGATGGCAAAGAATTGCAACCATGTGACATAGATAAAGCATATATCTTGACTGAATACAATTCAATAGAGCTATCATACACAGACTGCCCATCTACAGATTACATATACATTGTCCGTAACGGATTGACAGGACTTATAAGCGGATCTACATTCGAGACTATCATCCCTTGTATGTATGAATACCTCTCGCCTATCAAAACAAGTAAGGCTTTCTATAAAGCAAATGGAAAATGGGGAATAATTGACACAAGCAACAAGACAATCCAATTAGCCATATATGATAATGTAGAAATAGATGGTAGCACTTTGTCAGAACAGAAGATGCCAAGCATGGCATTCCAATCGAATATGTATGTACGCAATAACGGCAAGGTGGGTATGCTGAAAGCAAATGGTGAAGATTTCATACCTGTGAAATACGATTCGTTGGGTATGTATTCTGATAATATGTTAGTGGCTAAAGTTGGTGATAAGTATGGCTTTATCAATGAAGAGGGAAAAGAATCTGTACCTTTCGTTTATTCACAAGCACATAACTATTCAGAGGGATTGGCAGCAGTTGTCAACGAGAATGGCAAATATCTATTTATTGACAAATTGGGTAATGTTGCTATCAAGCCAAAAGGATATGACAGAGTGGACGATTTCCAAAATGGCACTTGCAAAGTATATCGCAAAAATAAGTTTTGGGAGATTGACCGAGAAGGCAAAAAGGTGAAAAACAGTACAAAAAAAATAGAAGCGGACAACGTACATAAAGACAGTAGTAATGATGAAATGTATGTTGCCAAAGGCAATATCGTATCACCACATGAAGCTGACACTGAATCAGAACACCCAATCAGAAAAAAGAAAAAATCAATATTAAATATTCTATTCGGTGTAGAAGACGAGCCAAATGCCCCACAATCAGTCAATAGAACTTATCAGAATCGTAATGTAATGAGAAATCGGGGTGAAGTCCTAAGATATAGGCAAAATACATTCGGAAATAAGCAAGAACGAAATTGGCGTGAAGCACCAAAACACAAGAGAAAAATATTCGGGAACAGGCAAAGTCCAAGCCGAAGACGATTTTGAGAATTTTATACAATTCAATGACAAGTATCAGTTCAAGCAATAAGCAAAAAATTACAATCAATGGTACGATAACATTTACTTTAGACGAGTAACGTAACAGATTAAATTGAGGCTGCTTCTGGCAGTCTCTTTTCATTTTACGATGCCCCACATGGAATCATTTGCGTAAGCACAAATGTAATTTAGTAAAAATCCGAACAAATCTTGATTAACCATTCTTAGCACAGATTTTTCGTTTTTCTCAAAATAAGTCAATACCTTTGTAGTCACTTTCCAAAATGGGGATTAGTTCTTTTACTTTATGAATAAGTATCAAGAGACAGCTTAAGTGCTGAACCAACCGAGCAGACATAGCCACGGTGGTAAAAACGATACGAGTTTAAGGATTTAGTAATAATCATTAAATTAAAAAGTTATGTCACAAGAAACAGAAACTTTTGAAATTATCTTAGGTCGTGTGGAGCACATCAACGCTTCGCACTTTAATTGTTTGTCATTCGCTAAGGCTTCGGACATAGTGAATGGCATTAACGTGTGTCTCAGCAACATGGCAGGTGGCTATCCATTTTCATTCGGAGGTGTAACTTGGCGTGATAGTGAGACGCTTTATCTATGTGGTGAGTTTTCGGACTCATCAGAAAAGCATCTGTTGGTACAAGAGGATATGCAACGTCAGACAAGTGGCTTTGCAGCTAAACGTTTTATCAAGAAAAGAAACAGTAACCTCATCCGCCAAGATTTTGCCGATTTCCGCATACAATGGATGCTCTACGTTGTATGGCAGAAGTGTATGGGTAATGCCGACTTTGCAAATTTACTCTTAAAGCTACCACATGACGCTATCATAATAGAGGACACTACCAAGCAACATGGTGACACCAAAGAAGTTTGGGGATGTACCAATACAGAGTTGGCTATAAGAAGAGCTGAGCTTAAAAAGAAAGTTACAAGACAGGCTAAGACGAACAATCCAAAGATTTGTAAGGCTGCATTGAAGCGTATAGTTAATAGTGAGACGACTTGCAAAGTCAATGGCATTGGAACGTTTGTCGGTCAAAACAACTTAGGCAAGATTCTCATGATTTGCCGTGATTGTCTTATACAAGGCGTAGAACCACCAATAGACTACAACCTCTTGGAGACGAAAGATATTCACATTTTAGGCAAACGTATTTCATTCATACATTAAATAGATTAGAACATGACACATAGTAACACAGAACAACCAAAGAACAGCATCACATTAATGAATGGTGCTGTACTTGAGTGTATCCCAAAAGAATCACATCAAGGCGACTTTGTACCCGATAAAATGAAATTGGATGCAACAGGTACATATTTGAGTTTAGGCAACAAGCCTTGTAAGCCACAACCACGAACATCAGAAGAATTTGAACGACAGAAGAAGCTCTTCACGGATAACGCTTTCTACCTTTTGGCGCATCAAGAGCGTATCATGCGTGACAGTAGAATGTTTCTTGCTCCTGTAGCTGTACAAAACGGACTCGCCTACACAGGTACTTCGGGATTCAATGCTCCAACATTGGGCATATACTTGGAATGGTGGAATGAATGTTCTATGGCTTTACGAGTAGATAAAGAGAACCGAAGAAGCCTTGTATTTCACTTGGCAGGCAGTCCGTTAAGCGGTGCGAACCACTGTGCCGAGGTTTACGAGGATGGCAGGACAGAATCGGTACAAGTTTCTTCATTTATAAGCCATTGGCGACCATTCGCTGCTATCAATACACGCTATGACGAAGCAAAGCACATGTATCAAGCCTACACACTTGAACAGGTGCTTGACATCCTGCACGCTGAGGATGATGAAAGATGGGACTATTCATCTGAAATTAAGGAACGCTTTATGCAGGCTGAGATAAACGAATTGAAAAAGAAAGTAGAGCGACTAACCAAAGAATCAGAAAAATGGTACTCTATGTATGCAGATACCTATATGAAGTACAAGGATGCTGAGATTCGTGAGGCTTTTTCAACTTTTCAATCCTTCAGAGAGGAGTGTGAGGCTCAAATCAACTCTATCAAGATGCGTAAGCGAGCATTGAAGGCAGAACTGAAAAGCGGTCGCATGGATAACATCACTTATCAGCGCACATTAACGCCGCTGAATAAGCAAACAAGAGAGTTGGAGTTTAGGGTAAGCACCCAAAAGTATGAGTTAGTTAACAAATACCTCTCAGAGGGTATAAGTTACGATACGATAGAAAGTTACATGAATAAAAAGAATAACATTTAAAAGTAAGAACAATGATTGAAAAAGTAAATCCAAGCCATCCGGATAAGGTGGCAGACCGTATCGCAGGAGCTATTGTAGACCTTGCGTACAAGAAAGAAGAGAATCCGAAAATAGCAGTTGAAGTACTGCTCGGACATGGTTTTGTTAATCTCATTATTGAGAGTAGTGTGAACATTTCAGACGCTGAGGCTGAGGCTATTGTAAGCCGTATCACGAAGCGTACAGACTTGAAGGCTTCGCTCATTATGGTAGCTCAAGACCCAATACTTGCAAGCAACCAAGACAAGGAAGTTCGTTGTGGTGATAATGGTATCTTTAAGGGAGTTCCACTTACTGATGAGGAGCGTAACCTCAGTAAAATCGCACATGACATTTATATGAAATACCCTACTGATGGAAAATATGTGTTGGGAGACAATAAGCTAATTATCTGTCAGAGTTGTGCAAAGACTGAGGAGTTAAGAGTTTCTTACCCTACAGCAGTAATTAATCCTTTGGGGTATTGGACAGGCGGCATTGATGTCGATTCGGGTGCAACAAACAGAAAGTTGGGCAGTGATATGGCGCAATCTGTTTCGGGTGGCGGTCTAATGGGAAAGGACCTTTCCAAGGCAGATGTTTCCGTCAATATCTACGCTTTCTTGAAAGCTCAAAAAACAGGCAAACCTGTGGAGTTGTTTTGTGCCATCGGTGACACAGAGATAGATGGTAAGCCTTATCGTGAAATAGTGGAAATCGCTCGTAACTACATCACGAGAATTGGCGGATTCGAGAAATTTGCCGAGTGGGGATTGTTCTAATAAGCAAGTGACATGTACCAATTTGATATAGACATAACTCCATCCCTCAACGGAAAAGTAATTCATTTGGAAGGCATTTGTGAAATGTATACCATTATGCAGCTGACAGGTCATACCAACGAACGCACGTTCTACAAATATGTAAAGGCAACCCCCGAACAGATTGCCAAGCTATTGGATTTCAACTCTATCTGATAGCTATCCTATCGGGGATAAGCAGGGACGAAATCGGGGACGGTTTTGGATAAAATGTACAAGAAAGGGGATTTGTTGACAATCAGCGATTTACGTCAACAAATCCCCTAACTTATTGAGTTAAAATTAATTCATCTTTATTTAAGTGGCTGTTTATCGGTATTCCGATTATTCCCACTCAATTGTTGATGGTGGCTTAGACGAGATGTCGTAGCAGACGCGGTTTACGCCCTTCACCTTGTTGATGATCTCGTTAGACACCTTTGCCATGAAGTCGTAAGGGAGGTGTGCCCAGTCGGCGGTCATGGCGTCGGTAGAGGTTACGGCACGGAGAGCAACGGGATGCTCGTATGTGCGCTCGTCGCCCATTACGCCTACAGAGCGTACTGTAGAGAGGAGCACGGTGCCAGCCTGCCAGATCTGATCGTAGAGCGAAACCTCAATCTCACCGTTCTGCATGTCGGCGGGAACGCCGGCTGCAAGTACGCGGCGTGCGTCCTCACCAGAGAGGCGAACCTTATAGTCGCGCAAGCCACGGATGTAGATGTCGTCAGCGTCCTGAAGGATGCGTACCTTCTCGGGAGTGATGTCGCCAAGGATACGTACGGCAAGACCCGGTCCGGGGAAAGGATGACGTGTGATGAGGTGCTCGGGCATGCCCATTGAGCGTCCCACACGACGAACCTCGTCCTTGAAGAGCCACTTAAGCGGCTCACAGAGCTTGAGGTTCATCTCCTTAGGCAGACCACCCACGTTGTGGTGGCTCTTGATTACCTTACCGGTGATGTTCAGACTCTCGATGCGGTCCGGATAGATGGTGCCCTGTGCGAGCCACTTGGCGCCGGTCTGCTTCTTAGCCTCAGCATTGAACACCTCCACGAAGTCGCGACCGATGATCTTACGCTTCTGCTCGGGATCGGTTACGCCTGCAAGGTCTGAGAAGAACTTCTCGCTGGCATCAACGCCGATTACGTTAAGACCGAGGCACTTATAGTCCTCCATAACGTCACGGAACTCGTTCTTGCGGAGCATACCGTGGTCGACGAAGATACATGTGAGGTTCTTGCCGATGGCCTTGTTGAGGAGTACGGCTGCAACGCTTGAGTCGACGCCGCCTGAAAGACCAAGGATTACCTTGTCGTCGCCAAGCTGAGCCTTCAGCTCTGCAACGGTGGTCTCAACGAACGAGTCAGCGCTCCAGTCCTGACGGCTTCCGCAGATGTCCACTACGAAGTTCTTGAGGAGCTGTGTGCCCTGAAGAGAGTGGAACACCTCAGGATGGAACTGTACTGCCCAAACGGGCTGCTTGGTGGATGCGTATGCCGCAAACTTTACGTTGGCGGTAGAGGCTATGCACTTGTAGTCCTCGGGGATGGCTGTAATGGTGTCGCCATGGCTCATCCATACCTGCGAGTTCTCCTCGAATCCCTTGAAGAGGGGATTGGAAGCGTCAAACTGCTCAAGGTTTGCACGACCGTACTCGCGTGAGTCAGCCGACTCCACCTTTCCACCGTTGGCGTAAGAGATAAACTGTGCGCCGTAGCAGATGCCAAGCACCGGAATCTTACCAATGAACTGGCTGAGGTCCACCTTGAAAGCTTCCTTATCATGCACCGAATAAGGGCTTCCGCTGAGGATTACGCCAATAACGCTGGGATCGTCCTTGGGAAACTTGTTGTAGGGCATAATCTCGCAGAAGGTGTCGAGCTCGCGCACACGGCGGCCGATGAGCTGCGTGGTCTGCGAACCGAAATCAAGAATAATTATCTTCTGTTGCATTACTTTGGTTGTTTTATTGTTTGTGTTTGTTGTTTTTTATTGGGGGATGGGCCTTACTAAGCCTATCCGGACCTATTTAGGTCCTCTTTAAGAACTATCTGAGCATCTTAAGAAAATCTTCGGCTTGTGCGAGGGTGTCGAGCTTGCCGATGTCCATCAGCTTCAGGTCGTCCTTCACATAGCCTACGATGTTATGCGTGGCGCAGGACTTCAGATAGAAGTCGATGATGCCGAACTTGTCGGGCCAGTCGTGCATGGCTGTCAGCAGGCGTGGCGACAGCACGTGTATGCCGGCGAAGGCGTACATGCGGCATGACTTAGGATCGAGGTCGGGGTACGGGCTGCGCACCTCACCTGTCTCGATGTTGGTCCAACCCACAAGACGCATGTCATCGTCGAAGAGCAGGTAACGCTTGGTCTTTCGGCTGCTTACGAGCAGCACGGCGTCTACGTGGCTTGCCGAGGCAAGGTCGTAGAAGCTGCACAGGTCCACATTACTGAGAATGTCTACGTTATGAATGAGTATGGGTGAGTTGGCATCAAAGAGCGGCTCGGCATGGCGTATGCCTCCGCCAGTATCGAGAAGGCGCTCGCTTTCGTCGGAAATGCGGATGTCCAGTCCGAAGTTACGGTTCAGCTTCAGATAGTCTGTTATCTGTGAGGCAAAGTGATGTACGTTGACTACAATACGGTCAACGCCTGCCCCGGCAAGGTTCTCTACGACACGGCGCAACAACGGCTCACCCCCTACTCTCACCAACGCCTTTGGCATGGTGTCGGTAAGTGGTTTAAGGCGTGTGCCCATTCCTGCCGCAAAAATCATGGCTTGCATCATAGATGTATATATATGATTATACTATGCAAAGTTACGGAAAAATAATGGTATTCACCCCATTATGATTCCACTTTTTCGTTATTTATTACTTTCTTGCCTCCAAGGTCTGCTTTATGCCTTGCTCACGATGGCAGATATCCACCTCTATACCGAACTTCTCATGGATGTGTTCGGCGAGATGCTGGGCTGAATAAACGCTGCGGTGCTGGCCGCCTGTGCATCCGAAGGAGAACATCAAGTCGGTGAATCCGCGGTCGATATATCGCTGTACGTGCGCGTCGGCAAGCTTGTATACGCTGTCGAGGAAGGTGAGTATCTCTCCGTCGTCCTCAAGGAAGCGGATGACGGGCTCGTCCAGTCCGGTGAGCTTCTTGTAAGGCTCGTATCGTCCGGGATTGTGAGTGGAACGACAGTCGAAGACGTAGCCTCCGCCATTGCCGGAAGTATCCTCAGGAATACCCTTGCGGAAAGAGAAGCTGAACACTCTCACACGCAGCGGACCCTTACCGTCATACTTGGAGAAGGTGGCTGGTCCGTCCTGCGGATGCGACGAATAGACCTTGCAGTCCGTGGTCTTATATCCGTCGGCACGTGTGATGGCAGGCTCCTCTATATGGGCGTAACGCGGCATGGCAGTCAAGCGGCGCAGCATGTCCATCATATAGGGATAAGGGAATACGTCGTCGCCGAGCTTGAGAAGCTCGCGGAGATTGTCCATAGCGGGAGGAATGGAGTCGAGGAAGTGCTTCTTTCGCTCGAAATAGCCACGGAATCCGTATGCTCCAAGCACCTGAAGTGTGCGGAAAAGCACAAACAGGCTGAGTCGTCCCACGAAGTGACGCACGCTCGGCACCTCCGTGTATTGCTTCAGAGCGTCGTAATATTCTGCCACAAGGTCGCGACGAAGCTTGTTGCTGTAACGTGCCGATGCCTGCCAGAGGAACGATGCGAGGTCATAATAGTAAGGTCCATTGCGTCCTCCCTGGAAATCTATGAAGTAAGGATTGTTGTTAGGGTCGAGCATTATGTTGCGTGCCTGGAAGTCACGATAAAGGAAAGAGTCGGTCTTCTCCGACGTAAGGTCCTTGGCAAACAGACGGAAGTTGGCCTCAAGCTTCAGCTCATGGAAGTCGAGCTCGGACGGCTTGAGGAAGCAATACTTGAAGTAATTGAGGTCGAAGAGCACGCTGTCCTCGTCAAACTCGGGCTGAGGATAGCAGTTCTGCCAGTCCAGTCCGCGTGCGCCGCGTATCTGAATGTTCGGCAACTGACGTATGGTGCGCACAAGCAGCTCTTTCTCACGCTGATTGTATCTGCCTCCGGCATTGCGTCCACCGGCAACGGCGTCGAAGAGCGACGTCGAACCAAGGTCGCCTTGCAGATAACGCAGTCCGTCCTCGCTAACGGCAAGGATGTTCGGAACCGGCAACTGACGCTCGGCAAAATGCTTGGCAAGATAAACAAAGGCATGGTTTTCGTCACGGCTGGTGCCCACGACGCCGATAACAGAGAAGCCGTCCTCCCCTATCAGACGATAATACTCGCGGTTGCTTCCCGCTCCGGCTATGCGTTCCGTGGAAGCGGGCACTTCGCCGCACCACGACTTATACAGTTCGATAAGTTTTTCCATTTATTCCTGTTCCTCCTCGGATTTGTTTTTCTCGAATTTCTGAAGGTATTGTTTCTCCTTCTTGTCCAACCATGTGGTGTAGACGTTATCAATCACTACAGCCAGTATCGCCACTCCCGCAGTTACAGCAAAGGAAAAGGTGATGAAGTACGTGCCCACACATATTATGGTCAAGAAAATCAGTACCTTGACATCCATTAATCTTTTCATACTGCGAAATTATATATTTTTTTTCAGATTCTCCGACTTATCACAATCTAAATTGCAATACATTATTATATATACTATTTTATTACTGCATAATGGCAGAACATCAGCACCAGGAAAATAGTATACAAAAGGTTGTTTTATTAAAGTATTTGATGTAACTTGTACACTTATCATAAGAGTTTTAATAACAAATTGTAAGTTACAAAAAGTATTAAATAACTTGTTTTATCACACCATTTACGCCCAAAAACAAGCATTTGGACACATAAAAACACGCAAACTGTACAATTATTCAAAAACATGATGATTTAAATCAAAAAAAAGTGAAAATATTTTGTGGCTAAAAATATTATTATTACTTTTGCTTCCAGATAAAGAAAAACGCTAAAAGTAGCGAAGATTTTTTGATTTGTTTTAGTAGATTAGTTTTTAAGTAGTTTGTTTTTGAAAATCGGATGTCGAGAGACAGCCGATTTTTTTGTTTATACAAGTGACTGTATCATAGCGCAAAAGTAAAACCAACGCAATCAGCAGACAACAAAAAAAGGGACGACAGCAAGGCTATTAACCTGCTGTCGTCCCTTATATATTAATTCAATACGTTATTGTGTTCGGCTGATTACATCATGCCACCCATACCCGGCTGGCCCATCGGCATTGCGGGAGCCTTCTCCTCTGGCTTGTCGCAGATGAGACACTCTGTGGTGAGGAACATACCTGCGATAGAGGCAGCGTTCTCGAGAGCTACGCGCTCCACCTTGGCAGGATCGATGACACCGGCTGCGCGCAAATCCTCATAGATGTCCTTGCGTGCGTTGTAGCCGAAATCGCCCTCGCCCTCACGTACCTTCTGAACAACTACGGCACCCTCACCACCAGCGTTCTTAACAATCTGGCGAAGCGGCTCCTCAATGGCACGACGAACGATGTTGATACCAGTCTGCTCGTCAGCATTATCACCCTTAAGGTTCTCAAGAGTCTGCTGAGCACGGATGTATGTGGTGCCGCCACCAACGACAACACCTTCCTCCATGGCTGCACGTGTAGCGCAGAGAGCGTCGTCAACGCGGTCCTTCTTCTCCTTCATCTCCACCTCGCTGTTTGCACCGACGTAGAGCACAGCCACACCACCGGCGAGCTTGGCAAGACGCTCCTGAAGCTTCTCCTTGTCGTAAGAGCTCTTGGTGTTGGCAATCTCGTTCTTGATCTGAGCCACGCGGTCAGCGATAAGCTCCTTCTGGCCAGCTCCACCAACGATTGTGGTGTTGTCCTTGCTGACAGTGGCCTTCTCACAGGTACCGCAGAGGTCGAGTGTGGCCTTGTCGAGGCTAAGACCCTTCTCCTCGCTGATGACAACGCCACCGGTAAGTGTAGCGATATCCTCGAGCATTGCCTTGCGACGGTCGCCGAAACCAGGAGCCTTAACAGCGCAAATCTTAAGACCTGCACGCAGACGGTTGACAACGAGAGTTGTCAGAGCCTCAGAGTCTACATCCTCAGCGATGATGAGCATCGGGCGTCCGCTCTCAGCTGCCGGCTGAAGGATAGGCAGAAGGTCCTTGAGGTTGCTGATCTTCTTGTCGTAGATAAGGATGTAAGGATTGTCCATTACGCACTCCATCTTGTCAGCGTCAGTTACGAAGTAGCCACTCAGGTAGCCACGGTCGAACTGCATACCCTCTGTAACACCGATGCTGGTGTCGCGGCTCTTGCTCTCCTCGATGGTGATGACACCGTCCTTGCTTACCTTACGCATAGCGTCAGCGAGGAGCTTGCCAATCTCAGGATCGTTGTTGGCTGAAACAGTAGCCACCTGCTCAATCTTGTCATAGTTGTCGCCTACAACCTCAGCAGTCTCCTTGATGTGCTCCACAACAGCTGCAACGGCCTTGTCGATACCACGCTTGAGGTCCATAGGATTGGCACCTGCTGTAACGTTCTTCAGACCCTCAGTAACGATAGCCTGTGTGAGGATGGTAGCTGTTGTAGTACCGTCACCAGCGTCATCGCCAGTCTTGCTTGCAACGCTCTTTACGAGCTGTGCGCCGGTGTTCTCGAACTTGTCGTCAAGCTCCACTTCCTTAGCTACGGTAACACCGTCCTTAGTGATCTGGGGAGCACCGAACTTCTTCTCGATAACCACGTTGCGACCTTTCGGGCCAAGTGTAACCTTTACGGCGTTAGCCAACTTGTCGACACCGTTCTTAAGCAGGTCGCGTGCATCTATATTGTATTTAATCTCTTTAGCCATTTTCGTTTATTATTAATTGTTATATATTAATTATTAATTGGTTGGATACGTTTGCTCGTTGTTATTTGTTGACAACAGCGAGAACATCGCTCTGACGCATGATGAGGTACTTTGTGCCGTCGAACTCAAGCTCTGTACCAGAATACTTGCCATAGAGGATTTCGTCACCCTCTTTAAGGACCATCTCCTCATCCTTAGTGCCGTTACCAGTGGCAACCACCTTGCCGTGCTGAGGTTTCTCTTTTGCTGTATCCGGTATGATGATTCCACCAACCTTTTCTTCTGCCTGTGCAGGGAGCACAAGCACTCTGTCTGCTAATGGTTTTACGTTCATGATTGTTATGTTTTTATTTTTTAAGTTTACGTTTTATTGACCGATAAGGCTTCGTGCCTTTCATCGTCGCCAAACATATAGCTAAAAGTGTGCCAAACAATATGGTTTAGCATTTTCTGCCTGTGACAACAAGACATAAACAATGACACAATGTCACATTCGGTATTGAATCTGACAAAAATGACAATGGTGTGTAAAGAAAAAGCTAATGCGGTTTTCCTTTACACACCATTGTAATATTTTTTTAGTTCTCGTCGAAATCCGAGAGGTCAACAAACTTGCCACGTGCCTTGCGGTCAGAAATGGCTTTCTGCAGACGGCGGTGGCGATTCGGGGCAATCCACTGACGTGCAAACACGTTGGGGATGGCAACGCCGATGGCGATACACATAATGGTAATGGCAGAACCCATACCGAACTTTACGGCATTGGTAAGCTCACCGACTACGCCCTGCATCTCAATAATAGCCACAAGAGCACGATACATCAACACTCCGGGAACCATCGGGATTACACTCGGGATGGAGATGACATGATGAGGAACATGAAACCAGTGAACAGCCTTGACGCAGACAAGACTGATGAGCGTACTGCCGGCAAGCGAACCGATGGCAAGTCCCATGTCCAGTCCGATATTGTCGTTGGATGGACCCAGATTGACAAAGTTACGCGTACAAACGGCAATGATACCTCCTATAGCCACCACCCACAGCAGACGGCGCGGGATGTTGAAAATCATGGAGAATCCCATAGCCGAAATGGCTGCTGCCGCAGCATAACTAATATAGTTGTTGTGTGGTATCATCGGTATCGTCTGGAACTGACTCAGGTCGAAATTGCTCAGTTTCAGGAAGAAAGCAATACCGAACGACATGGCCACAATCATAAGGAAGGTGTTTATGGCTCGCGTCAAGCCCACCTGTATGTAGTTGTCGAGCATGTCATCCACGAAGTTTATCAATGGCACGCCCGGTACGATAAACAGCGCACAGGCAAGCAGCGGATGGAGCGGTGTGCTCGTCCATGTGTCAGGAAGCCATGTGGTAAGAAAAGCAAGGAGCGTGCTGACAAAAGCAGCGACTGCGATGCCGATATAGTTATTGAAACCACGACGAAGCAGCCATCCACGCAGATACATACCGATGGCGGCAGCAAACGACGCATAGAAGAAAGCAGTCCAGTCGCAACCGAACTGAATGCAGAAGCCACCGCACGCAAAACCAGTGCCTATAGCCACCTGTAGATGTGTGTAATTACGGGGACGCTTGCGGATTTGTTCAAGTTCTTCCCCATAGCGGTCAATGGAGTAATCTTCATCTATAGCCTTCCATGAAAGCTTAGAGATGCGTGAGATGGTCTCCATGTTGATGCCATGCTTGGTGCAGCGCTGGAATTTGGTGAACGAATGCTCACCGTCGCTCAGGTTCACCATAAGCATGTTGAACTGAACGTAAACATGAAGATGCTCCTCTGGAAGACCGAGGAAAGCGGCAACACGATTCATGTTGCGGATGATGCGGCTGGTGTCTGCCGCACTTTCAACAAGCATCTGACCTGTCTTCAAAAGCAAATCAAGCTTGCGACGCAACAATTTCTCGCGTTCGATTTTTTGAATCTGATCCATAGTTTGACTCTGTAAATATTTAAATTTATCCAAAAACGTCTGCAAAGGTACTGCTTTTTTATGAGATGCTAAAATATACACATCTATTTATAGTAAGATATCGGCGAAATGTATTAACTTTGCATCAATAGTATCAATAATCAAACCGTTTTACTCATGAAAGATTTCTTTAAATACACCGCCGCCACCGTTGTTGGCATCATCGTTTTCACCATAGTGTGCGTGGCACTTTCAGTAATGAGCATCGTAGGTATGGTGGCATCTGCAAGCGCCACACAAGCCGTAGAGAAAAATTCAGTGCTCGTGCTCAAGCTAAACGGCTCCATAGACGAGCAGGGAACGGACAACACCATCGGAAAACTGACGGGCAACTATATACCGTCCACAGGACTGAACGACATACTCTCCGCCATCAAGAAGGCAAAGGATGAGGAAAACATAAAAGGTATTTACATCGATGCAGGCGTATTGTCAACAGACTATGCCACACTGCAGGAGATACGCTCAGCACTTGAGGATTTTCGCAAGTCGGGCAAGAAAATCATTGCCTACGCCGACACTTATTCGCAGGGGTCGTACTATCTGGCGTCTGTAGCTGACAAGATTTACCTCAACCCCATCGGAATGGTGGACTGGCACGGCATCGGCGCACAGCCCGTATTTTATAAGGATATGTTGGCAAAGTTCGGTGTCAAGTTCCAGGTGGTGAAAGTGGGCACATTCAAGAGCGCCACCGAAACATACACTGAGGAGCACATGAGCGATGCCAACCGTCTGCAGACCAAGATGTTCCTGGACGGAACGTGGAAGCAGGTTTGCAACGCCGTATCAAAAAGCCGTGGCATCAGCGTCGACTCGCTTAACAAATATGCAGACGAACTGCTGATGTTCCAGTCGGCGGAAAGCCTCTTGAAGCGTAAGGTGGTGGACGGACTGGCTTATGCTTCGGACATGAAGGACATTGCAAAGACACAGTTCGGCATCGGAAAGGATGACGACCTGAACCGCCTCTTTGTCAGCGACATGACAAACGTAAAGGAGAAGCAGACCAGTGGTGAGGAAATTGCCATATACTATGCCTACGGCGACATTGTGCAGAGCGAGAAGGTAAGTCTTTTAGGCGGAGGCTCGCACAGCATCGTGGGAAGTACTGTATGCAACGACTTGAAAGACCTTATGGACGACGATGACGTCAAGGCGGTGGTGATAAGAGTAAACTCAGGTGGCGGCGACGCGTTCGCATCCGAACAGATATGGCATCAGGTGATGGAACTCAAGAAAAAGAAGCCCGTAGTGGTATCAATGGGAGGTTATGCCGCATCGGGTGCTTACTATATGTCGGCACCGGCATCATGGATTGTTGCACAGCCCACCACGCTGACTGGAAGCATCGGCATCTTCGCAGTATTCCCTGACATGAGCGGACTTGTAACACAGAAGCTTGGCGTGAAGTTTGATGAGGTAAAGACGAATCGTAACTCCACATTCGGCAATCTTATGGCAAGACCATTCAACGAAGAAGAGACTGCCGTCATGCAGCAGTACGTCAACAGAGGCTACCAGCTTTTCAGAAAGCGCGTGGCTGACGGACGCCGCCTGCCGGTGGAGAGCGTGGAGAAAATAGCCCAGGGACGCGTATGGCTGGGAGCTGACGCCATCGGTCTGAAGCTTGTAGACCAGCTTGGTGGACTGAATGACGCTGTGGCTAAGGCTGCAAAGCTGGCTAAACTCGGCGAATATTATACGGTGGACTATCCTGCACCAAGCTCATGGATTGACCAGTTACTTGCAGGAGCATCGGATGCAGGATCGGTGGACGCACGTCTCCGATTGACACTCGGCGACCTCTACGAACCGGTATCGCTGATGCGCAACCTCAACAAACACGAGGCTCTGCAGGCACGCATACCGTTCGCCATAAACATGAAATAGAGAAAGCACTATGAGAACAGAAGGCGACTTTATAAAAATCAACGAATGGCTGCTGCCGTTGAGCTGGCTCTACGGCATTGGGGTACGTGTGCGCAACTGGATGTTCGACATCGGAGTGCTGAAAAGCCAAAGTTACGACATACCCGTAATTTCCGTCGGCAACATCACTGTGGGAGGTTCGGGAAAGACACCGCACGTGGAATATCTTATCAATCTCCTGCACGAAAAGCTGAAAGTGGGCGTACTGTCACGCGGATACAAACGTAAAAGCCGCGGATATCTGCTCGCAGACAAAGACACGGAGATGAGGGAGATTGGGGACGAGCCCTTCCAGATGAAGCATAAATATCCGGACATCTACATGGCTGTGGACAAGAACCGCAGAAACGGAATATACCGCCTGACACACGACGAGCAGACAAAGGACGTGGACGTCATTCTTCTGGACGATGCCTATCAGCATAGGTATGTGAAGCCGGGCATAAACATCCTGCTTGTCGACTACCATCGACTCATCATCTACGACAAGCTGCTACCAGCAGGACGAATGCGTGAGCCGCAGGAAGGAAAGTCAAGAGCCGACATCGTCATCGTAACGAAGTGTCCGAAGGACCTGAAGCCGATGGAGTTCAGAGTGCTCAAGAGAGCAATGAACCTCTATCCGTATCAGGAACTCTACTTCACAACTCTGCAATATGAGAGCCTTAAGGCAGTATTCCATGACGAACGGAAGCCGCTCTCATCGTTACCCAAAGGCGTGAACATCCTGCTGCTTACGGGTATTGCCTCGCCGCAACAGATGGTTATGGACCTGAAGCCCGTCTCTGAGAACATCACACCAATGGCATTCGGCGACCATCACCAGTTCACGGAGGACGATGCGGAACGCATCAACTCCACCTTCGCCGCCATGCCGAAGCCGAAGGTGATAATCACGACAGAGAAGGACGCCACAAGACTCAACAGTCTCGACACTCTCACAGAAGCAACAAAGAACAGCATTTATGCTCTCCCGATAAGGATAAGATTCATGCTTGAGGGAGAAGAAGAATTCAATAACAAAATTATAAGCTATGTACGAAAAAATTCAAGAAACAGCATCCTGGCTAAAAGAAAGGATGACCACAAGTCCTGAAACAGCGATAATACTTGGTACGGGCCTCGGACAGCTCGCCACAGAAATAACAGACAGCTACGAGTTCTCTTATAAGGACATCCCCAACTTCCCCGTCTCTACAGTGGAAGGACACGCCGGAAAGCTTATCTTCGGAAAGCTCGGAGGCAAGGACATCATGGCTATGGAGGGCAGATTCCATTACTATGAGGGCTACTCCATGAAGGAGGTGACATTCCCCATTCGCGTGATGTACGAGCTGGGCATCAAGACCCTCTTCGTGAGCAATGCGTCAGGCGGCATGAATCCCAACTTTAAGATCGGCGACCTCATGATCATCACAGACCACATCAACTTCTTCCCGGAGCATCCGCTGCGCGGCAAGAACTTCCCCACAGGACCGCGCTTCCCGGACATGCACGAGACTTACGACCAGAAACTCATCGCAGAGGCAGACAAGATTGCCGAGGAGAAGGGCATACGCGTTATGCACGGTGTTTACGTGGGCGTGCAGGGACCGACATTTGAGACTCCTGCAGAATATAAGATGTATCATCGTCTGGGTGGCGACGCTGTAGGCATGAGCACCGTGCCTGAGGTAATCGTGGCACACCACTGCGGCATCCGCACATTCGGTATATCCATCATCACCGACCTTGGCCTGGAGGACACACCGGTGGAGGTTTCGCACGAGGAAGTGCAGGTGGCTGCCAACAAGGCGCAGCCTCTGATGACAGAGATTATGCGTGAGATGATACGCAGAGCTTAATTGAGCTTTCACAATAATAATATATAATGACAGAAATATCAAAGCTCGGTGAGTTCGGCCTCATACACCGACTCACCGACAACATCAAGATAAAGAACGAGTCGACCATTAAAGGTGTAGGCGACGATTGCGCCGTACTTCACTATCCTGACTCTGAAGTGCTGGTCACCACCGATATGCTCATGGAGGGCGTACATTTCGACCTCACATACATCGACCTACAGCACCTCGGTTATAAGTCGGCAATGGTGAACATCAGCGACATCTTCGCCATGAACGGCACACCGCGACAGCTGACAGTAAGCATTGCGCTCAGCAAGCGCTTCAAGGTGGAGGATATGGACGACTTCTACAGCGGACTGAAGCTGGCTTGCGACAAGTGGGGGGTTGACATCGTTGGCGGTGACACCACATCATCTTACACAGGACTTGCCATCAGCATTACCTGTATCGGCGAGGCACGCAAGGACGACATCGTCTATCGTAGCGGAGCCAAGGACACTGACCTTATCTGCGTATCAGGCGACCTCGGTGCTGCCTATATGGGACTGCAGCTTCTGGAACGCGAGAAGAGCGTTTATTATCAGCAGGTGGACGAGGCTCGCAAGAAGAACGACAAGCGTGCGCTGGAAGAACTTCGCAATTTCCAGCCTGACTTCGCAGGAAAGGAATATCTACTTCAGCGACAGCTGCAGACCGAAGCCCGTGGCGACATCATAGCACAGTTCCGTGAGTTGGGCATCAGACCCACAGCAATGATGGACATCAGCGACGGACTGTCAAGCGAACTGATGCACATCTGCAAGGAGTCGGGATGCGGATGCCGAATCTACGAGAAGAACATCCCCATTGACTATCAGACCGCTGTAATGGCTGAAGAGATGAACATGAACGTCACCACGTGCGCCCTCAACGGCGGCGAGGACTACGAACTGCTCTTCACCGTACCTATCGGCGACAACGAGAAGATTCAGCAAATGGACAATGTGAAACTCATCGGACACATCACTCGTCCCGAACTCGGACAAATGCTCGTCACAAGAGACAATCAGGAGTTTGAGCTGAAGGCGCAGGGATGGAACCCGCTGAGCAAAGAAGAATAAGCCTCTTTGTTGAGAGTTGAGAATTTAGAGTTGAGAGTTATGATTACCTTATATATTTAATGTAAAGCTTTAGCTGTTTTAAAAAACTAAAGATGCATATCATAACTCTCAACTCTGAAATTTCAACTCTCAACTAATCTAAATTCTCAACTCTCTCAATCTCCCAATTGACAACCTATTGTTTCAAAACGGTTAAAATAATAGTTATTAATTTATTTTATTTAAGGTTTTATAACGCCATGTTATTTTAATTGTTTAAATTTGCAAAAAGAATTGAAATAACAACGAATTTATGGATTCCACTCCTTAAAAGTGGAGGTAAATATTTTTTTCAATAACCAATTATCGATTTTATGAGAAAGAGACTTTACATGCTTTCTGTCTTGCTGATCGCCATTGTTCAGGCAGTATTGGCGCAGGTTACCACATCTGCATTGACAGGTAAAGTGACGTTGGGCAACACCAACGAGAGTGTCATTGGAGCAACCATCCAAGTGGTGCACGTGCCTTCAGGCACACGTTATGCCACAGTTACCAATGCAGACGGCCGCTACACCATTCAGGGTATGCGTGTCGGCGGACCTTACACCATCAAGGTAAGCTACATTGGCTACCAGCCCACGGAGATAAGTAACGTTACTCTCCAGCTCGGCGAAACCTACAACCAGAACTTCAAGATGGCTGAGGACGCAAGCATTCTGGGTGAGGTAGTAATTAGCGGAAAGGGATCTAAGTTTACTGCTGAGAAGACTGGTGCTTCCACCAACATCAGCAACACGCAGATCATGAACATGCCTACCATCAACCGTAGCATCACCGACATCGCTCGTCTCTCGCCCTACTCTAACGGCATGAGCTTTGCTGGTGGCGACGGAAGAAGCTCTAACTTCACACTCGACGGCGCAAACCTCAACAACAACTTCGGTCTTTCAGACAAGCTCCCTGGCGGAGGCAGCCCTATCTCTATGGATGCCATTGACGAGGTACAGGTGACAATTGCTCCTTATGACGTACGTCAGACCAACTTCATCGGCGGTGGTGTAAACGCCATCACAAAGTCGGGTACAAACACATTTAAGGGTACTGCATACATTTATTATAATAATGAGAATATGCACGGCAACCGCGTGGACAATGAAGACCTCGGCGAGCGCGGCAAGAACGGCACCACAACATACGGCTTTACCTTCGGCGGTCCGATCATCAAGGACAAGCTCTTCTTCTTCGCCAACGCAGAATACAGCAAGAGTCCTAACATCGTAAACAGATGGCAGGCTTCGGAAGACGGCAAGGCAGACGCCACCAACTATATCTCACGTGTTCCTAAGTCAGACCTCGAGCGTGTTAAGCAGTTCCTTATCACCAAGTACGGATTCAATCCGGGTTCCTACACTGACTTCCCCGCAGAAGACAACAACCTGAAGCTCCTCGGTCGTGTAGACTGGAACATCAATAACGACCACCACCTTGCTGTACGCTATAACTACACACGCAACAAGACATGGAACGCCGTAAACCGTTCGTCTTCTGACGCATACACACGCTTCACAGCAAGTCGTATGTCACAGTATGGTATGTCTTATTCTGGTTCAATGTATGCACAAAACAATTCCGTCATGTCTGTATCTGCAGACCTTAACAGCCGTTTTGGTGCAAACATGTCAAACCAGCTGCTCTTCACATACAGCTACATCGATGACAAGCGCGACCCCAACTGCTCTAACTTTCCCTTCGTTGACATTATGGCAGGATATGAGGCTGATGCTACAGGTAAGGTAACATCACAGATTCTCGAGCCGTACATCAGCTTCGGTACAGAGCTCTTCTCATACAACAACCGTGTGCAGAACAAGATTCTTACTCTTACCGACAACTTCACATACTATCTTGGTGCCCACAAGCTTACTGCAGGCTTCACCTTCGAGCATCAGCTTGCCAACAACTCATACATGCGCGGTGGTACTGGATACTATCGTTACCGCTCACTCGACGACTTCTTCAACGGAGCCGCTCCTGAGACTGTTACACTTGCCTACGGCTACAACGGCGAGAAGAATCCTACAGCAGAGGTAAAGTTCGCTCAGTACGGTCTTTATCTACAGGACGAGTGGAACGTGCTCGACAACCTCAAACTGACTGGTGGTATCCGCTTCGATAACATCGTATTCAACAACAACGACCTTATGGAGAATAAGGCCATTACAGCACTCGACTACGGTGGCCGTCACGTAGAGACAGGTTCATGGCCTAAGAGCAACATCCAAATTTCTCCGCGTATCGGTTTCACATGGGACGTATTTGGTGACCGCTCACTAAAGGTACGCGGTGGTACAGGTCTCTTCGCAGGTCGTCTGCCTCTCGTATTCTTCACTAATATGCCTACAAACTCCGGTATGGCTATGGGTTCTGGCATTGCCAGCACAAGATACGGTAAGGATGGCGCTATTACTCCTGATGCAGAACTCCAAAAGTTCAAGGGTGGACTCGTTACTAACGTTGACAAGATTCGCGAGCTCCTTGGCGCACCTGCCACTATCACTCCGGAAGAAGGTACAGTACCTAAGAGTGTAGCCGGCGTTGATCGCGACTTCAAGATGCCGCAGGTATGGAAGTCTTCAATCGCTATCGATGGACAGATTCCCGTTTCATTCCCGCTGTCGTTCACAGCCGAGTTTACATACACAAAGAAGATTCACGACGTGATGCTCGACAACTACAACATCATGGACAACTCTTCTTGGGAAACTCTGACTGGCACTGGCGACAACCGCCACATCTATCCGAAGGACTATAAGTACTGCAAGACCGATGCATACGTGCTTACAAACACAAGCAAGGGTTATGGCTGGACATTCAACTTCACTGTTAACGCAGAGCCCATCAAGAACCTCAACCTTATGGCAGCTTACACACACACAGTGATGAAGGAGCTTACTGGTATGCCGGGTAACAACGCATACTCTACATGGTCTAACATGTACGCCGTAGAGGGACCGAACTTCCTTGAGCTCGGCAACTCACGCTACGTAATTCCTGATCGTATCATCGCTTCTGCCAACTATACATATGGTAAGGATCACTTCAGCCTCTTCTATCAGGGCTACTCACCCTCTGGATACAGCTACTTCTACAACGGCGATATCAACGGCGACGGCAACCGCTACGACCTTATGTATATCCCGAAGGACCGCAATGACATCCATTTCACTAAGGAAAGCGATGCCGACCTCTTCTGGAACTTCGTTGAGCAGGACAGCTACCTCAAGAACCACAAGGGCGAATATGCTGAGCCTTACAGCGCACGCGCTCCGTTCGTTCACCGCTTCGACTTCCGTTGGGCACACGACTTCGACGTTAAGATCGGCAGCACAAACAACAAGCTCGTCCTCAGTCTTGACATCATGAACGTAGGTAACCTCTTCAACTCAAAGTGGGGTGTTATGAAGAACATGAGCGGATGTAACGACGGTAAGATTCTGAAGGTTGACAAGGTGAAGGACGGTGTTCCTTACTTCTCAATGTTCAAAGATAAGGCCACTGGCACTGCTCCTACATCTACATGGAGCTTCAACCGCAATTATGACCAGTGCTGGAAAATGCAGATTGGCGTGAAGTATGTCTTCAACTAATCAAGACAATATAACATGCTGAGACCATTAACTCAGTAAGACGATAGAGCGGAGGATGTGTTGATACTAACCAACACATCCTCCACTTATTTTATACCAATGTATACCATTATATAAACTAGGGTATATAACAGGAAAAAAACAATAGAATATTTGGAGAATCCGAAACATTTTCGTACCTTTGCACTCGCTAAAGAAAAACAGTTGGTGCCATAGCTCAGTTGGTAGAGCAAAGGACTGAAAATCCTTGTGTCCCCGGTTCGATTCCTGGTGGCACCACAAAAAAAGAGTTACTCATTAGAGTGACTCTTTTTTTTGTTATATACCACCACATAGCTCAGTTGGTAGAGCAAAGGACTGTCAGTACCTATAAATTAGCCTTATGACGCCACCATAACTATTAGCATAACAAAAATATGTACAACAAGTCAAAGAACGCTTGCTACTGATCAGACCAAACCAAACAAAAGCGGTTGCAAAGGTACAATATGGCGCAAGCGTTGTCAAGAGTAACGTATGAGATTTAGATTGGTAAATATTCAGTTTTGAGTTACAGCAGCCACACAACCTCCCATAGCTGAACACTAACCTATCAGCATATTCCCGATTAACTGTGGTACAAAGTTACGTATTACATACTGTGTTCGAGAATGCTGCAAAGCGATTAATTGAGTACGTGGGTGCGTGGCTACGGCGAGACGCCATTCTCATTTATTACTTTTTAATTAGTAATTATTAATTGGCTACGCCATCAATCTGAAAAATCATGTACTTCTTGTAAAAAACATGTCTTCATGTCTTCATGTCAAAAAGATTATGTCTTCTTGTCTAAAGATCATGTACTTCACGTCTGGGCACAAAAAAAGGTCTCCAAAGTCGTTTGACTCTAAAGACCTCAAGTAAAAGAAGGCAGCCACCTACTCTCCCGCATTGCATTGCAGTA
>ERZ1023869.173-NODE-173-length-25695-cov-61.606045_pt1 | contig 25695 bp, 20 predicted proteins | sample MGYA00380390_ERZ1023869 | MGnify/ENA primary metagenome ERZ1023869 (study PRJEB33179, sample SAMN07449005) | human gut metagenome | biome: Human-gut; feature: Human associated habitat; material: Faeces | host: Homo sapiens | place: India: Bhopal | collected...
CGGTGTCCTTCTTGTCCGGCTCCTTGCCGTCCTTCTTAGCCTGGTTGATACGTGACTTTGCCTGGTTGATCTCAAGGAGGTTTGCGTTCACGCTGCGCATTACGATGCTGTAGTTAATCATACTCTGTTCTGTGTTTAAGAGTTCACTGAATCACAACTACCCGGAAGCCCTCGTTCTGCACCCTGTTTTGGGTCTTAATAGATGACCGGCGCCTGCCATCATTTAAGACCAGCTGCGGTCTTCTATTATGACCGCCCTTAGGCACAATAGGCTGTTCCTTCGATTGCCGGTGCAAAGATACGAAATTTACCCCGAGGAAGCAATAGTTTTCCCGTCACTTGATTTCACTTTTCCCGTGAGTTGTGAAAACGAGGGGGATAAGGAAGCGGGAGGTTGGGCGAGGACAAAATAAAGCCATCTGGTCATTAATGCCCGGTCATTATCGGTCATTAAGAAAAATCACTTCCGGTCATTTAGCCCTATAGTATAATATTAAATTTTTAATATTATACTATAGACCTTTTTTCGCCGCCCCGAAAACCTTAATGACCGATAATGACCGGTCGTTAATGACCGGATTTCGGGATGCGGAATAAATGAATCTTTTACTTTTGCTAATAAGGTGTAAAAGGTTGATATATAACTTGATATGAATTGCTGTACGAATTGTATTCTGCAATGTGAAGTATGAGAAGATCCCTTGGTTCTTAGCCTTTCTTTTTAGAAAAACGTGTTCTTACATATCTGAAAAGCTAACCTTATCCGTAAAGATATTTGCTTGTTACCTTAATTTCTTCTTTTCTATTTCGCCTTTCACATCTTTGTTTTGCCATTTTATGAGGTAAAAATTGCCATTGTAGTTTAAATTGGGGGCTTTATTATCATTTTTCAGTTAAATAAAGTGATAAAATTTGGTGGATAGCCCAACTTTTTATACTTTTGCTTTTACATTGCATAGAGGCAAGCCCCCTTTGCACGAAATTTAATAAACATTCAAATGTCTAAATGAAAATGAGAATTTGTAACAGATTGATAATCAGTGTTTTAGGGGGGGGTAATTTTGGCTCGTCAAAATTAGTCTCAAATCATAGTGCACTTACAAAAGGGCGAATAGTAGCGTGGATTCAGGCGCTGGTATTCGTCCTTTTTGTGTTTTTGTTTTCCGCCTGTTCAAGTGAAGAAAATGCGGATAATTCGGGGGGAATTGACCTCAAAACCAAAATTTCAGCCCACGAATGGGCGATTTCTAAGGCTTATCAGCGTGTTGGAAACCTTACTTTAGATGTAGATGCGGGAACTGTCTATTGCCAGTTCACCGCCGATAGCGTATATTTCAGCGAGGAGAAAACGGTAACTGAGATTGATGAGGAGGGTAAAATCCTGCAGACCTCTACCGAGATAGTTCCTCATGACCACTATGCTTATATAATAAAGGAAAACAAAATACTGATAGATAATCAAACATTCACAATTTCAACCCCAACTGGCACTTTCGCTTTGGAAAATGAGGACTGGAAGATTGTGCTTGTTGCGAAGTAAATAAACACATTATGGGAACATACAATAAAGAACGAGAAGAACTTCATAAAACTATTTGGAGTATCGCTGAAGAATTAAGAGGTGCTGTTGATGGATGGGAATTCAAGGCTTATGTCTTGGGTGCCATATTCTATCGTTACATCTCAGAAAACCTTACCGACTACATTAATAATTTGCAGGCTGCTGCCGGAATCAAGGACTTTGATTATGCTAAAATGGAAGATGAAGAAGCAAAGGAGGCTCGCGAAATGATGGTGCAGGAAAAGGGCTTCTTTATTCTGCCAAGTCAATTGTTTCAGAGAGTAGCTGCTTCACCTGAAAAGAATGTCAACCTCAATGAAACGCTAGCCCAAGTGTTCCGTTCTATTGAGGCCAGTGCTGCCGGTACAGATAGCGAGGAACAGGTAAAGGGACTTTTCTCTGATTTCATCATCGACAGCTCCCGTATCGGCAACTCTGTAGAAATGCGTAACAAGTGCATTTCCAAGGTGTTGACCAAGGTGCGGGATATGCAGCTCAGCAAGACGTTTACAGACAACAGTATTGATACAGTAGGCGACACCTACGAATACCTGATGCAGATGTATGCATCGAAGGCTGGTAAAAGTGGAGGTGAATACTTTACGCCACAGGAGGTGAGTGAAGTGCTTGCCCGCATTGCCTGCAGTAACAATCCGAATATTAAGAAGGTTTATGACCCAGCCTGCGGTTCGGGTTCCTTGCTAATGAAGTTTGTGAAATATGTAGGTGAAAAAGCTTCGGATATAGAGTTTTATGGTCAGGAAATTAATCCTACAACCTACAATCTCTGCCGCATCAATATGTTCCTGCATAATGTGAACTATGCCAAGTTTGATATTCAGTTAGGCAATACGCTTACTACTCCTCATCATCTTGGAATGAAGTTTGATGCTATCGTGAGCAATCCGCCATACTCTAAGAGTTGGCCGGGAAAAAATAACACGATTCTGATTAATGATGTACGATACAGTCCTGCTGGTGTGCTGGCTCCTATACAGAGGTCAGACCTTGCCTTTACGATGCACATGCTTTACCATCTTAGTGAGACTGGTACTTGCGCCATTGTAGAGTTCCCTGGTGTGCTTTATCGCGGTGGAGCAGAGAAGAAAATCCGCGAATATCTGATTAAGAACAATTTTGTGGATACGGTGATTCAGCTTCCTGCCAATCTTTTCTTTGGCGTAGGCATTGCCACTTGCATCATTGTTATCAAGAAGAATAAGAAAGATAATAATATTTTGTTTGTGGATGCTTCGGAAGAATTTGTGAAGAAGGGCGATAAGAACAAGCTGGAGGATGAAAACAAAAACAGAATTGTAAATGCTTATCAGCAGCGCAAGGAAGAACAATATTTTACCAGGCTTGTTAGCAACGATGAAGTTCTTGCCAATGGCGCCAATCTTTCAGTTTCTTCTTATGTAGAGAAAGAAGATAAAAGAGAAGTGATTGATATTGTGGCGTTGAATGAAGAGATTGAAGCTTTGAGCAAGGATGTTGCAAGTAAGTCGTTAAAATTGAATGAAATAATCAAGAAATTATGAACAAGATTGCTGAATTAATAAGTAGATTATGTCCAGATGGAGTTGAGTTTAAAACGCTTGATTCTTTGGTAAGCTATGTTCAGCCTGGTCCATATATTGTTAGTTCAACAGAGTATGATGCTCATTATTGTACTCCTGTTCTGACTGCTGGACAAAGTTTTATTCTTGGATATACAAATGAGGAAGAAGGAATATACAATGCCTCGTCCCAAAAACCGGTTATCATTTTTGATGATTTTACAACAAGTTTTCATTGGGTAGATTTTGACTTTAAGGTAAAAAGCTCTGCATTGAAAATATTGAAAATAAAAGATAAACAAGAGGCAGATTTTAGGTATATTTATATGGCTATGAAAACCATTCATTTTATACCGACAAATCATATGCGGCATTGGATTTCATTATATAGCAAATTTGAAATTCCACTTCCTCCGCTTAACATTCAAAAGGAGATAGTCTCTATTCTTGATTCCTTCACCTCGCTCATCGACAAGATGAAACAGGAGGCCGAAATGAGGAAGAAACAGATGGATTACTATAGGGAAAAACTATTCTCATTTGGAAAAGAGGAATGTGAGTGGAGAACATTGAATGAACTCTTCACTTTTAAAAATGGCATAAACAAAGAAAAAAATGATTTTGGAAGAGGAGCTCCAATTATAAATTATGTGGATGTCTATAGGAAACGGGGATTAGTTAAAGAAGATATTAAGGGACTGGTGAATTCAAATGCATCAGAGCAATCTCGCTATAAATGTAAAAAGGGAGATGTGTTTTTTACAAGAACATCTGAAACGAAAGAAGAAGTAGGTTTTCCTGCAGTCCTCTTAGAAGACATAGAGAATTGTGTATTTAGTGGATTCGTGTTAAAAGCAACACCAACAACTGATTTACTCGATACTCACTATTGCAAGTATTGCTTCTTTACATATCAATTTAGAAAAGAGGTTATAAAAAGTGCCACTTATACAACAAGAGCGCTAACAAATGGAACCTCTTTATCGAAGATTTCAATCCCAGTTCCTTCTCTCGAGAAGCAGCGCCAAATCGCTTCCATCCTCGATACTTTCGAAACCTACATCTCGAAGCTGGAGAAGATGATAGAGTTACGCCAGAAGCAGTATGAATACTACAGAGAAAAGTTGCTGACATTTGAATAAATTCTTTTATTAATAACGTTATGGCAGAAAGTTATAAAATCATAGCAGAGCAAGACTATTGTACCGTGGTGGCAAAATATGAGTCATCAAGGAAGAATGGTAATGCTTACCAAAGTGAGCAGGATCTGGAACGCTGGCTTATCGAACAACTGCAAAGACAAGGTTACGAATATCCTTCCATCCACAACGAGAAAGAATTGCTGGAGAATCTGCGCATACAGCTGGGCAAGGCAAACGATACAGAATACTCTGACAAGGAGTGGACAAGTCTGCTGAATATTTTGACCAGCGAAACGCTCACGATGGAAGATAAGGCTGACATGATTCAAAAGGAAAATACCGCAGTAGAAATAGAACGTGACAATGGTATTAAGACCAATGTTCACCTTATCCATAAAGATAACGTGTTCAAGAATAATCTGCAGGTTATCAACCAGTACGTGCCCGCTGGTGGAACCCATGCCAACCGCTATGATGTAACCATCCTGGTTAACGGTCTGCCACTCGTTCATATTGAGCTGAAACGCCGAGGTGTAAGCATCAGGGAAGCCTTCAACCAGATAAACCGCTATGCTCGCGAAAGCTTCTGGGCAGGCAAGGGAATGTTTGATTACATCCAGCTGTTTATCATCAGCAATGGCACAGAGACCAAGTATTATAGCAATACCACCCGCTATGCTCGTGAGCAGGAAGCTGACAAGCAGAAGGGGAAGAAAAAGAAAATTCAGAGCAACTCGTTTGAGTTTACCAGCTACTGGAGTGATAGGGAAAACAACCTTATCTGCGACCTGGAGGACTTTACCAAGACCTTCCTCGTAAAACGCACGCTGCTCGAAATTCTTACCAAATATTGTGTGTTCAATGTAGATAAGGAACTGCTGGTGATGCGTCCTTACCAGATAGCTGCTACTGAGAGTATTACCCAGCGTATCAAGATTGCCTTGAATCATCATTGGGAAGGTTCTAGAAAGGCAGGAGGCTACATCTGGCACACTACCGGTTCGGGTAAAACCCTGACCTCTTTCAAGACGGCTCAGCTTGCAAGCGATATAGAGGGAGTACATAAGGTAGTATTCATCGTTGACCGACAGGATTTGGACTATCAGACGATGAAGGAATACGACCGTTTCTGCCCTAACTGTGCCAATGGTAATGTGAACAGTAAAATATTGCTCGGTCAGCTCAATGCCGATGGCAATGATTCGAACATCATCATCACCACGATACAGAAGATGTCGAGCCTCTTGAGGAAAAAGCTGATAGAGCAGGTGGTTCTTGACCAGGTTTTCGTCTTCATTTTTGATGAATGTCACCGCTCGCAGTTTGGCGCCATGCAGAAACAGATTAAGCAGAGTTTCAAGAAGTACATCATGTTTGGCTTTACCGGCACCCCGATATTTGGAGTTAATGCCAGTGGTAAAAAGGGAGAAATGATGACCACTGCAGATGTGTTTGGCGGAGAGTTGGACGAAAAGGGCAATCATACTAAGCCGCTCCACACTTATACCATCATCAATGCCATCAACGATAAGAATGTGCTGAAATTCAATGTAGAATACCACACGCAGACGGCTATGGTAGATGGAAAGAAGGTGGAGAACACAAACTATCTCGACTCCAAGCGCATAGCTTTGAATGTGAAATATCTTCTTGATCATTTCGATATAAAGACCAAGCGCTCTGTTCAATGGACAGCCTCGGTGTTGACCAATGTAGAGGAAGTTATAAAAAACTACAAGAAAAAGAAGGAAGATCAGGTTGAAGAAAAGAAAGCGAAGGTTTCCACCACGGGATTCAACTCTATACTTGCCTGCGACAGTGTGCCAATGGCTATAGAATACTATAAGGAGCTGGAACGGCAGATGGCTGAGCCGGGTGCCCCACAGCTAAGGATTGCAACCATTTTTACTTCGGCTGTAAACGAGGCAGAGAATGATAGTAACGGAAATATAGAAGAAGACCCGGAAGGCATTAAGGGACTGGACTCTACGAGTAGGGAGTTTCTTGATTCCTGCATTACAAAGTACAACAATATCTTTGGAACCTCATACAATACGAGTGCTGAAATGTTCCAAAACTACTACAAGGACCTTTCCTTGCGCACCAAGAACAAGGATATAGATCTGCTCATTGTGGTAGGTATGTTCCTGACGGGTTTTGACGCAAAATGTCTCAATACGCTCTGGGTAGATAAGAACTTGCGAATGCATGGATTGCTGCAGGCGTTCAGCCGAACCAACCGTATTCTGAATGCCTATAAGAACTGTGGCAACATCGTTTGTTTCCGCAATCTCATAGAAGCCACCAACAGGAGTTTCGGACTTTTTGGCGATGCTAATGCCAACAGCATTATTCTGATGCGAACCTTTGAGGAATATTACAATAGCTACGAAGAGGATGGGAAACATCAGGCAGGATATAAGGAACTGGCAGAGAAACTTCTGCAGGAATATCCGCTCTGCAAGTTGAATCCTTCCATCCCGCTGGCTCAAAAGATAGGCTTCATCAAGTTGTATGGGCAATTCGTCAAGAAGACTAATATACTGATAAGTTTTGATCAGTTTAATCCGGAAACCTTGGAAGAACGCAATGCAATCCGCATCATCTGTGAAGGTGACAGGCAGGACTATCAGTCATGGTACCTGTGCTTCTGTGATGATTTGAAAGGCGGAACTACAGGTGGCGGTGGTGGACATACTGGTGGAGACGGAGCTGGCGGAACGGATGATTTGGAATTTGAAATAGAATTGATTCGCCAGTTTGATATTGATATTCCTTACATCTTGGCTCTTGTGAAAAAATATCATGATAGCAACTGTGAAGATGCAGATCTTATCAAGGATATTATCCGTTGCATAACATCAAGTCCGAAGTTGAGGGATAAGAAAGACCTCATAGAGGGCTATCTTCATGTCATAAAAGAAGGTAAGGATGTTGATGTTTACGAAGAATGGAAGAATTACATCCGTCAGCAGATGGAAAAGGAACTTAATGCCATTATCAGCGAAGAGAATCTGAAGGAAGAGGCAACCCGTGATTTTATCACCAAGTCTCTGCATGATGGTTACGTTGAGGAGAGTGGAATGGCTATTACAACAGTACTGCCCCCGATGCCTATCTTTGGTGCCGGCAATAAACGTGAACAGAAAAAGAAAACTGTCATTGAAAAGTTCAAACGATTCGTAGAACGATTCATTGATTTATAAACTTTTACAATATAAGAAAAGAAAAAGATATAGAAACAGGAGCCTATCCCTATAGGTAGGTGCACGGAAAGCGTTGTCAGCAAATATAATGTCTTATCGCTCAGAAACGACCAAACTTCAACAGAAGATAAGCTAACTTCAAGGATGGCAACAAGCGGCGCTCATGTGTGTAGAAGTAAAAAATCTACGACGTGGGCAAGACTTGTATGTATATCTGAAGTTAGGGCTTTGGTCGGCCTCTGAGCGATGATTGCGTATGGGTTTTTGCCCACGCTTTTTTATACGAATAATATGGCAGCAGACAAAACAAAATACTTAAAGGATTTGGAAATGCTCATGCAGGAATATAAAACCTGTTATGGGGATTGTGCTGGCGATAGAACCATTCATAAACTATCGTTACTTATTGCTATGTTTGAAAGTAGCGAAATGTTTGAAAAGATAGGGCAGAACCTTAAAACTAATTTAATCATCGATATTGATAGAGATGTTGATTACGTGAAATGGAGTAATCTGGAAACTTGGATAGAAACTAAATCTAAGACTAATCAGCATGCTTCTTCTTTGACCTATGAGTCGCTGAATATGGAAAAATCCTTATTTGCCAATAGTATGGCAGATATGTTGCCACCGGTACCCGAAACCTCATCTGATGACAATAATAAGAATCAATTCGATGGGCTTACCTATAAGGAAAGAGATAAGTTCAAGACAACCATCAACAACCTGATGAATAATAATGTATTTAATGATAAGGTTCTTGATTTTGCCATAGATTCTGCACTAAAAAAACTAAGTGCAGCACTTCTGAATATCGCAAATATAATAGAAGCTAAGCATGGGGCAAGTCTTTATGAAGACCTCTATAATAAGCAGTTTTTTGCCTATACCAATAAGATTGGTTCCTCTGTGCTGAAATCTCATAAGGAATGGAGAAAAATGTATTTGGATGATGAAATAACCGAAGAGTCGTTAAAAGTACATGTTCAGAAGGTTCTTATTGAACTCTTCAAGTCTGGCGTATTGGATAATATAGAGGTCAACGTCACCAAAAAGCAGAAGGATAACTATAAGACTGAAATTGATTTTTCCGAGCATGAAATTCCCAAGAAGATGAACGCCAATAAGTTGTATAACTGCTTTAGGAGCATTTGCGTTTTTAAGGGTGGTAAGTATTCTCTGGATAAGGTAAAAGCCGGCAAACTGCTGTTTAAGATAAGAAAGAATGAGGATAAGATCTGTGCTTTCTTTCAGTTTGTATTAACGCTTACTTATGTTTATCAGGATATTGATGAGTTGAGAGAAGCGAATAGAGTGCCTAGTAAGATATTTGATTTCGATTTTTCCAAAATAGAATGCAAATTTAGTGAAGAAGAAGCCAAGAAGTCTGGCATTTATATGCATGCACCAATGGTGCTCACTATTATAGATAAGATGAGTGAGAATATGCCTAAGGCTTACTGGGTATGTTTCTTCTGTGTGTTACTGGAAAAAGAATGGATAGAAGATAATGTGAATGCTTTTTGTAAAAAGATGAATTCAATCTTTAGTGTAGAGCTGGATAAAAGTGCATTGAGGAAAACTATAAATGAACAGGGAAACAAAATCGAGGAATGGGATAAAGGCGACAGACGACTGAAAAAGAAAAGAGAGTTTGGCTTGAAATTCAAGCAATGTATCGATTTTTATGTTCAATATAAACTTGACTCTTTTACATAGGGAAATGGTAAAGATAGTACCACAAAAAATACATAGATAATACCACAAAATAAAAAACTTAATACCACAAGCAAAAAAGATAGCACCACTCGTACCACATGGTATGGGCGGTGCTTTTATTTTTTCCCTACTTTTGCATCGTCGAAGAAACAAGACAACGCTGAATTGTTTAGTGTTCTTGAATCCCCTTCGTACATTTATATTATATGAATACTCAGATTATGAGAGTGGTGCAGCAAGGCGAGGCTTTCGCTGTACAGAGTCAGAAGAGTGAGAACGGCCAGATGATGAAATGCAACATCATCCTCCAGGAGATGGGCGGCAAGTATGAGAACCAGTATGCTGCGGCAATGCTCGGCAATATTGCCCAGTGCAAGTTTGCTCCGGGAACATTGGTGGCGGTTACGCTCCGATTCACAACTCGTGAGTACAATGGTCAGGTTTACCAGGATATCCTTGTTACGGACATCGTGAAACTTGGCTAGTAACAAATCTTGAATTGAAATAGGTGGCGTGAGAATTGTCCCGGGATAATTTGCGCAAACTGAAACTTACGACACTTCTTTCGTTCAACCTAATTTTTAATTTAAGATTTTTATGAAAAAGACGGTTAATAAGCAGAATAATCAGATGAACGGCTGCCAGCACGTGCAGCTGGGTGGTGTGGCTTTCTATGACGAAGGCAAGTGTTTCATGTTTTCACCTGAAAACGAAGGGGTGAGAAATAAGGTGGAGGGGTTCCGCTCGCAGGGCATTGCCCAGCAGTTGACAGACGGTACTTTCGACTTCATGGCGAAACCAAGAATCCGCTCGCAGTCGGAACTGATCAGAAAGCTGGCTCACGGACGTGTAAGTAAGACCAAGGATGGAGCTATTCAGCTCACCCTGAAGGTGTTTTGCGACGAGGGAATCAATATCGGAAGCACTCTGGTAAAGGAGGCTGAAGAGGCTGCTGATGCGGTTGTGGATTATCAATTGAAACGATAGAGGATATAGATGTTCAACTTAAATTGAAAGTAGAAACACATAGATGAGTTGTTATTTAATTAAGGTGGAGAACGGGCACAAGGTTGCCCGCTCCATCACCTCGGAAGAGGAGTACAAGCAGTTGCGTGGAAGCAACGAGCAGAAGGCGAATCTTCGTCTGGCTCGAGCCGGAAACGATGCTGCGAAACGTAGACTGGTGCAGTTCAATTATTCCGGACATTATCCGCAAGGGGTGGTGAAGGGAACGAAGCTGCCAAGTACGGCTTTCGGATTCGATATGGACGAGCCGGAGGCTTTCGCCAAGGCTGCCAAGGCGCTGCTGAAGGAACCGGAGAAGTTTGGACTGCTGATGCTGGAGAGGAGTGCAAGACAGGGCGGTCATGCGGTGTTCAAGAGAGAAATGGGCAAGACCATCCTGGAGAACCAGGTACGCATCGCTACGATGCTGGAGTGCGAAATGGATACTTCGGCGCATGACATCAACCGTGTCTATTTCACGACTTCGGCTGATGCAGACGATTTGCTCTATCTTTCGTCTGAGCTCTTCAAGGATGATTATGAAGAGGCTGCCGTGGCAGCTGAAGGCAAGGTGCTGGAGGAGCGTGAGAAGTATGGACTGGAGGAACTTCCTCCGGGGGCGCATAAGGCAAACAAGCATTACAAGCCTTGGTTGGAGAATGTTGAAGAGAAGGCTTTGAATTCTCAGAAAAATCTTGAGAATCAGGAGAATCAGAAATCTCTTGAAAATCAGGAGAATTTGGGAAATCAGAATCAGAGTCAGAAGAACCTGGGAAATCAGAAGAATTCTCAAAAGGGTCAATCCTCTCAGAATCCTCAAAATTCTTCTAAGAATCAGGCTCAGCTTGCTTCCGCTTCATCTTCCTCTTCATCATCCAGCAATGATTATCTCGGAATCCCGTATTCCGAAATCATCTCGAAGTGGTGGCAGATGTATAATGACGGTCATGAGCCAGTTCGCTCCAACCGCAACACTTTGACCTTCGAGCTTGCCGTGAACCTTCGCCACATCTGTGGCTTCGACCGCAGTCTGATGGCTCAGATCATCCCCTGCTACGATGGTTTTCCCGAGCAGGAGAAGATGGCTTGCATCAACTCGGCGCTGAATGAGAAAATTACGCAAATGCCTAAGCGACTGAAAGATGTGCTTGCCGCTCTGCGACAGGAAAAGCTGAAACAGGGTGCTTCGAATGCTACTGCTGATGCAGAAAGCGAGGCTCTGGTGAATGCGCTGGACGAGGCTAATGCCAAGGACGAAATGTTCTATTTCAATGCTTTGCCTAAGATGCCGCAAGGTGTGCGTGATTCTATCAATGCCGTAGGACCACCCCTGGCAATGCCAGTGATTACCGCCATCTGTCCAGCCATCGGAATGTTGGCTACTGGAGTAAAGGTGGCTGTGCACGGTAAGATGAACTCGCTGAACCTCATCTCCTACATCGCCGGAGATTTCGCCTCTGGTAAGGGAAGTATCGACCCCGTGGTTGATGCATGGACTTCGGAAGTGAAACAGATGGACAAAATGTATCAACAGCAGGAGGACGAATGGCGAGCCAAGAAGCGTGCAGCTAAGAACAAGAAGGAACAGCCGGAAGAGCCGAAACTGCCCGTAAGATGTCTGACGCTGAACAACACCGTGGCTAACCTAGCCGAGCGTCTGGCTAACACCGAGGGCAAGCACGCCTTCTCGTTTACCCCGGAAGCTGACACCGTGGCTCAGAAGTGGAAATCAGCGATGAGCGATTTCTCTGTAATGCTCCGACAGGCGTATGATGGTACGAGCTACGAGCGTGAGGCAAGAAGTGCAGAAGCCGTGAATGTACACATAGACAGACTGTTATGGAATGTGGTAATGTGTGGAACCCCTGATGCGCTTTACCGTGTGGTGAACAATTATACGGATGGTTTTCAGAGCCGTATCGTAGTGGCTCGCACACCGGATAATACCTTCACTCCTCTTACTGATAATCTTTTTGTGCTTACAGATTCTCAATGCGAGCATATTCATCAGATTGCTCATCTGCTGCCTCTGATGGAGGGTGAGGTGGAACTGCCGAAACTGGAAGCCAAGGGTAGGGATTGGCTGGAGCAGATACGACTGGAGACTATGAAGAATGATGACAAGGTGAAAGCCCGTCAGCGTTTCCGTATCTGTCCTACCACAATGAGAATGATGACCTGCATCATGCTCTGCAAGGTGGCAGAGACGTTGATTCAGAAGCACGGCTTTCAGGGGGCAGAGAAGCTGTTGAAGCAGAATCCGCTGTTATGGAAGGAAATGATCGTCAAGACGCAGACTCCTACCATGCTTGCAGCCTTCAATATTCTCGCTGATTACCAGTTGGAGAATGCACTCTATTTCTTCCGTAGCCGCATTGAGGATGCCTTTTCATCGAAGAGCTATTGCGGTCAGTCGGCTTACGACCGCACCCGCCGTGGCAGAAATGATTCCATCTTCGAGCGCCTGGATGTTACCTTCTCCTTTGAACAGGCTTTGCAGCAAAGCATCGCCGTGAAGGGAGCTAACGTAACTCGTGAGGTGGTAAGACAGATGCTGAAAAACTGGAAACGGCAGGGATTGATAGGTGTTCTGCCTGATATGCGCTACCAGAAGGTTTCGCCTAGCATCTAAATCCGGTCATTAACGGTCACGGTCATTTTCGGTCATTAAGGATTTTCAATCAAATGAAATCCTTGATGACCCTATCAACGAAATCAATTTAAAATAATCAGTTTCTATGAATATCATCATTTATCGCCGTCGTTTTTCCCGTTGGGGGGTAGATGGTACATTAGTAATAAAGGGTGTAAAGGTTTGTAACACGCTAGAGCATCCTGAGCGTTTGTTGCCTGCTGGTGAGTATAAGATAGCTCTGCTATCCGTTGTCATGAACAAGGATAAAAAGGAGAGCGGAAAGAAAGTCAGCTGAGCAAGAAAATGCCGATTATTCTGAAGAAGGGATCACATATTCCTACAGACGTTTCCCGTTCTCCTTATCTCATGCCTGGCAATGGTCCGCTGACATTGAAAAAGGGCTGCATCATCCTGGGCAAGGCAGTGGCTACCGGACTTGTGATTCATTCCCGTGAACACTTCGACCGTCTTTATGAGAGACTGAAGAAGGGGGTAAAGACTTATGAGGGTGTCAGTTTGAGTATCATCGATTTGGGGACTGATGAAATCCCCACAGAGATTTAGTCTTGTTTTCGTAAAATCATTTTTAATTGTATATATGATGCGCAAGATCAAGGAAATCATCATTCATTGTAGTGCGACCCGAGAAGGTCGCGACTACACCGTAGCCGACATCGACCGTTGGCATCGTGAGCGTGGCTTTTTCTGCATCGGTTATCATTTCGTGATTTACCGTGACGGAAGCATCCACGTGGGCAGATCAGTAGAAGAGGTAGGCGCCCACTGCAAGGGTCACAACACCGTGAGCATCGGAGTATGCTACATCGGCGGCCTATCCCAGGATGGCAAGCCGAAGGATACCCGAACACCACAGCAGAAGGCGGCGCTGAAAGCGCTGATAGAGCAGCTGAAGGAGGAATATCCCGAGGCAACGGTTCATGGGCATAATGAGTTTGCCGCCAAGGATTGCCCTTGCTTTGATGTGAAGGAGGAATTTGGCTAACAGATAGGGAACGCACTGCGTTCCCTATTTTCGTTTCTATTACTTTCCGATGCAACATGTGGATGTTGCTGATAGTTAAGCTTTTATCTTTTAAACGGTACAACTACCCTTTTTACAAGTGCAGAGAAAATGAACAACAAATGTAATATGCTTATTCTCAGCCTGTTAGCGATGAAGTTGTACCGCTCCCTTTTAGCCTTTTTTGTAAGATTCTGGAAACAAATGCAATGCATTGTTTCTCAGCCTCTTCCGTTTCTTGTGTTACAGAACGCTTATCTGGTTGCAAAGATACAGATTTATATTGGATTAGAGCAAACTATTATCTTAAAAAATATTATTCCACAGTTGCTTCTGACTCTATTGTTAAAGTACCATTGCAAACTATACATGAACCACAGAGGTTATTTGGAACGACAATAGTGACAAACAAGATGAACGGCTACGATAATAAGCCTGTATTGATGAAATAACACAAGGAATAAAATAATCTTGAAATCTCATGCAAGTTTTTGATTTCTTTTGCGTTTATAGAATAATTATAACCCTTTAATATCAAGAAGCGTATGAAAATTAGAATGATTTCTATGGCATTAGCAGCTTTGCTCTGTTTGGCAAGTTGTAGCGATGATGATTCTGGAATCCAACTCACTGAAGACGAAGTACTCGGTGATATAATTACTGGTAAGCAGATTGTTATTAACACTCTTACAACCTATACCGATAGTGGCAGCAAGGTGAATGTTAATGGAGCTAAGGGTAAAGTATCAGCAACTTCTTCTGATGATAGTGTTGCCAAGGTTTCGTGTTCTTCAAATGAGTCAGAGAAGGAGATATACGTAAGTGGCGTTTCTGAGGGAAATGACATAGTTGGATCACGTTTTCTTTAAATGTAATTCCCCATGAGCTGACAGGGTATGGATGTCTGAGGAGCTTTTGGCTAAGATACAGAGTCCTCGGAATTAAAAATGTGTTTGCAATGCAATATTTTTGCATTTTCGGTGTTTATTATTATGTAGAGAACAATTAAAATTTAAAAAGAATGATGAATATAAATTTTTTCAGAATGCTGCTCATGACATTCCTCGCCATGGCAGGACTGGCTGCTTGTAGCGATGATGATGAGCCTAAAGATTCAGTCAAAGAAATCAGGATGCTGGTGTCGGCAGAAACAGGCGTGACGTATGCGTGGGGCGATGATATGAAGGAAAACCCCATAGAGTGCTTGCTCGTCAAGACGGAAGGTGATTCCGAAGAATGGCAAGACCTTGGATTTAAACAGATAAAAGGCTTTACCTATGAACGCGGGCACGAATATTATCTCTCGGTAAAGCGCACAATCCTCGCCAATCCACCTGCGGATGCTTCCGACCGCAGATATGAACTTATCCGTGTTCTTCAAGACAGGCTTGTAGCAGACCCTGAAATTCCGATTGACAAAGAGATAAAAACAGAAGCAGACATAGAATACTATGACTTGTGTCCTTTCGAAAAGTATGGCGTAGCTAGCACTATTGTAGTTGATGATGAAGGTAAAATAAATGGTAAAGTTGAATATGACAATGTTTCGCCGCTACCATCTTACGATAAGGCGCGTATATGGCTGGTAAATATCCTTGATCATAAAGACCCGAACTGGGTGAAATTCCATAGTGTGCCTTATCAAGCAACTTACTCGTATGTCATTTCACCCTTTACCGACAAAATTCGTCTGGTGCGTAACGAGTCATCCGGCCCGATGTTCAAGAATGTCGTTCCAGAAGACGAGTTTACACGTATCCGCTCCATGAACTCCGGCGAGGAGGTCAGATATGCGCTTATTCTTGCCAACGTCCATAAAAAGGGGCTTCAAAAGGTGGAATTTATCATAATAAAGAAATAATCATTACAGACAGATTCCCCCTCGCCCCCTATCAATCTTCTAATCATACCGACTTTCTGCAACATCGCCAACCTCATTGAGTGTGTGGCGATGTTTTATTTCATCAAATTGTTGTTGGTGTTCCGCATAATCACAGAGCCATGCGCCGATCACTTTCTGCTGTTCGGCGGTTTCGCTAATCACCAGTAGTGTGTTCTACAATGGGCAAGTTTATGATGCCTATACTTTCGTGTCCGACTTGATTAAGAGTGCGAAGAAACGTATTGTCCTTATCGACAACTATGTTGACGAGACTGTACTGACATTGCTCGATAAAAGAGATAATAACGTGTCTGCAATCATCTACACTCAGCAGATAAGCCGTCAGTTCCAACTCGACATAGACCGTCATAATGCTCAATATGCACCGATTGATGTTGAAACATTCCGTTTATCACATGACCGCTTCCTTTGTATAGACGATGATGTATATCACATAGGTGCATCCATAAAGGACTTGGGCAAAAAGTGGTTTGGTTTCTCTAAGATGGAGATACTTACACCAGATGAATTGGTGGAACGAATCAATAGAGAGTAATCAATACGCAATATTTCAAGAATATAATATTAAAAATTACGAATTATGAAAAAAATACCATCTATAATAATTGTAGTTTGGGGAATAGCGGTATTATGTACACTATTCTTGAGTTCATGCAAGCGACCAGAGGTCTTAGACAATAGTACTCTTGTAAATAGCGCAAGAAACGTGGCTTTGACCTTTGGTCCTGCGTATGTTCCATTTTTTAAAGAGGCTAACGTATCGGATGTTCAAGTTTTTAAAAAGGAGGATTACGGAGACAGCCGCCCTCAAATAAGAAAACAGATAGGAAGAAAGTTCTATACTGTAACTTTTACATATGATAGTACTGCCGTTAAATTTGATTTTGGATTTGCAGCAAGAGTCAGAATATGGAAAGATACAGGGGAACCATTAGATGTTATATTTGGTAATGGTTGGGGAAGAAATTTTCTATTTAAAACCTTTGTAGAGCAAACCAATCACTCACCAAATGACTATGAGAAAGTGGCTTCTGACTCTATTGTTAAAGTACCATTGCAAACTGTACATGAACCAGAGAACATTTGGAATTCCAATGCTGACAACAAACAAGACAGCCTATCAACGAGAGACTTTCTAACAAATACAGAGAAAGAGAAAATAAAAGAATTGGCTTCACAAGTACCAGATAGCATAAGAAATCGTTTTGCAGTTTTAGTGGATAAATGGAATTTTGCAATAGACCATAATCCTAAGACACTATACAGTGCAAGCATACATTCATATGCAAAATTGCCAGAGTTCATTCCTCTCAAATCAATGGGAAAACAAATAGTTCCACTAATTATAGAACGAATGATAAACTCTTCCGATTTTTATTTTCTTGTTCTTTATGAAGCTGTTCTGGAAGGAAATGAAACGAATGACGATTCTAAGTTTAGCGAAAGCGAACAAATCAGAGCTATAAGGTGTGTAAAAAAATGGCTGGAAAAACAATAATAGGCAAGTTCTTCTATTATAATTGAATCTACATCATTTCTCCTATGCCGCAGAATATATAAGATGTAACAAAACCTTTTGGGTTACTCCCAAAAGAACTTGCCTGTCGGTGATTTGTTCCTCCGTAGTCGGACAATTAAGATGGAAAGAACATATAAAAAAGCATAAAAAGTTTCTGATTTTTCTCATAAACAAATTAGATTTCATATCTTTGCGCAAAATTAGAAACAATGACAGAACTATTGAGTATATTATACAAGCTGCGGATATTCACTTTGGATGAACTTTCTGAGGCTCTGAAAGACAAGGTGAAGGCGGTGGAGGCGTTGCTCGCTCGGTACAAGCAACAAGGGTGGATTGTAGCTATACGGCGCAATACCTATTGCATGAAGGATATTGCATCTGGCTTACCTGTTTGCGACAAGTATGAGATAGGAAGCCACTTGTCACCTACAGCTTGCATCAGTTATCACACAGCATTGGAATTTCATGGATTGGCTCATCAACCCTTCAATGAGGTTTTTGTGAAAAGCATGACTCGCTTCAATTCCTTTTCTTTCGACGATGTGGATTATACCTATTGCCGACAAACAAAGGAAATCGTTGGTATGATGACTCCCAAGGGAAACCCTTATGTGCGAGTAACGGATGTGGAGAGTACGTTGTTGGATTGTTTTGACCGCATCGACCGAGCTGGTGGTATTGAGGAATTGCTGCATTGCATGGAGGGTATCGTCTTGCTCAATGAGGAAAGGCTCATCGATTATCTCGCAAGGTACGACAAGGCATTTCTGTACCAGAAGACAGGCTATCTGTTGGAGCGAATCAAGGAACAAGCCAACATCTCAGAATCCCTCTTGGAGCTGTGCCGAGCCAAGGGAACCAAAAGCGTCAAGTGGTTGACTAACAACGAAGAGTCGGATACATTTGTAAATAAATGGCGCATGTATGTGCCGCAAGAACTAACATCAAAGGAAGAATATGAACTCATATAACAAACAAGCTCTTGACATCATCGCCAAGGAGCAAGGCTTTATTCGCGACAACCTCGAAAAGGTGATGCGATTGGTGGAGATACTCAACTATTTCCATGACAGTCCTTTGCTGTCTAAATCTCTTGTGCTGAAAGGTGGCACAGCCATCAATCTCACCGTTTTCCAACTGCCAAGACTCTCGGTAGATATAGACCTTGACTTTACGGTGGATTGCGACCGAGAGTCCATGCTCTCCATTCGCCAAGAAGTGAATAACGAGATTCTACGCTATATGGAGTCGGAAGGTTATCATCTTGCGCCTGGCTCCAAGACACCGCATACGCTTGACTCATGGGTGTTTCATTATACCAATGCCGCTGGCAACAACGATGGCATCAAGATAGAAATCAACTATTCCGACCGTTGCCATATCCAGCCTGCCATAGAGACTCATGTGTCCATCCCGTTTCTGAGCGATGTGAAGGTACGTTCTCTTTCACCTGTCGAATTGTTTGCCACCAAGATAAACGCCTTGATAGGTAGAAGTGCTGCACGTGACATTTATGATGTCTATAACATGGTGAAGCATCAACTATTCGTGAGCGATGAAGAGAAAACGTCGCTGAGAAAAGCGACCGTTTTTTATCTGACTGTTGGCTCAAGCAGAAAAGACAACGCTACGCCTACGGAATATACAGACTTTCCGCAGATAGACAAGATCCGTTTTCCGCAGATTCGTTCGCAACTCTTGCCTGTACTTAGGCGCAGTGAGTATTTTGACTTTGAAAAAGCCAAGACAGAAGTGAAAGACTTTCTCTCAAAGCTATTGGTTCTGACAGAATCAGAGAAAGAATATGTGCGGGAATTCAATGGCAAGAAGTATATTCCAGAATTGCTGTTCGAAGATAAAGAGATGGTCAATAGAATCAAATTTCATCCTATGGCTTTGTGGAAGACAAGGAGTCGTTGAATGTTTTTTCTGTAAATTTTGAAAAAAGTTGTTGTTTTGCTTAGTTTTTTGATTCCCTCATCTGTATATACAGTATATGGACTATAAAACAGAGAATAGGCTATGAGTAAATATCTGATAAGTTTGATTTTGCTTTCGGTGATAAGTATGGGCGTTTCTGCCCAACGTATCACTCGACAATATAATAATGTGTCATTTTCTGCGGCATTAAAGGATTTGAATGCCAAACAGGATAAGTATGTCATCAACTTTGTGTATGACGAGTTGGAGGATTTCAAGGTGACAAAGAACATCAAGAATGAAAGTGTTCCAGATGCCATCATGAACTTGATTGGTTTTTACCCTATCAAGATGAAACAAGTAGATAATAATATTATCGTTGAATGTATCCAAAAGGCTTCTAACAGAATGATGGGGCGCATTGTAGACACTCGTCATCAACCTGTCGATTTCGCCAATGTCGCTTTGCTCAATGTTAGTGATTCCAGTTTAGTCACGGGTGGTGTGACAAATGAGAATGGTCAGTTCGTAATTCCTTGCGAGGTGAAAAAGGCGATTGTGAAAGTGAGTTGTGTGGGCTACAAAACTTACTGTAATGCATATCGTACCGGTGAGGTTGGTGCCATAACCTTGGAGGATGCAACAATTAATCTGCAAAAAGTCATGATTAAAGGTCATCGCAAATACATATCAAGAGAAAACGGTAAACTTACGCTTGACGTTCAAAATTCCAATTTGAAAAATATTGGCAAGGCAACAGATGTTATCAAATATATTCCCGGAATGCTCTATACAAATGGAAAGTATGAGGTGTTTGGTAAGGGTGAGCCTGTCATCTATATAGATGGAAGAAAGCAGACTAATACTTCAGGGTTGTCACTCCTTTCTTCTACCAACGTGAAGTCTGTACAGCTCATAACAAACCCTGGAGCAGAATACGATGCAGAAACAAGGAGTGTCATAAACATCACTACCGTACACCATTCCTTGGATGGACTTTCTGGTATCGTGGGTGCGGAAATCTCCAAACATAAGAATTTGTCTAACAACGAGGAGGTCAACCTCAACATCCACAAGGGGGCTTTGGATGTATTCCTCGCATATCAATATGACAATACGAGAAGTGACATCAGATATGATGTTAACCAGTTCAATTACGAGCAAGATACATTTCATGAGATTTCTGCTTCAGAATATTCCGACCGCTCTCACTCTCATGACTATAATGTTGGTATGAATTATGCCATAAACAAGAATCACACTATCGGCGGAAGATATTTGGGAAGCATCTCCAACTACAAGATGCTCGACTCTCCTTTCGACTATATGCAGACGTACAAGAATGATGAACTGCTGACATCTACAGACAACAAGACTGAAGAATCTGAAAAGGAAAGGTTTCACAATGTCAATCTGTATTATATCGGCAAACTAACAGACAACCTACAGCTCAACTTGGATGCCGACTATGTTTATGCTCAACTGAAACATAAGCAACAAGTGAGCGAGACAAGTAGAATAGATGCTGTCTCAGAAATCACGCATATGCAAAACGACCAGCGAAATCGTGCGACTGCACTCAAAGGGGTGTTTGCTTGGAACATGAATAAGAATAATAGGCTTGATTTCGGAACGGATTTCAGTAAAATCAGTTCATGGGGTATGTCTGTAAACGAAGAAGGGAAGATAGCCGATGACCAATTCAAGAATAAGGAAACCAAGTATGCAGGATTTGCCACCTTTAGTTTGTCTGCCTCCAAATGGAAAGGAAGCATCGGGCTTCGCTATGAGTACATTCATGCCATCAACACAGACCAAGGAGAAGTAAAGAACAAGACCAATTATTCGGACTTACTTCCATCCCTTTCTCTTTCCACTATGTTTGGGAGAGTGGGGATGAATCTTGATTTCAGTAGCAGGGTCAGCCGTCCTTCGTTTCGTCAGTTGAACAACAGTGTGAGCTACAACAATCAATACCATTATGAGCAAGGCAACATTTATCTGAAACCGCAATACGTGTATGATACAGAACTTAGTGTGAATTATAGCATATTCGACTTCAAGTTGGATTATCAGTATATCAAGGATTACATCCATCCGACTGTCGTTGCTGTATCCGGCAAACCTGGAACGGTAACTTGGATGTCAACCAACGCCAAGGATTTCCAGCAACTAGGAGCGCAATGTGTTGTTTCACCTGTTTTTGGTTGTTGGCGACCTATTTTGACGGTTGGTGTCTATAAACCTTATTTCACGCTATCATATAATGGAGAGCAATTAGATTACAATCATCCATACGGTCTCTTCGCTTTCCAAAATGTAGTGGCACTAAGGAACGATTGGCTTTTTCGATGTGATTTCTTTTGGAACATTAAGGGACATCATGGCATCTACGAGCAAAACGGTTATTCGTCATTCAATATGATGGTGCAGAAACAGTTAGTTAAAAAGAAATTGACGATAACATTGAAAGCAGAGGACTTGTTTGATAGCTCGAAGTTGAACGATGTAAAGAGGGTTAATTTTGTGGTGCAGAACAGAAAGGTGAATAACTTCAATCGCTGCATCATAGCTTCCATTAGTTACAACTTCAATAGTTTCAAAGATAAATACAACGGAAGCGGTTCTGCTGAGGATGAGATTAATCGTTTTTAGAAAAGTATTGGTTTTCAAATCAACCTCTAAAATGCAATACCCAAATTCTGTGTGATGAATATCTCAGGATTTATTAACCGAGATGTTCATCCAAAGAATTTTCACTTATCAATATCAATCGTTAAAAAACATACATTTTATTGTGTATCCAATAAATTGTTATATTTTTGCAAACGAAAAGAGTTGTTTGACAAGCAAACATATGCACATTGCAGAAATTAGAACCGTTGCTAAATTATTACCTCTATTGAGGTAAAATACTCATAAATCGCTCATTTTAAGCTATTCTGAATATTTGGGCAGAATTTTTCTATAAAAAATACAGTTTTGTTTAAGTGAGTATAATTTTGCTGTTTATAAGTTTAATTCAGTTTAAAATATCAACATAAAAGTTCTTCGTATCTGCATTTTTAGTACTTTTGCAAATGGAAAGAAAGAGGCTGTATACCTCCGCAATATGTATAACATTTAAAAAAGGAGAAAACTTGAGTTTTTCTTTCCTATGGCTAAGGCTTTAAAAACTATAGTTACCAAGTCATGCAAGGATAGCAGAAAATTTTCTCAAGCGGACTCTTTGCATTATTATGAAACTAAAGTTTATAATTATTATAGCATTATCCATTTCGAATAATATGGCATTTGCTCAAGAATGGAATTTAACAGGAAGACTATTTGATAAAGCTGCAGGCTTTTTACCGTTGGAAGCCACGGAAATAATAGTAAGTCATCTTGATGGAGAAACTATCTCCAGTGGTTTTTCTGATAATCAAGGAAAGTTTACATTCTCTTTACCGTCAGGAAAGTTTGTCGTCAGATACAGACAATTAGGTGATATATTAAAAGCTGACACCATTGACGTACACAACAATGTTGATTTGGGCGATATCATGTTGACTGTGAAGGAGCACACACTGAATGAGGTGATGATTACCTCTCAGCGCAGACTATTTAGCCAGAAAGCTGGCAAACTTGTTTATCTTGTTCAAAACAGTCCCTTTGCCAGTGGTTTCAATATGCGAGATATGCTCCATAATATTCCTCGTATAGATCCGACAAGTGATGAAATAAAGATTATTGGCAAAAATGGTGTAGTTGTTTTGGTTAATGGTCATCGCATTAACTTAGATGGTAAAGATTTGGATATGTACCTACGAACCTTACCATCTGAAAATGTAAGCAAAATAGAACTTGTAACCAATCCTTCTGCCGAATTTGATGCAGAAGGCAATTGCGGAGTAATCAATATTATTCTAAAGAGTAAGCCTGTGGGGTTTGATGGGAATGTCCACACGGTGTTAACACAACGCTCTCACTTTAGCGCAGAAGAAGGAATTGGACTGTCTTTTTCCTCAGGCAATTTTTCTGTTGAATACAAAATAAATAATTCCAATGAAAAGCGCCGCCAAATAGTACAGAATACTTATTCTTATCCTGACTATATGCGCTTTACGACCGACAATACTTTAAATAGGTATGACATACTAGGTCAGAATCTAAATAGCAATTACCAATTAGGTGATTTGAATTTGGGATTTTTTGCAACATTAAATAATTCTCGCAGTAAAGCCCACCAAATGGGGCAGATGATTTTCAATGCAGACGCATGTCCATCGAATTCTTATTCCGAGTCGAATCACGATAAATACCATTTGGAGACAATCTCCCCCTATGTGGACTGGAAACTTGATAGCTTAGGCAAAAAAGTAACAGTAAATTACAACTATATCCATGTCATTGACAAAATTAATCAGAATTTTGATTCGAGTACAGCACACAACTTCTCGAACAGCAATAATGATTATAGCTATATCGTCAATACCCTGAGCGCAGATTTAAACCTTCCGTTTACTTGGCTAAATTTTGAGTTAGGTGGAAAATATTCCCATTTCAGGACCAATAACGTCTCTGAGTTTGGAAGTAGAAATGGTTTTTTATATAAAGAAACGGTAACAGCCTTCTATGCAGATGTCAATCGAATGTTTGGTTCTTTTTACGCCAAAGCTGGTTTACGATATGAATACACCAATGATGATGGAATAACATTAGAAGGGCTGTCCGTTTCTAATAAATATGATCACTGGTTCCCATTTGCAGAAATCTCATACAATCCTTCAGATAATCATTCCTTTGCCTTAAGCTACAGCAAACGTATTGACAGACCTTCTATGAATGATATGAATCCTACACGTGTTTTTCGTAACACCTACACATACACCGAAGGAAACGATAGACTTACACCATCGGTCATGGACAATTTGGAGTTTAACTATGTGTTTAAAGGAAATTTCTCTTTTAACCTGTATTATTATCACACATCTGATGCCATACAGAATCTGACTCAGGTAGTGGATGACTTGTTCACCAAGTATTCTCCAAAGAATTGTCTTACCATTAATACTTTTGGTACAGATGCTAGTTATAATTTCTCATTTGGAAAATTCAATTTGTATTCAAGTGTATCTATGTTCTACGTTAAAGCAAAATCTTACGTTGACGAGCTGGATGACAAAGATTTGCGAAGTCTGAATACATCTTTTTCTGCCAATTTAAGTTACCATTACAAAGTTTTGAACTTTTATGCGAACTATTATCATGTGCTTCCAGGAATAGAAGAATCCTTTCACACTGGAAACATCGATTGTGTCGGCTTAGGATGCAAGATTGATATTATTAAGAACAAACTTCTTTTGAATATACAAGCCCAAGACATCTTTAGTGGTACTAAGAGCAATAACAGAACTGAATATAAAGATTATGTCTTTAGAAACAGAATAAACAATGACAACACCTCATTCCGTGTGGGATTGACTTATAATTTCGGCAAGCAAAAAGCTAAAAAGGCAGATATAAACATCAATAACAATGAAACTAATCGCTTGCCTGATATAAAGAAATAAGAAAATGAAAATTATACAAAGTTTTTGGACCGGAACAAGAATAGTCTGACCGATAGTTATGGATGGCTTTTACCTATATTCAACTATCTGAGCTGGATTATTAGTTGTAATCAGTTACGACGTTATTATGATGATGTTACTTTGGTAACCGACAGTCAAGGATATGATGTTCTTATCAACAAATTGCACTTGCCATATACGGATGTAATCGAATCTCTTGACTGCCTGAATCATTATAATCCGAACTTGTGGGCATTGGCAAAAATTAAGGCCTACCAGTCTATAAAGGAACCATTTATCCATGTTGATGGCGATGTTTTCATTTGGACAAAAATTGATGAAAGCCTAAGGGATCATGAACTCATTGTCCGGAATGAAGAAACTACAACTGACTATTATGGAAAGATGTGGCGTGATATCCGTCATGCTATCAGCTATATGCCAGAGGAAATGAAACGAATGACGATTCTAAGTTTAGCGAAAGTGAACAAATCAGAGCTATAAGGTGTGTAAAAAATGGCTGGAAAAACAATAATAGGCAAGTTCTTCTATTATAATTGAATCTACAAAGGACTACTATGTCCTCACGAACAACACAAAACCGACTGAGCCAAGAACGTATCGCAACTATTTTAACAAGCTATTGAAGCAGTTGGATATTCCGCGATTAAAATTCCATGGGCTACGCCACAGTTTTGCTACTCGCTGTATTGAGAGTCATTGCGATTACAAGACTGTGAGTGTTCTTTTGGGGTTACCGTTAGAACGTTCTAACGTTTTTTCAAATGAATGATATACATATAAACATATATACAATACTTTCTGTCTGTATATCAATACGACAATGAATCAGTACGTCAGTAAGTCACTCAATCATCATATTTGCAAATCAATACTTACCGATAGGTTGATTCAGATACTCGACTTTGGAGAGGTATCTACCGATAGGC
>ERZ1023869.177-NODE-177-length-25466-cov-9.674039_pt1 | contig 25466 bp, 10 predicted proteins | sample MGYA00380390_ERZ1023869 | MGnify/ENA primary metagenome ERZ1023869 (study PRJEB33179, sample SAMN07449005) | human gut metagenome | biome: Human-gut; feature: Human associated habitat; material: Faeces | host: Homo sapiens | place: India: Bhopal | collected...
TGTATCCCCGAAATAATCGGACTGCAAAATTACACATTTTTATTTGATTATGTGAAAGTTACAAGAATTAAGCCCTAACTTTTATGAATATTTAACTTAATTCACACATATGATTGTGAATAGTATTTGATTAATAAACGTTCTGAGGGGACAGAAGCGTCTGTCCTTGCAGGGCGTTCTTGTATTTAGGGAAAAGACATATCCCGACGTATCGGCATCCGACAAGACAATCTCAACCACCTCTCAATGACGTTATGAAACCTCGTAAGTAAAACTACAAAAGCCTACATGTTTTTTATGGCAGACAAAAAAAAGTGCTTTGCGAATGGCAAAGCACTTTTTCTTAAATTTATGTTAGAATCTTATCGACGAGATACACGAACCTTCACGGTATCATGACCAACCTTCACAATATAAGTTCCAGCTGGTACTGAAGCCAATGAAATGTTCTGAACGTAATCATCGTTTACAACACTATTTACTACCAACTTGCCATCAGTAGCATAAACAGCTACCTTGTCGCCTGTATGAGCACCCACGATACACAATGTGCTGCCGGCAACGGTAACCTTCAACTTATCGGCTGTTACACCATCGATGCCAGTAACAACAAGAGTCACCTTGTTAGAATACTGCTCACCCGTAACAGAATAAGCGGCTGCAACCTGATACTCAAGATAATTGCCAACTACAGAAGAATTATCTGTGTATGAATTACCTGAGATATAGCTGTTGTTCAACTTATCACCATTCAGATAAACATTGTAACCCAGGAAGGCATTCTTCTGAGAAGTTGCGCCCTGAGCCACATGAGCCACCTTCAAAGGTGCAGCTGACACATTCGCCTTTGGCTTGAATGAGAGAGCCACAGCACCCTGCTTTCTAGCCTTGGCTGAGCTAGCAGGAGCGTATGGACTCAAACCGATGGAAATGTTCCAGTTGGCATCGATATCAGCACCTGAATCCTCCATCGTACTCCATGTGATACCATCAGAAGAATAAAGGTCACCACGACCGCTGCGAGCAGGGCCCTTATCGTAACCCAGAGGCACTGTAATCTGGTTGTGCTCTACATATACTGCCACACGGAGACTCTTGGTAGGGTCGATTGGGAGTGGCTCGTCAAGATGAATGGTATTGAAGGCATACTCCTTCAGGCTTGGAACAAACTGCTGGCGAACCAACGTGTTGTTCTGATATACCAATACATAGAGAGCATCAGGAATCTGATTGATGTAAACCTCTACATCGCTCAATGCCAGATGACCGTATTCCTTCAAATCCTCAGCAAACCAGTTGACTCCTGCGAAGAAGGCACCACCGTTAGGCTGACCGGCTGCATCGTAGCAGTTGCCATTGTGCCAACGCAAGTAGATAGGCTCACCCAGGGCAGGAGTCTGCCAAGTCAGGTTTCTGGTACCACCATTGTTCTCTACACGCAGAGAGGTTGGAGCCAGACTACCATTGTCATAATAGAGATCGAGACTTACTGCATCACTCAACTCACTCTCGGCAGAGTTCTTGGTAACCAGCTTCACCTGATAATCATAATGACCAATCAAAAGGTTGTGATCTACGTAAGAGATGCCCTGTACCGGAGAAGCGGTAATCTTCTCGCCGTTGCGATAGATGTCGAATCCGTAGCAGTCGGTCTGAGGTGCCTCCTTGTAGAAGCTTACACCGTCGATATACTGGTCTGGATTACCCGCAGCCTTAGCCAGACCGATGTACTCTGTACCCTCAGGCAACTCGCACATCACATCCTGCCATTGCTCTGTGGTTGTCACAGTCTGCAGACGGATGAAGTTGTCACGGTGAGTACCACCTACAGAATAGTAGATATCGAATGTTCCATCACCCTTATGGTCATCAGCATTTCTGGCTGCAAGACGGACATACTTCATGCCCTCTGCCTTCACAACACCGAATGCCTCAGCCTTCTGAGCTGCAACAATCGACTTGCTGCCATCGAATGAGTAGTCGGAACTTACCATCCAGTTAGACTTGTAGCTCTCGCCCTCAGCACCGAATACCTCTGTATCATTGACAGAAGACTCGAATGAGTTGACAGAAGCAGCAGTCTTGTACATATCAGGATCCTTGAACGAGAGGAGCACGTTGTAACCATAGGTTGACTGCACTGCCTGTACATTCTCAGGAACCTTAGCCTCACCAGAAGCCACGATAGTAGCTGTGGCAACAGCCGACTTAGCCGAAGTAGTACCATCAATATAAACGGTCTCTACGCTGTAGTCGTAATTGCCCTCCTGGCTCATAGTCTCCTGATAGAAACGACGAGTGAGCGGTTCGCCATTCAACTTTTCGCCATTGCGATATACATTGTAACCAGCCACCGTCTTCAAGCCGCCCATATCCAGAACGACAAACTTGGTAGCAGCACCCTGACGCTGCAGAGCGAGCAACATGTAAGTGATGCCCTCAGGAGATACGAACGAAGACATACCACCTGCCTTGTAAGAAGAGATATTGTCAATCTCAAGATACTTGCCCATATCGAGCGAGCCTACACGCTCACCGCTTGCCATATCATAGATGCCGATGGTATAGGCATTCGCCTCATTACCCTGCTCGAAAGCATAGAGCTTGCCATCGTAGTAAGCTGTGCCGGAAGCACCCTTCAGGGTAGGACCTGTAGCCAACTTACTGCCATCCTTAGCCATGTAGATGCTGGTCTCCCAGTCACCAACCTCGAAGCCGCCCTTGCCGCCATCCAGTGTAGGGATGTATGCCAAGTGGCGTGAGTACTCAGAGATATCGATGCTCTTCATCAACTTCATGGTAACAGGATTGATAACATGCATCTTGGTGCTGTAGTCACCTGCATAGAGATACTGGCCATCGTAAGCCAGGTTACGGATACCGTCGATATCGCTTACCACGCAGCTCTTCACCTTCTTGCCATCCATAGAGAATACATCGATTCTACCATCCTCGTTATATATAGAGGTATAGATGTACTTGCCGTCAGTAGCCACAGCCATAGAAGACTTCGCACCGTTGAATTCTCTTACGAACTCAGGCATAGCTGCATCGGTTGTTACAGGACGCTTAGCTAGATCTGCAGGGATTGACATCTCTGAAACGGTAGGAGCATCCCAACGGAGTGAGATGTTGCGGTTGCGGGCTACAGTGGCATCCAGGTGATGAGGAGCGGTCTGGTTCTCGATGGCATAAGCCTCTACAGAAGTCTTGCCGCCAAGCTCAGATTCACCGCCATCAGCATATACAGAAGTTACCTGATAGCTGTAGGTACCTGCATTAGAGATGACATCATCGAATGACTGACCAGCCACAGGAGTGCTGTTCACCTTCACACCATCACGATAGATGTTGTAACCCACAGGGGTTGCCTCAGTATCGTTACTGTTAGGAGCCACGTTTACGCGGATGTTCAAGTTACCGCTAATGGCAGACTCAGCTGCAGTAAACCAGGTCTTGCCATCCACAGAGAGCAGGTTACCCTTGCCGTTCACAGCCTTGCTGTCATCGAGACTCAGAGGATGTACATCCGCATCGTTCATAATCTGGAATGCGAAGATATAAGAATGTCCTGGCTTCAGGATAATATCCTTATCCAATGGAATATCGGTGAATGAACCGTCATACTTGATTTCGCCTCTATATTTCTTGCTGTAGATAATCTTACCATCCTCATAGATACGAGGTGCAAGATAGGTAACGGTGTTAACCAACTGAATGGAAACAGAAGAAACCTTCTTGTTGCGGTAAGGCACATAATCCTCAGCATCCCACTTGGCACCTGCGAAGAAGTAACCGCCTGAAGCCAGACCCAGCTCATCCTCGTGCTTGCCGGTAGCCCAGCTCATGGTGTCACGGTGAGCAGCTTCTACCAATGGAGAATCCCAGTTCAGGTGAACATTCTTGTTGTTCTTGATGCTTGAAGTGAGGTTAAGAGGCGCATAATACTGAGCACCCTCGTTGACGAATGCTACTACAGAATCGCTCTTTGCCGACTCCTTGCCATTATAAACCGCTGTCACCTGATAAGAATACTTACCATAAACCAGCTTGGTATCCGTGAACTGCATCTCCTTCACTGGAGCGGCATTCACCTTCACGTGGTTGCGATATACATTATATCCATCTGCCACGGCAGCACCATTGCCCTTAGCCCATGTGAGGACGGTAGAAGCAGCCTGAGGCGCAGCCTTCAAGCTCAGCGGACGTGGAGTAGAAGACTCAGATGTTGCATTCAGCTTGAAGCTGATGGTCTGTGCTTCCAACTCTGGGTTGGTGAACAGAGTAGCTGTTGTAGCATAGCTATCACCTTTCTTTGCCTCCAGAGCATCGAGACCTACGCTGATTACCTGCTCAGCACCCGGCTCCAGCGTACCATGCTTAGGAGAGAGGTTGAGCCACTTGTTGGTTTCTGCCAGGGTATAGCTGAATACCAGGTTTGGACTCTGGTTGAGAGTTCCCATCAAAACCAACTTGCCTGGAACTACATCCATAGAAGAGAACAGACCGCAGACATAGTTCTGACCAGTGGTCTGACCACCCAATACATAACCAGGAACATCGGTCAATACGTGCTTCACATCGGTCAAGGTACCCTTGGCGATGTCATACTGACGGAGCTGCAGCTTATCAAACTTATCTGAAGACTCGGCAGTCATATCAGACAACCAGAGGTATGGACCTCCAGGAGTTACGTCATCGTAGGCAGAACCATAGACAGCGATATTGCCATCTGAAGTCAAGGCAGCCATCTTACGGATGAACTTACCCTTGCGGTCAACCAATCCGATGGTTGTAAAGGTACCAATCCAGAAGCCGTCGTAGGCTGGATCGTAGGTACAGTGGGTAATCTTCAGGTCGGATACACCATTCACGGTGATCACATCCACGATGCGACGGTTGTCGAAATCGAGTTTGAAGATACGGTTAGACCAGTCACTACCATAGAAGTAACGGCCGTCGAAGGTAATGTCGTAGAGCTTATAATACATCTCAGGAATAGAGAACTGCTCGATGAACTTACCGTTCTTGTCGTACTTCCAGAACTTACCCAACTCGATGGAAGAGGTGGTATAGTAATACTCACCATCGAAGGCGATAGACTTCTGCAAGTCGCCGGAGGTGTTCCATGATGGCATGGTCTCCCAACGGTGAGAGATGTCGCCGGTGCCTTTGTTGGTATTCTCCTTGAGATACCAGGTCAAAGGACCATTACCCTCGTTCTTGATGGTAAAGTTCTTGGTGATGTTAGCCTCAGCCTCCAGGTCTGCACTCACGGTGTTGGCAGAAAGCGCTACCTTTGGAGCCTCCAGATTGGCTGTGAAGTTGTTGGTACCATCGGCCTTGACGGTCCATGTACCCTTATACTCGTTGTAGCCCTCACGGATGATGCTCACGGTATAAGTACCCTCCTCTATCTGGTCGAGCTTGAGCACACCATTCTTATCGGTAGTCTCGCTGATCACAGCGCCGTTATCGCCAGTCAGGGTAACAGGGCATCTTGAGATGGTGCCAGATGGAGTCTTGACACTCAACTGTCCCTTCGCCCAAACTGGGTTCCATACCTTCACGTCATCTACGTACCAATAGTTAATCCACTTGGCATCGTCGCCATGCGCACGGAAACGGATCTTGAACAGGTTATTGCTCAGATATTCACCGATAGGATAGGTATAAGTTGTCCAGTCGAAGCCACCAGAGTAGTTGTCGAATACATCGAGACCTTCCCAAGTCTTTCCGCCATCGCAGCTCAACTCTACCTCCATGTAGTCAACATTGGTCTGCTCGCTGTTGCGGAGACGCAGGTTGAAGCGCAGGTAGGTATTGTCCTTGTTTGGAGTATTCAGCTCGCGGGTCTCCAAAGCCTGGTTGTAATTGGTCAATGCCGACCAGCTGTAGGTGGCGGATGGGTCAACCAATCCATACTCGTAGTAGTCGATAGACCACTTGCTCTCCTTGTTGTTGTCGAGGTTCACGGTAGTCCACTTGTCGGCATGGAGCGTCCAGTCGTCGAAGTCGTCCTCGAAAGGCAACAGGCGGATATCCGGAACGGTGACCTTCAGAGGTTCACTCTGGGCAGACTCCTGACCATTCTGATGAACGGCAGTCACCGTATAGGCATAGTCTGCATAGTCTGGCACATTATCAGTGAAGCGTGCAGAATCCATCGGAGTCTCGTTCACCTTCTTGCCTTCACGATAAACGTTGAAGCCCACCACAGGGTTGGCTGCAGCCAGCTTCTTCTTGCTCCGGGTAGGACGAATCTTGTTGGTTCCCACGAAGATGTCGTCGAGCATCATCATGAATCCACCCTCAGAAACACAGTTGATGGTAACATACTTTGCCTCCTTAGGAATGGTATATTTCACAAGTGTCCAAGCCGCAGGAAGTTCCACGTATGGACCTTCGTTCACATACTTGAAGTCGGAAGGACGCTTGCCTGTGGTAGAATAACCTACACGAACACGCTCAGCGGCAAAGTTATCGCCCTCGATCTTGTAACTGCGAGCCATGAAGCTAAACTGGAAGTCCTGGTCGAAGTTCAACTCTGGCGAGATGATGTAGTCGTTGTTCTTATCGTCGATAGAACTGAAATCCACCAGCATCTTCTTGCCAGAATAAGGCTGGAAATTTGGATTCTCGTTCACCGCAGGAGAGGTTTCCCAAGGGTTCATGACCACGAAAGCCATCTTCTGACCCTGAGTTGGGAAGGCACAAGCCTGCCAGGTATAGGTATTGTTATTATCGGCGTCGATATACGACCAGCCCACGTTACCGGCTGAATTGATGGCGAAGTCCTGATGATTTTCGAAATCATCGAAGTAGCCATCGGTCTTTTCTGGTGAAATCCAGCTCAACTTCACCGTCTTGTCGCTCACACCCATCAGTTGGAGTCCGTAAGGCACGCCTTCGGCATTGCCTTCTACCTTCATCTTGGTATAGCGAACGACAGGTGCCTTGCGAGACTGAGCCACGAAATTCTCCGATGGCTTCACCTTTTCGCCTTCACCCTTCTTTCCATCAGTCAGCGCATCCACCGAAGCCCATACAGCTCCGCAGGTCATTGCCGCCAACAAGATGGCAGAATATTTATAATGTTTCATAAATGTTCTATTTGATGCTATTATTTATTACTTGATGATAATCTTGCTGCGATGGGTCTTGCCCTCGCCGCTTACGCTGATGATAGCCATGCCGGTGCCTGCAGGAACCTGGAAGTTCAGACTGCCAGAGCGAGCCTCAGCGGTATAGAGCTGAACGCCGGCAGCAGATGTACAGGTCACGGTGTAGCCTGTCTTGATGCCATCTACCTGGATATTGCTACCGTTCACGCTGATGCCGAAGCCGGTACCCTCGATGACATCGTGGATGCCTGTAGAGGTATTAGCCTGATAGTAAACAGGTGCAGACTCATCGTAGTAAAGGTTGCCCTTACCAGAAGCTACCCATACACGGTACTTGCCCTCATCATACTCGCCGTCTTCCTTGTTGGTAATAGGAATCGCTGTGGCATTTCCTACAGAACCAGCTGCCAAGTCCTCATAAACCTTACCATCGTTGTAGGTAAGTGTGAGATACTTGATGCGGGCATTTCTACCGCCATTCTTGAACTTGAAGCGCAGCTGTCTGTACTTCTTGTTCTCCAGATAGGTAGAGTAATTCTCTTCCTGACCTTCTGAATCATATTCCTTCAGGGTAATCTTGGAACCCACGGCATTCCATGTCTTGCCATCCTCAGTACCCTCGATGCTCAACTCTGAAGAACCGAGCGGACCGGATGCGGTGACGATGAACTTGCAGTCCTTGATACCGTCAGGACAATCCTTCAGGGTAACGGAACCATTGCTGCGGAACTGGATAGAACCTGTGCCCAGAACTACATCACCCTCTACATTCTGATAGAAATCCATTGGGGTGAACACGGTCTGCGAGTTGGTCTTATTGGTCTCTCTACTCAGGCAGAGATAGTAATTATCAGCACCTTCCACAGGGCTCCATGATGCAGTAAGCACGCTCTCGCTGGTTCTCTCCAGCTTCACGTCCTTAGGCGTATTGAGCTTCTGGGTTACCATCACGTTCCACAACCAGAGGTCGTTCTGCATTCTCTCTGAGCAGACACGGAAGGCAATATAGATATCCTTTCCGGCAAACTGGCTCAAATCTACCTCCTCAGCATGCTGAGCACCGAAGTAATCGGCAAAAGAGAAACGCTTTACGAGGTGGAAATCGTTCAGATCGTTGGTCTTGGTAGAAACCAATACCTCCAGGTCTTCCACACCATTCTCCTCTGTCACACCACGGGTGAAGAACATCACACCCTTCTCTGGCACGTGGAAACGGCGACGGCTGATGAGATAATCATCTGCATCGTTCCAATAGTTCAGAGAATAGTGAACGGCCTGGGCACCCTCGTCCTGATACCAGGTGGTACCATCGCCATTGTGGTCGATAATCTGCCATCCGTCTGGGTTGCCGTCTGTCCAGCTCAGGAAGTTACCGTAGAATGGAGTATCCAGGGTTACGTTGGCGTATGCCCACTCGGTGGTGAATGGAACCGGTGAACCATATACCATGCTGCCATCGCTCATCTTCATGTAAGAGCGTACGCTGTAGGTGGTTCCTGGCTGCAGGCCCTTGGCTGTGAAAGAAGCATTCTTGATATTCTCTACCTTGCCTGCTGCGCTCACACCATCGGTGAGGGTTGGGTCGGCAGAAGCGCCTTCCTTCCAGCAGAAGCCTACCTCATCCACATCTACCTTGTTGCTCTCGACGTTTGCCTTGAAGGTTGCCTGTGTATCGTAAATCTTCTCTGGCACAAGTGTCTTGATGAAGTTCCACTTGCTGGTACCGCCATTAACCTGGAACATCACGTTGCCGTCCTGCTCCATGATATTGGTGATAGGCACGTTAACCGGCTCCTTTTCCCAATTCAGGGAACTAGGGGTGGTGGTGTCGGTGAAAGATGTATTGGCAGATTTACCCGGATAGGTATCGCCGCTACGGGTCACCTCGTTGTCGATGCCGTCGGCTGGCACGATATACATGCAGCGATGCTTGGCACTGTTGTTTGGTCCGTTGATATCCCACCAGTCTTTCTTCATCTCATCGGTATAGTCGTAATGAGTGATGAGCAGACCATGACCCGGGATATACTTGTCCCAACCCGTCTGCTGGCGGTTTTCCAGGATGAACCACTCCATACCTGTACCAGGTGTACGGTCTGGCTGGCAGTTGATGAAGCGCGCCTTGTTGTTGGCGATAGAAGTCAGAGTAACATCCTCAGGGTTCTTCACCTCTACGATGTCCTCGCCTTCCTTCATCCATCCCATCTGCATACGCTCAAACGCCATCAGGCAAGGAGGAGTACGGCTATCGTTGTTGTAGCTACCAGAGGCATAAAGGCTGTAGGCACCCGGGTCGATACCCTTACCATTGCTGGTATCATCGGTGTCGTACATATCCTTGAGACCCAGCACATGACCGAACTCATGGGTGAAGGTTCCGATACCATCCATAGATGGAACCACAGGAGCACCTGGCATACCTACCAGCTCGGCAGAGCATGAATAGTCGTGTACCAATACGCCGTCGATGGTGGTGTTGTCGTCCAGGTACCAGCTGTGTGGCCAGATGTCATCACCATTGGCAGTACTTGCCTCGCTATATCCGGCATAGATTACGTAGCAGTTGTCCATGATGCCGTCGCCGTCGTTATCAAACTGGCGGAAATCCAGATCAGGATTGTTCTTCTTGGCGAGTTCCACAGCCTCCTTTACCATGTCGCGTGGGTTGGTATCAGTACCACTGGTGCTGCTGCTGTTGCCACCATAGTAAGCCGTTGGCTTGGAAAGGGTGTATGGACCCACTACCTTGAAGTTAGGGATAAACTGACCCATGGAATTGTCGCGGTAGTAATCCTTCACACTACCCGTACCGCCGTTCTCGCTGTAGCCAGGCTGGTTCAGCCAGTGGTCGAAGTCCTGCTGGGTGTGTCGAAACACGCTATCCTGAAAGTTAACCAGGACCACCAGATACTGCGATTCCTTGACAGCAGCCTCTCCGGTTCTTGTTTCGGCAGCATACTTGCGGGGAGCAACGATGCGGCGGCTCAGGAACTTGTTAGGCGCCTTCTTCATGATAGGGGTTTTGCTCAAGATGTCGGCAGTGGCATCTTTCGCACTGGTCAATGACTCCAGGAGTTTCTTCTCCTTGTCGGAGCGCACATCCACATTGTGTGCTCTCTGCTTGGTCATCACTTTCTTCTGGGTTTTCTTGTCGTAATCCACGTAACAGAAATAACCCTTCTTGTCTTTGTTCAGGAGAAATCCATCCGTGGTGGTAACGAAGTGGAAATTCTCATCACCTTGTATTCTTACCAACAAGGTGGTGCCGTCAGGCTGCCGCATCGTGATTGGATGGGGATATGCCTTAATAGCCCAGGTGGCCTGGGTATATCCCGCACACAATACGGAAGCCAAAAGCAGTCTTTTGAGACCTCTCATAGTTTTCTCGTTTTTAAATGTGTATAAATATATAATAAATACGTAATTCTTTTCTCTTTTCCTGATAGTAATAACAGGTTGAAAGCTGGTGATATTTTGACGAAAAAGGGCGCAGGCGGAGTTTTCACACCCCACTTGCACCTTTTATTATATAATGTATTGTCTTATCACACTATGACCCATTACTTCTTGACAACAATCTTCTTGGTCTTACCGTTAGACTTGATGATGTATACACCATTGCCTGAAATCTGGTTCACCTGGGTACCGTCCATCTTGAAGATAGATACCTTGCTGTCGCCAGCTGCCTCGATATTCCAGATGCCTGTTGCATCGTTATCCATCCATGTGAAATCGGTAGGACCGTATGAATCAACAAACTGGAAGTAAACATCACCAGCTGCAGCCATCTCCTTGGTAAACTCATAAACGTAAGAGCCATCAGGCAGCTGTACGTAATTGGCTCTTACCTCCTCGGCATTGGCGCCATTCTTGGCATCCTCCAGACTGTTATAGAGGGCAGTCATCAAGTAACCGCTCAGACGGAAGGTGGTTGTACCAACAGGGAGTGAAGCCTTCATCCATACAGGAGTACTGCGGGAAGCACCTGTAATTGTTACGGTCTTACCCTTGGTGATAACCAAGGGATTGGTTACAGTTTCACCTGGCTCAGCCTCATGCTTGGTGAGCATGATCTTGCTACCGGTAACCTTACCTGCGATAACGCAGTGGATATAGAGCTTATCGCCCTTGCTAACGATAACCTTACCCTTATATACGGTGACAGAAACACTACCAAAGTTCTCAGTACCCATCATGGTAGTTCCGTATGGCTCCTCATTCTTGAAGATTTCGATGCGGTCGCTGCCACCATTATAGCCTTGGTCGCAGGCGAAGTCGAGAACACCATCCTCAGTTACGTTATACTGCAACCAGAGGTCAGCAGCACCTGCCTTGGTGAATGTATATTCATCATCCTCCATGACGATAGGGTTGGTGCGAGACTCACCGGCAGAGAACTCCTTCTCTGCCAGATACATGGTTGTACCCTTGGCTGTACCAGATACCTTAATCAGATAAGTGGTTCCGGCAGTAGCCTCGATAAAGAAGTCGGTACCCTTGTTGATGGCTGTGTATTCACCATCATACATGCCTGTACCTTTAGGGAAGCTGACGGTAACACCAGGTTCAACCTCCACATTGAGCTTACCATTCTTGGTAGCTGTATATTTGAAGTATTCTGTGCCCTCTACGGTGATTTCGTTTTCACCCTCCACAGCTTCAGCTGGGTTTGTTGCAAGAGAACCCTTCTCTACATCCAGATATGAAACCTTGAATGCCAATGGATTATCCTCATTGGCTGTAACCTTCAGGATATAAGTAATATCGTATGTGTTGCCACCAACGTAAGTCTTCAGTGAACCATCCTTTACAGTAGCAGCACCATACTCGCCATTCTGCTGGTTGTAGAAGATGATAGATGTAGCTGCATCGAGATTGGCATCAGTCTCAACCGTAACAAACTTCTCTGTGTTGGCAGGAACCGTGAGCTTATAATAATAGGTACCCTTGGCACTAGGCAAAGTCTTCCCTACAGGGAGTTCAGTCAAATCGAAGGCTGTATTCACAGTCTCACCTGGCTGGTATTCCTGCATTTCTGCCTTGATTACATCCTCGGCAGCAGAATCCTGCAACTTGTTCACAACAATATAATAGGTAGAACCTGTATAAGGAATCTCAACGCGAACATTATAGGTACTAGGCTCAGAAGAAGCCGCTACCTCCTGATAGGTGATATTGTTCAAGCTGGAATATACCTTTACCTGACCGCCAGCCAGCACAGCATCGCTGGAGATGTTCAGATAACCCGTCTTGGTAGGAGTATAAGTAAAGTAGTAGTCGCCCATCTCGGCAGGCACCTTGTTCTCACCCTCGTTCAAGGCGAATGGCATCTCAAGAGAACCCGCCTTCACCTCTACGAGCTTAGAGTTTGTAACGACACTACCCTGAAGATTCAGTGCGATGGTATAAGTCTTACCCTTCTCTACGCTCACTTTCAGTACATATCCGCTTGTAGCCTGGTCATAGTTTGTAGAAACAGGATTACCATTCACATTGGCACCTGGAACATAGCTTGAGAAAGCGAGCTGAAGCTGAGCGGTCTTCTCTGCTGTATAGGTAACATAGGCAGTAGTGTTCTCATACTGAGCACCCAGCGGATTACCCAGGTACAACTCCTCACCTACCTTCAACTCGGCAGGATTGTCCTGAGAGAGGCCCTTGCCATAAGAAGACATCTCAGACAACTCAAGGTTGAAGCCCGACTCACCCGTCATGTTCATGATGAAGTAGTAGGTCTTACCCTTTTCCAAGGCATACGCTTTAGAAGGAAACTTCAAGCCCGCACCACCCAGGGTGAGCGAATCTGTTCCTTCTACCGATGTGAATACAGTAGGAACATTGCTTGATCCAGACAATGGAGATACCTTGGCAAGATAGTTCTTGTCTGCTGTAAACTTCCAATAAGTGTTCTTAGCCTCACTGCTCTCTACCTTGTAGGTATTCTCACCCTTCTGGGCATTAAGAGCTGACTCAATAGATGTCTGTGCCATTGCTGCAGAAGAAAGGCACAATGCTGTCGCAAAAAGTAAAACTTTTCTCATACTCTCGACTTTTAAAATTTATGTTATTTAAAATTATTATCTGTAACTCATCACGCACCTTTAGCGTTAATCTTCCTCTCTTTCGTCGGCAAAGGTAATAATTTATCTCGAAACTCACAAGAATTTTTGCATAAAATCTACATAAAACCAACTTTTCCTTATAAAAAAGCACCAACAAGCACAAAAATCTTTTTTTTCATCCTTTTTTTCATTACAAAACGTCAAGTTATTAGAATATATAGCTTTTTATTTTATATTTTCACAAAAACATTTGCAAGGAATATAAAAAATGCTTAATTTTGCACCGTTTAAGGCGACAACCCTTCAAAAAGGGCTCAGATATGACGAAAAAAATTAGTAGAATACACTTTAAAATAAGTAATAACAATTAATAAAAAAGAAAAGAGATCTATGGAAAAAAGACTCATGATGTTTATTGCCTGCGTCTTCCTGAATTTGGGAATAGCGTTGGCACAAACTCACGTTTCTGGTGTAGTAACCTCTTCTGAAGACGGTTCACCGATTATCGGTGCATCTGTCAAGATTGTGGGTACTACTTCTGGTACTGTTACCGACATCGATGGTAACTTCACTCTGGAAGTTGAAAGCAACAAAGTAGAGCTGGAGTTCAGTTACATCGGCATGGTGACAAAGAAATTAAAGGCATCAGAGAAGATGCAGGTTGTTTTGAATCCTGACACACAGATGCTGGAGCAGGTAATCGTTACTGGTTATGGTGCTGCCAAGAAGCTGGGATCTGTAGTTGGCGCTATTTCCAACATCGGTGAAAAGAAGTTGGAAACAGTCGTAACACCAAACTTTACCGACGCTCTTGCCGGTCAGGTATCTGGTTTGTCTGTTCTGTCATCTGCCGGTGACCCTTCACAGTCAGCACAGATCCGTTTGCGTGGTGTCAACTCTATCGGTTCTTCAAACCAGCCTTTGTTCATTCTCGATGGTTCTCCTATCACTGCTAGCTTCTTCAGCACATTGAACCCATCAGACATTGCCAACATCACCGTGTTGAAGGATGCTGCGTCTACCTCTATCTATGTTTCACGTGCTGCTAACGGTGTAATTGTTATCACTACCAAGCAGGCTAAATACAACGAGTCTGTTCAGCTCACAGTAAAGGCACAGTATGGTATCTCTTCTGCTACCAGCAAGGGCCAGGAGATGATGAACTCTCAGCAGTACATCCAGTTCCGCGACATGATTGGTCAGCCTGTAAACGATAATATCCGCAACCTGGTAAACAAGTATGGTATCAGCACCGACTGGCGCGACGAGCTGATCAAGAACTCGGCTCCTACTTCTGATATCAACGCTACCTTGCAGGGCGGTGGTCAGACCATGAACTATTTCGTTTCGTTCAACCACCACCAGGAGGATGGTTTGATCGAGGCTTCCAATATGCGCCGCAGCACTTTGGCTGCACGCCTCAACTCTCGTCTGAACAAGTTCTTCAAGGTGGGCTTCAGCTCAAACTTCGGTGTTCAGGACTACAGCCAGAACAGCCAATGGGCAGACAACAGCCAGATTTATGCTGCCAACCCATTGGTTGCTGCCAAGATGGCGTTGCCATACGATGCACCTTATTATTATAGCTTCGACGAGGCTGGTAATCTGGTAAAGGGCGACCGCGCTGCCGGACTCCTCTACTCTCAGTTCCTGCTGCCTTGGTTCACTGTAGCCAATACAAACCAGGACAGCAAGAATGTAACCATCAACCTGTCGCTAAACGAGCAGTTGACTCCTGTTGAGGGATTGACTTTCACAGCCCTGCAGTCTATGTTTGGCTACGACCTTACATCTGACAGAGCAAGTCTCCCATACGATCAGTTCACTACCCCAATGGGCCAGGTGATTGATGCTCATACCGGTGGTGTTGGTTCAAACTTCAGCCGCTACTATGCTTACACATTGACTCATACAGCAGAGTTCCGTCATAACTTCGGTCCTCATTACGTAAACCTGCTGGTGGGTGAGGAAACCCGCATCCAGAGGGGTCGTGGCATCGGTATCGTAACTACTGGCCAGACAGATTCTCGCCGCATGTTGCTGAACACAGCTACTACCATCACTCCATCAGCTCAGACTGACAGCCGTTCAGAGGAAGTAGCCAACTCTCTCTTCGGTACTGCCGAATACAACTTCAAGGAGAAGTACTACGCATATGCTTCACTCCGTTTCGATGGTAGCTCTAAGTTTGCTCCAGACCACCGTTGGGGTACCTTCGGTTCCCTCGGTTTGAAGTGGAATGCCAAGCGCGAGAACTTCCTCCGTGGTGTAAAATGGCTGGACGACCTGACTGTGAGCGCCAACTATGGTACTACGGGTAACGACTCAGGTGCCGGTTCTTACGATTTCTACGGACTCTTCGGTTCCGGTAGCAACTACAACGGCGAAGGTTCCATCGATATCACCCAGGCAAGCAACGACAAGTTGACTTGGGAGAAGGTGAGCAAGCTGAACATCGGTTTGAACTTCGGTTTGTTCAACCGTGTTACCGTGGATGCCAACTTCTATCGCAACGAGACATCTGATATGCTGATGGAGATTCCTTACTCTATGACCACAGGTTTCACCTCAGGTATGGGTAACATCGGTAACATGGTGAACAAGGGTTTCGAAACAACTGTAAACGTTGACCTCATCAAGACCAAGGATATGAGCTGGAGCGTATCTGCCAACATCTGCTACAACAAGAACGAGATTACAGAGTTGTTTGCAGGTCGCGACGAATACGTGCTTTCTGGCACTGGTCTGAAGTTGCAGGTGGGTCATGCCTACGGTGAGTTCTACAATGTACGCTATGCAGGTGTTGATTCACGCACCGGTGAGCCTATGTGGTACGACAAGAACGGCAACATCACCAAGACATACGATGAGACCAACAATTCAGTGTTCCTGGGCAAGAACCGTTATGCGCCATGGATTGGTGGTTTCGGCACCAACTTTACATGGAAGGGACTCAGCGTCATCGCAGATTTCGCTTGGCAGTCGGGCAAATACATGCTCGTCAACGACAATTACTTCATCAAGAATGCCAACATGGGTACCTCTTACAACCAGTGCGTAGATATGCTGAACGTATGGACTACTCCAGGTCAGGTTACCGATATTCCTGCTTATGGTTACGAGACCTACATTGACGACCACATGCTGAGCAATGCTTCATTCTTGCGCATGAAGACATTGACCATTCAGTATCAGTTGCCAAAGAGCTGGATGCAGACCATCCGTTACATCAAGGACATCAAGGTGTTCGGTATCGCCCGCAACCTCTTTACCATCACTCCATTCGAGGGCTACGATCCAGAGCCAGACAAGAACCTGGTTCAGTTCAACTATCCAAACACCCGCCAGTTTGTGATTGGTGCAGAGTTAACATTCTAAACAAAAAGTATTATTAGAAAAGAATTATGAAGAAGATATATTTTTCATTGATGCTCCTGTGCGCGATGGCGTTCACATCCTGCAGCATGGACAAGGCTCCATACGGTTCGCTGGATGACAACACAGCCATCGAGAAGGAGAAGGACCTTCGCCAATTCCGCAACGCTCTCTACACCAACCTGCGTGCGGTGACATCTGGCTCTTGGCTTTACATGTCAGATATACAGATGGACGAGTTCCACGGACTGATCAGCAACGGTAACCGTCTCGGTCAGTTCTCAAATGGTGTAATTACCATCACCGACGGTGACGTTTCCAGCAAGTGGAGCGGCAGCTATTCCATGATTGCTACAGCCAATGCCATCATCGAACGTGCAGCCAACATGCAGGCAAGCGATGCCTTCAGCGAGACAGACAAGATTGCCTTTGCTCACTATGACGCCGAGGCACACTTCGTTCGTGCTTACATGTATTTCTGGTTGGCAGACCATTTCTGCCAGTCATATACACAGTGTGACCCAACCAAGGCAGCAAGCGGTCTGCCTCTGACCACTGTCTATAAGCCAACAGGTAATCTCAACGACTACCCTAGCCGTTCTACCCTGGCAGAGACCTTCGCTCTGATTGAGGAAGATATGCAGAAGGCATACGATGGTTTGGTAGCATACGAGAAATCGGGTGTGAAGGTTGCCAAGGAAGAGGCTCAGCCTCTGGCTTACATCCATTCACAGACCGTACAGGCTCTCCAGGCTCGCGTAGCCTTGGTTAAGGGCGAATGGGCTAATGCAGCTAAATATGCAAAGGCTGTCATCAACAGCGGCAAGTATAAGTTGACCACCATCAACGACTATGCCAAGCTCTGGACCAAGGACGAGGGTACAGAAATCATCTTCCGCCCTCTGATGACTGCACAGGAGTTGGGCAGCTCTAACGGCGAATACTACGTAAGTGAGTCGGAGACCAAGGCAGACTACATTCCAACAGCTGCCGTCTTAAACCTCTTTTGGGAGAAGTTCGAGGGTGATGTTCGTGCCGATGTATTCCTGAAGCAGTATGACAACCTGCAGGTAGAGGGTAACAGCTACGAGGCGATGGCTTTCAACAAGTTCCCAGGAAACTCAGACCTCCGCACAGGCAGCAACAACAACCTCATGAACATGAGCAAGCCATTCCGCCTCTCAGAGATGTATCTCATCGTAGCCGAGGCAGAAGCTCGCCAGGACCACAAGGAAGAAGCAAACAAGTATCTCAACATTCTGCGCAGCAACCGCATCGTGGATTATGTAACAGAGAACTATTCTGAGCAGAAGACTCTCCTCAAGGAAATAAAAGAAGAGCGTGAGCGTGAGTTCATCGGCGAGGGTATGCGCATGAGCGACATCCGCCGTTACGGCGAGGGCTTCCAGCGCGAGCCTAACCACGACGAAAACGAGGATCTGAACGACATCATCGTGAAGCAGGGCAGAGCATTGAAGTATACTGCAAACGACTACCGCCTCACCTGGCCTATCCCTAAGGCAGAGATAGATGCCAACCCTCACTTGGCGGGTCAGCAGAACCCAGGCTATTAATATAATAATGTAGTAATCAACAAGAATTCATTTGAATATGAAATACATCAAATTATTAATGTTGCTGGCTGTGGTCACCTTCTTCGGTGCCTGCTCTAGCGACGATGACTCATGGAACACTGCTTCTGACGTAACAGTAAGCATGAAGAATCCTACTATGGTCATCAAGGAGAATATGGGCTTGACCAATGTGCCTATCGAGGTAAAGGGCGAGACCAATGGTAATGTGTATGTTACCATCGAGGTGAAGGAAGTGGGCGGCAACCCTGCCAAGGAAGACGTACATTATTATATTACAGACAAGACCATCAGCATTTCTGACAGCATCGGCTATGTAGAGGTTGAGCCTGTGGATGATGATGAAATCAACGACGACCGCACCTTCGAGATTACCATCGTTGAAGCCAAGGGTGCCAAGATTGGCAATGCAACAACCCAGGTTTCACTGAAAGATAATGACTCTCAGATTTACGAGAAGCTCCAGGGTAAGTGGAAGCTCACAGCTGTAAGCCGCCAGGGTGCACCATTGGAGAGTGTAGTGAAGATCATCGGTGCTAGCGATGATTCAGATGGCGACTACAACACTACTCTGTATCTCACAGGTATGGCTGTAAGCTCTTCTTCTGCACGCTTGTCATTCCACTATGACGAAGATACCAAGCAGGGCTATGTGGCATTCGACAACCTGGGCAAGTATAACTTCATCGAGGGTTATGACTTCACCAAGGATCTGGGCTTCATGGGTAACATCATGCTGCACAACCTGTCAAATGGTCAACTCACCTCAACCCCTATCAAGGGTACATGGAGCGAGGACTGCAAGGAGATTGTCTTCGACCAAGACCAGGTATTGTTCGGTGGAATCTATACCCCTGGTGGAACCTTCACCGGCTATGAGTTCTTCAGCGCAACGAAGATCAAGCTTACAAAGGTGAAATAAAGTGAAAGTATTAAATTGATATATAAGAGAGAGATAACACATGGAAGTATTGGGTTATCTCTCTCTTTTTTGCAGATTTCATACCCCGCGTAACTTACAATTTGAAAGGTTGAGGGGAAATGAACATTTTGAAAAGCAAATGTAGCTTAAAAAATGTAAGCTAATCTGCTGAATCTCAATTTTTATGCTTAACTTTGTCAACGTATAAAGAAATTAGTTATAAGACAACTTTAATAAAACGTTTTATGAAGAAAAAACTGTTAGTCCTCATGTCCATGTTGCTGGCGGTTTCTGCCATCCATGCAGTACCTGCCAAGCGAGGCATCTGGAAGACCTTTACACTCAAGAACGGACAGGCTGTCCAGGTTCAGTTGTGTGGTGACGAGTTCCTGCGCTTTTGGGAAGACAAGGCAGGCAACCGCTATTCTTACGACACATCAGATGGTTTGAAGCCAGCCAACATGGCCCAGCTTCAGGAGCGCAGCAGAGTGATGCGCCAGCAGGCTTGTCCTGAGAACATCATCAAGAAGAACCTCCTTTCTGGTAACGCTAATGGCAGCACCAGCATCACAAGAGGTGTTTCTTACACCGGCAAGAAGAAGTGTCTCATCCTGCTGGCTCAGTTCTCCGACAAGAAGTTCACCATGGAAGACCCTAAGGCTTTCTACAACCGCGTGGCTAACGAGCCTGGTTTCAGCGAGGGTAAGTTCAAGGGTAGCGTGGCTGATTACTTCAAGGCGCAGAGCAACGGCAAGTTTGAGATGGATTTCGACGTAGTGGGTCCTTACACCCTTGGTGAATCTGCTTTCTATGGCAAGAACGATGGCGATGCACAGGACGTGAACGTTCAGGCGATGATTTCAGGCTGTCTGGGCAACGCCGTGGCTGAAGGTATCGACTTCGCTCCATACGATTGGGACGGAGACGGACAGGTAGAGATGGTATTCGTTGTCTACGCAGGTCGTGGCGAAGCTACTGGCGGTGGCGATGACACCATCTGGCCACACAAAGGAAGAATGGTTTCACCAGTATCTTGCGGCAAGAAGACCGTAGTGGATTATGCCTGCTCCAACGAGCTTTCTGTATCTAACGAAGTAGATGGCATCGGTACCATCTGCCACGAGTTCTCTCACTGTCTGGGCTATCCGGATGCATACGATGTGTACTATACAGGCTTGTATGGTATGGGAACTTGGGACTTGATGTGCCAGGGTAACTATAATGACAACGGCTTTACTCCTGCCGGCTATACCGCTTACGAGAAGTATGCCGCTGGCTGGATTTCTCCAATCGAGCTGAAGGAGAACACATCAGTATCAGGAATCAAGCCTCTGGCTGATGGCGGTGATGCCTACCTCTTCAGAAATCCAAATCATGCCGATGAGTACTATCTGATAGAGAACCGTCAGCAGAAGGGTTGGGATGCAGCCCTGGCTGGTTCAGGTATCATGATCAACCACATCGACTACAACCTGAAGGCATGGAATTACAACATTCCAAACTCCATGATGGCTGGTGTCAACGACCATGAGCGTATGACCTTCGTTCCTGCCGACAACGTGAAGAGCGAGAAGAGTGAGGAGTATGATGCATGGCCTTACGGCAACAAGAACCGCCTGGCAAACAACACCACTCCAGCCTGCACATCTTATAATCTGAACACCGATGGCACCAAGTTGATGAACATCATCCTTTCAGATATGGCTATCGCTGCAGACGGTACGGCATCTTTCACGTTCCAGAACCTGAACAAGACTGCATCAGAAGAGAATTACGTCTTCCAGGAAACATTTGACAAGTGTCTGGGTACAGGTGGTAACGACGGTAAGGGCTTCTATACAAGCGGCAACCCTAACCAGTTTGCCAATGGTGCATTCTCATCAGACAAGAACGGCTGGACATCTAATGTGCAGACCTACAAGGGAGGTTTCCAGTGTGCTCGTGTAGGCAAGCGAAATGCCACCAACATCACCTTCACCTCTCCTGAGATCAAGATCAACGGCGATGTAATACTTACATTCAAGGCTGCCCCTTACGCACAGTCAAACAAGACCATGACCGTAAGCGTAAGCAACGGAACTGTAGAAAACGGCACATTCAACCTGATGCCAAACCAGTGGACAGAATGTACAACCAAGATTACAGCCAAAGGCAGAGTGAAGATTACCTTCGCATCAGACGCATTCTTCATCGATGAGGTATATGTATCAGAGGGCGCAACTTCCGGCATCAGCAACATCGAGTTGGGCAACAAGGAGGTTAAGGCATATTACAATGCCCAGGGCGTTCAGTCTGACGTACCATTCGCAGGACTCAACATCGTGAAGTTCACCGACGGTACAGTAAAAAAGATATATAAAAAGTAAACAAATATATCCCTTTGGAATCATAAATATAAAAAAAATAACAGTATAAGACAATGAGAAATATTTACTTGATGTCAGCAGCACTTGCCTTGATGGCAATGTCTGCCAACGCTCAGAGCATGAAGCACATCAACAAGGAAGTAACAGCCAAGACATGGGTAGAGACTGCCACTCCACAGAAGGCAGCCAAGAAGATAGCAACCCGTGCCGGAGAATTGGAAGCAAACCAGCGTTATATCAACTATAGCTATGACGAGAGCTATGTATGGCCATCAGGCATGAAGGGCGCCAAAGGTACTTTGTCTCTGGGTACCATCTTCTACAATGATGCCTTCAAGAAGTATGAAGGCTGCAAGATTGCAGGTGTCCGCTTCTACCTGACAGCACCTATCGGCAACAGTAAGGTTACCATCTGCAAGATTGATGATAAGGGAAATGTTACCAACGCCATTGCAGAGAAGGAGATTGCTACCACACAATTGCATTGGAACTACGTTTGGTTTGATGAACCATATACCATCGATACCAAGGATTTCTATGCCCTGTTGCCATATTACGATTACACCCCAGAGAAGGTTGAGTCAGAAAAGCCAATTGGCTCTTCTGGTACATACGTAGGTCCTTATGGATTCCTCGCCTTTGGTGACATCTATGAAGATGGCCGCGATGAAACCAAATGGCAGTGGGAGCCTATCTCTGCCGGATACGATGGTTCTAACCTGATGATTCAGCTTATCATCGAAAAAGAGGATGGAAACTTCATCCTTCACGACCTGGTAATGAATAAGATGGCGATGGTTCCATTCGCAAAGAGCGACACCAAGACGGGCTTGGCCTTTACATGCCACAATGACGGACGTGACAATATCACAAACGTAAAATTCGGCATTGAGGTGGATGGCAAGAAAATGGGTTCCTTCACATACGACAAGACTACTGCCGGCGATGCCTTCAGAGAAATCACAGATGCCGACTATTCAAATATTCAGGTAGGACTTCCTATCAACAAGGATTGGGCTGTTGGCGAACATGAGGTAACAGTATATCCTGTACTGGTAGAAGGAAAAGAACCAGAGGGCGACCTGACCAACGACAAGCTGACCACCAAGTTCAAGGTATATAAGGACAACTTCGACCGCACCAAGAACCTGGTAGAGTTCTACGCTTGCCAGATGTCAAAATACACCTTCTTTGCAGACGCGGTACTCACCAAGACAGCCAAGGCTCGTGAAGACGAAGATCTTGCTATCGTTTCTATCCACGGAGAACGTCAGCAAGTAAACGAAGATGGATCTGTAGAAACATTATCAGATGTATTCACAGTACCAGAGGCTAACAAGTTGGCTTACTACTCTACTCCATCTGATGGTTCCGCTGCCTTCAACAGATACTTCTACGATAATGACGTGATCAATTATGACAAGGCTTTGACAGTGAACATGGCTGCTCAGAAACCAAGCGACCAGGACAATGTTGTTGGCATGCTCAACACAATCATCAACGAGTCTGCAGCATATTATCCATCATTCTCTACCGTAAGCATTGACTCTAAGCTTGATGATGCAACAGGCAAGCTGAGCATCAAGGTAATGGGTAAACTCATCAACCAATACCAGAAGTTGATTGGTGATGATGCCCGCCTCACCATCTACCTCACCGAGGATAAGGTAAAAGGCAAGCAGAACACCGGTGGTACCATGGCAAAGCCTACCACCCACAACCATGTATTGCGCAAGATTGTGACTGGCACACTCGGTGATGCTCTCCAGACCAACGGCAACAGTTACGAAAACGACTATGAGGTTGAACTTGATGATGCTTGGAAGAGCCAGAACATGCATATCATTGCGTTCGTAAGCCGCCCAATGAAGGAGGAGGAGAAGGATGGCAAGACAGCTCTTGCATCTGCCATGAACGATTTGTGGGTAGATAACACTAACATGGTAGCAGTTGGCGACAGTGACCTTACCGGCATTTCTAACAACGTCATCAACAGGAATGACGTGAAGGAGATAGGTCGTTACACCATCGATGGTCAGAAATTGAATGCTCCAACAAAGGGTATCAATCTCGTGAAGCTTTCAAACGGCCAGATCATCAAGGTTATTGTGAAGTAATATGAAGTTGTATGAAATCATAAAATGATAAAGTTCCCTTGGCATTTCTTAGTCAAGGGAGCTTATTTTTTATAGATGCCATTCTACTTCACACTACACATTTGAAATGAAGTTTACTTCATCGTCAAATGTGTAGTGTGAAGTAGAATGGCAGATGAAGCCTATTGCAATGACCAATGAAGCCTGCTTCGATAGTAAACTAAGCATTTTTGCTATATACACGTTCTTTATGTTACTTTTAACCTACTTTACCATATTCCCTACTGCACATATCCTATCAGCTGCTCAGTTCTATCCGCCAGGAAAAGAGGGATGTTGAGGAAGGTATCATCCTGCTTGAGATTAAGCATGGAATATCTGATGCGCAGACGGGGAGAATACTTCTTGTTATACTCTATCAAACTGCGCCCTGTAACACTTGTTCCCGACTTCACCTCCATAGGAATCACATCCAAACTACGCTGAACGATGAATTCTACTTCCGCCGTATTTCCTGATGCCCAATAATGAGAACATTTGATGCCATTAGCCACCAGACTCTGAAGAATATAGTTCTCCGCCAAAGCACCCTTGTATTCCTTAAAGATTGGATTATCACTCATATATGCCTCAGGACTCAACTCTGCAAGAACTCGCAACAAGCCCACATCAAGACAGTAAATCTTGAAGATGCTTAAATCTTCATAAGATTTCAATGGTACTTGCGGAGTAGAACACAAACTTACCTTGTATATCAATCCTGCATTCTGAAGCCAGGTAAGAGCATCCTCATATTCACGGGCTCTCGCACCAGGACGGACCAGCTGATAAACAAATTTTCTGTTCTCCTTGGCCAACTGTGACGGCAATGACCGCCAGACATGCGAAATTCTATTGGCAAGCAAAGGCGTGGCATGCTTCACAAAATCCAGAGAATAATCCTGCAGTATATTACGAAGCGTAGTTTCCACACCTTTCAAATCTTTCTCTATCATCTTCATAGCCACTGCCGGCATTCCACCAGAAATGCGATAGGCGGTAAAAGCTTGCGAGAGACGGTTAAAAAACACATCAGGAAGCGATTCCAAACTATCTATCGACATATAATATTGATAGAGTCCGGCATCACGCTGTTCCAGAAATTCAGAAAAAGTAACGGGATACATGTTCATGTGATCCACCTTTCCCACTGGAAACGAAAATCCCTGATGACCAAAAGCCAACCCCAGGAGAGAACCGGCACAAGCCACAGCATACTCAGGAGTCTTTTCGCAGAAATATTTCATGGCACTAATGGCTTCCGGACAATCCTGTATCTCATCAAGGATAAGCAAAGTCTTATGAGGCAAGATTGGCTCGGATGTAAGATACGACAGCTGCTCGATGATTTGCTGCGGGTTCTTGGTCTTGCGAAAGATGTCGCAAACACCCTCTTCTTCATCAAGACTGAAATAAGCACAATGTTCAAAGCTGTCTTCTCCAAATTTCTTCAGCACCGATGTCTTGCCTACTTGTCGAGCTCCCAGCATCATCAATGGTTTGCGGTCTCTGCGCTCTTTCCATTGTCTCAATTCGTGAATAATCGTTCTGTTAAACATATCCCTGTATTTTTATTGAAGTGGGGAAAATGTGGAATTTTACACATTTTTGGTATCTCTTTTGTGTAATTCTCCACATTTTCCACACTTGAGTCCATAATTATGGGACAAAAGTACTAAAAATCAGGCAACGAAACAAACTTCCTCACGTTCTTTATATTACTTTTAACCTACTTTACCATATTCACGGAATAAAAAAAGAGTGCACTGTAATAAACAATGCACTCTTTTTTTATTATCTTAATTCCTAATCCAGGAAATATTATCTGATGAACAGCAGCTCACGATACTTTGGCAATGTCCAAAGTTCATCGGCTACGAGAAGCTCGAG
>ERZ1023869.179-NODE-179-length-25270-cov-91.326869_pt1 | contig 25270 bp, 17 predicted proteins | sample MGYA00380390_ERZ1023869 | MGnify/ENA primary metagenome ERZ1023869 (study PRJEB33179, sample SAMN07449005) | human gut metagenome | biome: Human-gut; feature: Human associated habitat; material: Faeces | host: Homo sapiens | place: India: Bhopal | collected...
ACATCAATCGCTATCGTGCTATCATCAAGGCCCTCGGTCTTCGTAAGTAATCAGCGAAAGCAGACACATTGCTTAACAGAATTAAAAATCCCATCGCTCGCAAGAACGATGGGATTTTTCTTTTTATATCAAACTTATTAAGATTGCTACTTACTGCGCTGAGATTGGCAAATTGCGGAACTCAACATACTGAGGGGTCTCGCCATTAGACTTGTACTTGAACGGGATCTTGACAACGCTGAACTCGGTGGCACTGGTGCTGACATTCTTGATGACAAACGTAGCCTTCATCGGGATACCAGCGAGCAAGGTATACCAATTATAGCCTAACCATCGATTCTTGCCCAAGAGGGTTGTTTCCTGATCACACTCATAAGCATCGCCACCATCATCATATATAGTAGGAGTATCGCCATAAGCTGAAATCTCATACTCCTTGTTGCCGATATTCTTGAATGTAGCAGTGATTACCACATTCCTGCCCTGACGAACACACTTCAAGAAATTGAACTGCAACTCAGGCAATGAGCAGGTAACCAAATCGGAATTGGTATTCTTGACATCTGCCACTACCTGGGTAGGCAACTTAATAGCAAACTCCACATCATTAGCCTTACCCTTGACAAGAGTAGAATTAATCTGCTTAATGGTGCGATCAACATCCTCTATCACCATAATACCCTTGACAGGTACATTAGGAGGAAGCATCTTATCAGAATAGTGACCTAACTTATCGCCACCCAAATAGAAGTGCATCTGATGTTTGACATTCTTGCTATCAAAAGCACAAGAGCCGTCATCAAAAGCATTGAAGTACATTTTGAGTTCACTGGAAGTGGTGTTGGTTATCATGAAGTTGATATGGACATCGTTGCCATTAGCTACGCAACTGGTATATTTTACTGTACACCCAGGGATAGAGACAGCCGCCTTGTTGGTAGTCTTCTGGTCATTAGTAAGCACGTTTTCTGCCACCTTGCCCAATTTCTTGAGCCACTTCTGTGCATGGATTTGCTGTACGCTCAACAGAGAGAGCAGCAATGCGAAAATGATGGATTTCTTCATAATTGTATCGGTTTATGTTATTAATTAAATAATTGTCAGTTCGTTCCTAGAAAGAGCCTTTATCCTTAGAAAAAGAGAAAGACGCCTTTACTAATTCTTGCTTGCAAAGATAGGGAATTAAGCAATAACTTCCAAGCTTTTTGCCAGGAAAAGTAAAGGTACCAATGCGTAAATAGGCAATTTTATATCATTTGACGCTGATTTTACGGAATGACACACACCACCATCTGTCTTTATCCTTAAGAAGTAGCAACCGAACGATGGAATTTTTCATTTTCTACTCTTATTTCGGCTTTCATTTTATTTTTTCTCCGCTTTTATATCGCCATTTCATTTTTTATTGCTAACTTTGCAACATATATATAATAAGGTGTAATTATGACTAGAGGAAAGTTGCCATTAGGAATACAGAATTTCGAAGAACTGCGCAAGGGTGGTTACCTTTACGCAGACAAGACTGATATGGTTTGGCAAATCGCCAATGGTGACAAGTATAACTTTCTAAGTCGCCCACGACGCTTCGGTAAATCGCTTCTGGTATCCACACTCCAATGCTACTTCGAAGGCAAGAAAGAACTTTTCGAAGGACTTAAGATCATGGAACTGGAGAAAGATTGGATCAAGCGCCCAGTCATCCATTTCAGCATGAACCTTGGAGGTTCAGATGCTGAATCATTATACCATTATCTGGATGATACATTAACCAAATATGAAGAGATCTACGGCAAACGCGCCACAGAAGCTACGCTCAGCAACCGTTTTACCGGTATCATAGAAAGAGCTTACCAACAATCGGGAGAGCAAGTTGCCGTATTGGTAGATGAATATGATGCACCCTTACAGCACTCCTATCTGACAGATAGACACGAAAAATGCCGCAATCTCTATCGTGACTTCTTCACAGGTCTAAAAGACTACGGCTATTGCATCAAGTGTGTCTTCCTTACAGGAATCACCAAGTTTACGCAGATAAGTCTGTTCAGCGTTCTCAACACATTAAGCAATATCAGCTTTTACAACTGCTATGCTACCATCTGCGGATTAACGAAAGAAGAAATCTTGGAAAATCTGAAAGATGAAATCCAGGTATTAGCTGTCCAAAAGAAGTGGGATATCGACCAGACCATGCATGAACTGAAAGATATGTATGACGGTTATCATTTCTCAGAAAGTCTGCAGGGTGTTTACAATCCGTTCAGTGTCATCAGTGCCTTAAAAGAACGTCGTCTGAGACCCTATTGGATTGCCAGCGGTGCTACAGAAATGCTGCCCAAAATACTCACCAACTTTGAGAAAGATGTAGAAACACTGGACGGCAGCCTCATCGACATGGATTACATCGAAACGGCAGACATCAGCAAAGACAATCCAAAGCTATTTCTTTACCAATCAGGCTATCTGACGATCAAAGGGGTGATTGGAGAAACCTACAGACTGGGATTTCCAAACAGAGAAGTAAAGAAAGCACTTCTAGAGCTGGTTGTTCCCAATATGCTCAACACCGACAAGGAAGAGACAGAGAATGCTATTCAAGACCTGAAGCAGCATTTTATCCTTGGCAATTTAGAGGAGGGCGTAACCTGCCTGAAGCAACTCATCGCCAGCACTCCTTACAGTACTCAGAAGAAAGAACAGTTTGTCTTTGAAGAGCACTTCCGATTCATCATCAAGAACCTCTTCTACATCTGCGGTTTTAACGTTGAAGAAGAAAAGCAGGTAGCTGGTGGACGTATCGACCTCGCCATAGAGACGCCAGAAATCATCTATATCATGGAGCTGAAGATGGCGGACAATGGAGGAGCTCAAGCGGCTGTGGAGCAAATTGCATCCCGCCACTACGCTGATGCTTATGCTGCCAGCAAGAAGAAACGAATCTGCCTGGCTTTGGTATTCGACAAAGAAAACAGAGGATTGATAGATTGGCAAGAAGCAGATAAGTAAACACCAGAAAGCTTTCTCTCAACGGAGAGAAAGCTTTCTGGTTATTGTAGCTTGGGTATCCTGCATAGATACCTTAATAATATATACTTCCTGAGGAGAAGCTGTGGAGACTACAGGAATGCTGACAGATGCTGCACCTTCAGTCTTTCTCGATGCCACCAGTCTTCCATCAAGGGTATAAACCTCCACCTTATTTAATAGAGGAGCACTCACCTTGGACACGACGATCAATCCCCGGGCTGGAGAATAGATCTTCACGTCACTCTCGCCCACCTCAGCATCTTCGATGCCAGTGGTACTGCGAGTCTGGGTAAGGAAGTATCTGCCGTGCTCGTTTGCCTGCACCTTCACTTCCTCGCCATCTTTTATCTTCTGATACTTCCGGGTGGCAGCATCATAGAGATAGAGAGGAGAAGAGAGGCGATCTGCTCCTTGAACATTTAAGCTCATCAACTCAGACTTCTTCGCCACAACACCCAGCGGAACATAGTAGATTTCCGGCAGCGAGTTTACCATGACAGCCTGCGATGAAGCCACCGTATAAACAGCAGGTACATCCGACAACAAGTCATCTCCGAGCAATTCGGTATCCTCCCTGCCATCGAACTCTTGCGACGCATCAGCATTCAATATCAGATACGAAGAGCTCGCAGTCCCCTTGCCTACCTGCAATCTGATTCTGCTATTCTGCTCCTCACCCGCAATATCAACACCCTTGGTCACATCCTTATCCACCGTCATGTTTGTATCAAAGTGGATGGTAGGCTGAGCGGTTTTCGACTTGATGAAGAAAGCCTGCATAGGCGCTATTCTTCCATCCGTCTCACCATTCAATGTAATTGTATTGAATCCATTGGCCTCATTGTCATTCACAACCCAGTAAGATACATTGTCTTCTCCAAGAGCCGCCTTGTTTCTGGCATTGGCAAAGAAGCGTTTCATATCCAGCGTTGCCATATACGGGTTGTAGGTGAGATAATAATAATTACCATCACCTGCTCCCTGATGGGTATTTTCAGCCAGAGTTACATCTACAGCTCCAATGGCCCCTTCCTTGCTCGAAGGTTCTACCGAAGCAATGATGAGGTTGCCCTTGCCATCATCTGTCCTATCGATGTCGGCAGGCTTCAATCCCCCCAGGTTACCCGTTGACGGGTCGTAATAATCGTATGCCTTATCGTCCTTTGGCAATCTTACCAGTGCCTTTCCCGAAATGCCGGCAGGCGCATATTTATCACCCACCTTCACTGCAAAGCCGGTTAAGGAAGCATAGGAACCATCGGCATTGACCTTTGGCGAATAGACCATCGAAGCCGCATTATAAACATGACTCCAATATTGGGTATTCCAACCTATCGTACTTGGCACGCTCACTGGAAGCGAACTGTAGTCGTAGGCATCATAGTTGCCATCAGTGCTGTATTCTTCGGTATCGCTTCTATCCCAGGAACGCTGGTAGAACGGCATCTTGGTGCGATTGTTAACAGTTGCATCAAAGGTGATAGGCAGGAAGGCTTCCGTCTCCTGGCGTCCCGTCTTCACAGGCACATACATATCACCTGCCACCACATTCTTTAATGGCGAACCGAAGAGATACCAACGGTTGTAACTCAGTTCCTGCTCTACCCATGCCTTGTTGTACACCAGATAGTGCTGGTTACGGACCTCTGCTCCCGGCTTGAAGTAGATCTGGTCGCAGGTATTTCCATAGAATTTCACGCAAGAATAGTTGCGCCCCGGAGTGGTTGCGCCATAGCCCAACTTGCTTCCGTCATCCACCATCATATCATACTGGATGTAGTCGGTGGCGGTAGATGCACCATTATTCAGTTTGTTGAGAATACCATCACTACCCTTTTGCAGATAACCCAGGAGCGGATAATACCCATTATTATAATAAGGTGTAAGTATCGTTACCTTGGTAAACTTCATAGGCACGAATGCCTGCTGAGTCTTCAATTCGGCATAGCCTGCTGTTGTTCCATATACAGGATAGGTATCGGAAGCCGACTTGTAAAGCTCTTCTTTGGTAGAACGGCGCCAGTTGAGGTCGTTATTCCAGTTGTTATTCATACCGCCATCGGCTGCAGGAGCCCAGGTAGCAAACTCCGGCACCACATAGATGCGGAAGAAGGTAGTACCCGGACAGCTCGTAACCTCGTTGCCAGTTGTGCCATTTTTCTGCATAAAGCTGAACGAGAGGTCATACCAATAGCCTTCGTGCAAGTATTTGGCATAATCATCGCAGACCTGCAGGTCAAGCGTACGCTGATCCGTCTCCTTGTTGAGATGCTTCAAACTGTTAACCGTAATCGTGAAGATGTCTTTCTTTCCCAATACAGCGGCATTGTTCTTCCACATAGGGTCGTTGGTGCCGTCCATCAGCACTTTAATACCATCTTCCGTATTAAACTCAAAAGAAACAGGACCAGAAGAATTACTCAAAGGTTCGGTACTGCTGATTGGTATCTGCAGGAACTTCTTATTCTGCTGCATGTCCTTGAGTTGCGGCAATCCGATGCGCACAATGCGCTGGTCGTTAGGATATTTTCCATCAACGAAACCAAGATTGATACGAGGTCCATCCTTCAGCACCCGGAATTTATATTCGATAGGATCAGGACAAATCTGGTAATCCACATTGTTGATGGTGATGATATTTCCCTTCTTGGTGATAGGCAACAAACAGAGTGTATGCGTACCAAACTCGAAAGTCTTCTTCAGCTGTGAAGTTGCAGCCAAAATCAATTTACCATTGTCGATATACTTTTTTATTTCTGCCTTATAATCTTCACTGATTCCCGAATTCTGCACATCCCAAGGATTAGTACTTGTACTATTCTTATCACGGAAAGCATGGAGAGCCTCCAGGAGCTTAGTCTTATTGAACTCCTCCTTACTACCGATGAACCAATCATATTTCACACCAGTAATGGTGATACCTCCACCTACGTATGGGTCGGTGGTATGCAGGTCTGCATTCATGGTGACATCCGCATTCGTCCGGTCGCAGCTTACTCGATAATCAGCAATCACCTTACTCTCGGCATCACGAATCATCACCGTCTGCTTCATCATTTCAAACAATTCACTGTAGCTGGAGCACACCACGTTTCGGTTTCCCCACATGCTGTCATCTTCAGGATTGTCAAAGTTTACAGACACATAGAGTTTCTTACCTAACGGTAATTTGAAAGCCTTATCTACCAGAATATAATAGGTTTCACCGTTCACTATCTCAGTTTCACCAGCCTTCAAGTCTTTCTGATAATAATGGAAATCACATACTCCATATTTCTTTCCACTACCATAGTCAAGGTCAACCGGTTCACCCTTTTCATCCACGAAGCGATAGTAAACCTTACTCTTTCCATCACGATCTACATAGGCGCGAGATTGCAAGTTTTCATATACCGCACGTAATTTCAACTTCACGGAAGCAGCCGATGCTACATCATCGCATACAGGCTGATTCTGGATGACATCAACAATAGCACGCTTCTGATAAAAGCGGATATCATCAACGGCATAATCGGCACCTTTTGTAGAAGTACAATAGTTATCCACCGTGACGAGGAACTTATGAAACTTACGCAGATTCTCACTATCCCGCAAGGTAACCTTGGCATAAACCTGATACCACTTGCCGTACTGATAATTATTCACCACCGTCTTCATGTCGCAACTGGCAAAAGAATGGATTAAGTTTTCCTGCCTTGCCACTCGGTCGCCATTGTCACCATAAAGCTTGAACATAACCTGTGGAGCAATTTGCCCACTTTGCGTCAGGTCTGTTATTGCCGCACTCACGATAAAGGTTGTACCACTACACAGATTGGCAGTAAACTCGGCACTGGCAATCTCTCGGCTCTCATCCGAGGCATCCACATAAAGGAAATAGCCCGCCTGTTTACCGGTAGTCAATCCATAGGTTCTGTCATAGAGATTCATGTTGTCACCATACCACCACTTATATCCTTCGTTTGAAGTGGAGATACCGCTTACACCAGCAGTCTTGTAAACTCCATATTCACCATGAACCGGCGCATTGGTACAATCATTAAACCACCAACCGTAAGTTTTTGAATCATTTGCCAAATTCTTATAAACGAAACCATAATGGCGTAATTCCCATTTACTTGGATTAGGAGCTACATTGTTGTCTTTGGTTGGCGCATCGTATGTCATTCCATCCGACAGATTATCAAAAGAAATCGGCTCGGTAACTTTTACATAATGATCTTCTATGTAAGAGAGGGTACGAGTAGGGGCACCGGTATTCAAATCATCAAAAAGCACCGGATATTCCTCAGCAAAACGACAGCTGAAGTTTGCCACAGGGCACCACTGGTTACTTGCTCCCAGATAAGCAACCACATTGAAGCGGCTCATCGTCTTGAATTTAGGAAGCTGAGAATAACCCGGTCTTACCTTCTGACCTGTAGTTATATGAGTCCAATCCCTATCATTTAACTTATAGGGACTGATTGTTGCAAATCGCGACTGACTTTCGGCATCAATATCACAATAATAAGTATTCGTCTCATCATAGACCCTCCACTTTACAGCAGTAGCCTGAACAAGCGTTTTGCTGAAATCACTCTCTTCAAACTTGTTCTCAGCCTCTTTACCCGACTGATAATAAATATGTTTATTGTTGAAAGCCTGATCGGTTAGCGGATAGAAATAATATCGGTTTACATTGTTGTAGTTCAAGCGAAGGTTTGCCTCGCTTTTCCCATTGTCAGTACTGTTAATACCAATAGTTACATCCTGATTATCCTCAAAAGTACGTGTACCCGTATGGGAATCAACAACAGCCCTTCTAAGCTGGTCGGCTATCCATGATGCCTTTCGGATAACAAACTTATATCGGATAGAAAGGGTTGGTTCGTGGCGGAAATCGGTTCCCCATCCCACCGTGATACCATCATGGTATCTACTCACATCACAGGCTATGGTGTCAGCCTCCCAGGAATCATAAGCCGAGCCAGATGGAGCAGAATAAGTTACACCAACAGTATTCTGAGCAGGATTTACCTGAAGGCAAACAGCATAAAGTCCTTTACCATTATCAAAACTATAGAGTCGATAGCCCACCTTAGTCAGGCGCGAAGATGCGGCATCAGTCTTCCAATCATACCAACGATAGTAACCTCTTGGTTCCAAGTCAGAGTCATTGATGGACATAGGGAGTGCAAGGACCAGCCCTTTCTGCCCCTCGGTAACATAATAATAATAAGTGAGTTCGTGACATTTCTGTGTACCATTCCAATTATAATCGTTTTTCTTGTTGGCAATACCTTGGTAATGGGTCAGCTTGTCACCAGCCCACACAGCCATTGGCAGCAACCCGAAGATTGCAGCCAGACTGATGCGAAATATGTAAAACTTAAATGCCTTCATTGCTAAAAGTCTTTGTGTTTAATACTATTTTTTCAGTATTCTTTCCTGCCCGTGTCAAGTCTAATTGCTTCATTGTAAAGCGAACCTTGCGGGAGATGATAGGATTCAATCCCAATCCATTCTGTTCCTTCACCTTGATCTTCATGGTATAAATGGCAGAACCGGTACGGTTGCCCATTTCTCCTTCCAGGCGGTAAGCGGATGGAACCCAAGAAGGCGAAGCATCGAAGATGTTTACACCATCTTCTCCCTGCGGATACTGCTCCTGCAGCTTCCAGCCATCAGAACCTGTTGCATCCGTTCCCATCTGCCATTCACTCACTGACAGGGTCTGAGAACCAGTACGGTTCAACTTGATGACCTCGGGCTTGATATGAAACTCTCCATAATAACCGAAGTCAAGCGAAAGGTTTTTGCCATCATCCGTTACCTTCGGCAACACACCGATTGGCGAGAATGCCTCCACCTTCCATTTAATCTGATAATCCTCCAGCTTGATAGGAATCTTCAGATAATCATTGCGCCGGATTTCATTCCATGATAGCATGGCATAACGATTGTTACTGGTAGTGCCCGTAGCCTCATCTACCGTAGTAAGCGAAAGGATAAAATACCGGTTGCCACCATCTTCTCTCTTATCTACCAAACTCTCGTTCATATAGAAATAAGCCGTTTGCGTAGCTCCTTCCCCTATGGTTATACCTTTGTTGTTTTCGTCAGCCTTCAGCGTGATGGTTCCCTTTGCCACACCATCAGCTAAATTCACACCCTTCAATTGATTATTCGAATCCACATTTGGCAAAAGCTTGACATTCGGATTACCGTTCTGGGTGACATCCGAAAGGGTGATGCTCTTCAAGACAATGTCATGATCGGTGGCATTGGTAATGAAGAGCTGTACCTTGGCCACCATACGGATAACCTCCAGATTGATGACCTGCTGATTATCAACCACATCCACTGTCTGCTTATTACTCATCGGATAACCGTTCTGAAAGTCAGACGTCATCGACAGATGGAAGAGTTTACTGTTGCCATCCATCTGATAAGTCTTTTCATCAAAACCATCAGGCAGCTGTTGCCCAACAGATGTGCTGGCATTCAACCCAATCTCTTCAGGCTTGATATTGGCAAAAGAATAGAAGGTTGTCGCTCCAGTTTTCAACTTTACAAACACCTGGTCTTTCTCCACCTCAGGAACACCCAGAGATTTCAAATCGGAAGTGATAATCTTCTCTATCATTCCATTCTGTACCACCACCACAAACCAGCTTTTCATCATTTCTCCAGGCCAAGCTTCGGTATCCGTCTCCCAACCCGCCCTGGTCAGAGAAGACCGGGAAGACTGCGAAGTCTGGGAAGATAAGGCAGACAGCTGCAACGTCACCCCTACCCGGTTCTCGGCATCAGCCTGACCGGGAAAGGAAGTTGCATCATCACCGGCAGAACAAGCCGCCAGCAAGCATACTGCCCAAATACATATATAATAGTATATCTTTGCCATGTTTTGAAAAGCCTACAATCAATTGCTTGATTTATATTTTCTTATTAATACTTTATTTATTATTCATAGAAGTTACATCACGATTTCCTCGTGATTAAGAACACGCCACTTTTTCACCGTCAGTTTCACGAGATTCTGACCATTGCTGCCCTTATACACCTCGAAGATATAATAATGGTCGCGCACGATATCATTGGTGGTTGTACCTTCCGTTCCTTTGTCTGTATAATCAATAAAGCGCAGGGTATATTCCTTATCTTTGCCTGGTGCATCCTGTTCAACGGTTCCTTTTCTAGCCAGTTTCAACTTGATGACACATTTATCCGCATCTACCTGACCATTATTCTTATATTCAGGCAGATAGATAGGAACATCATCTGTCATCGTGATACCTCTGGCTTGTCTGGAATTGAAAAAGTGCTCAAACTCCTCGTGAGTAAGCGATGCAGTCTGTTCACAATCTTTATATTTACCAGGCATACAATAGCCCTTATCATTATAGTTGTAGAGTTGCATACTATGTATGCTCCATCCATTATTTTTCATTTCACTGCTCAGATACACCTTTACCTTGGCTACCGCCCTCAGCAGGTCGATATCCGAGAAATCCTGACGCTTGCCGGCAGCAAGTGTAAAGTTAACTTTCTGGACGCCCCACATGGGCAGATACTTAGGATTTGCTTCGTAATTAAACGCCTTCTGGGCGATATCCGTATGGTTGTAGTCTTTCTGCAAGTCATCCGAACTCATATCGAAATTGGCATAAACCACCATTTTTCCTACAAAATGATTGCCCACAAGTACCTTATTGCTTACTGGCAAAGATCCTGTCAACCGGTAGATATTACCGCCCATATGAATGAGCACCATGTTTTGCAGGATTCCAGCCCTACGATGATTTGCATCATAGAAAACGACGTGGAATCTGCTAAAGTCGATACTGTTTTCCATCACCGTTCCCGGATCTTCAGTCTCATCTTCTTCTCCTCTCGAAGCCAGTGGCTTTACAAAAGGTTGCCCTATTCTTGTATTACTATTTTTATCTGCTCCTTTCAAGCAAAGGGTAAGCGTGATATTTGCTTCCGCTTCCCCTGCATTTGTATCTCCTTGGTCGCATGAGACCAAAGCAATACAGCCTAGCCAAGCCATCGCTATTGATACGAAGAACCTAAGCAGTCCCCCAGCATATCTTATTCCTTTCATCTCATACATCATGATTAAATACAATAATTATAGATTACATATCTGTCTTGCTCAGCACCACTCTCCATGAGTTGATGATGACTGAGGCTGACTGCCATTTGTGATTTTCGTCGATGAAGAATACAAGGTCGTAGGAATCCTGTCTATCCAGATATTCCTGATCGCTCATACTCTTGTTATAATTACCTTTCACCATCAGGGCATAATCTATCAATGGAATATTGATGATGCTTGCTCCTGTTGACTTGTTCCATACACGCAGACGCATATCATGACCTTTCACCAACCGGTTGGTTGTCAGCTCAGCAATGGCACACGCCACAGAAGTCTGCTCGCTGGTACCTGAACTGACACCGGCAGTACCGGAGTAAGCTGACCAGGCATTATAGGTAAGCATCTCATCCTCCATCAAACTGTTGTCATAATCCATCTTACCATTGTTATCGGTAATCTGGAAGATGAAGTCATCGGCACTGAGATTCACGCCCGACAGGTTTTGCAACACCACCTTGACCTGATTAGTATTCTTGGTAAGCGAAACCTTGACGGTTCGTGTTCCACCTTTCTTTATCTCGGTAAGATCGGCTTTAGCCAACTGTCCATGAAAGAGCGGCGTCAAATCATGGTCGATGATTCCTTTATCGGCACGGTTCACCGTAGCTTTGAGCACATCACAGGCTGAAGAGCCTATGCTTGCCTGTCCAAAAGTATAGGAGCCAGCATAACGCTCTTCGCCCTGTGCCCAAACGAGAAGATCATAGACACCAGGAGTCAGGTCGTCGATGTTCATACCCTCTTCGGCGATAATCTTCTCGGCAGCCTCGGTCTTGACATAAGCCAATTTTCCCTGCTGGTCGAAAGCATAAAGTGTGACGTTCTTTACCTCATGAGGGAAAGCGTCGGCAAACTTCATATTCATATCGTAGAGGAATTGCACCCTCAGATGAGTCTTCAGCAGTTCCTCACATCCCTCATAGCTATCGTGCCAATAATCACAGGATGCGAGCAGCAAGCCGAGTATGGTGCAGCAAGAGAGCATCATCATCCTTCCCTTCTCTTTGATATCATTTATAATCTTCTTCATTATATCGAATATGAATAAATTACTTTGTCTTATCCAAATCTACTGTTGAGGATACCACGCGCCAAGAGAGAACCTTGATACTTGCTGCAAGATAAGTATTATCATCGCTTGGTATCATTGGGTCGATTTCCTTCTTAGGATCATAGACAGGAGTACCAAAACCCTTGATGTTCTGAATGGTTACCTGATAAGAATGGTTACGCACGATACCATACTCACCTAACTTACCAGCCTCACCGAGATGCTTGATAGGGGTATAATAATAGGTAGCACCATCCGTAGAACGAACCTGAGCCGTCTCCTTTGCAAGGGCAGCATTGACATCGTCTTTAGGTGCTATTGTCCATTTGTCTCCATTCTTGACATAAAGATCACCTACGGTGCTAGCCAATGTTGCTACAACCTCATAATCCTTCACTTCAGAAGATTCAGGAGAACCCGGAACAACCGTCTTGAAAGCAATGTCAGAAGCCTCTATTGATTTATAGACATCGCCACTTTTAGTTGTGGTCTTTTTGAAGTAACGTGCAAAACCACCAACAATCTGTTTTTTAACAGCTTCTTCACCGAGATAGGTCAAACCTCTATACTGACATACTTGCGCAGGGTTATAATTACCATTTTTATCCTTATAGACTAGTTTGGCAGCAACAATCAGTTTTGTCAAAGTATTCACACTTGTTGTTGGATTTGTAACCACATTATCTGGTGTATTTGGCAATGTATAAACAGGTGTAGTAGAGAAAGCGTCAGATAAAGACTGCGTAATATCCTTAAACTTAGGATTAACAGGATGATTACCTCCTGCACCCATAGTAATAGGCACTGACTTAGACCAGAAACAACGATGGTAATCAGAAGTTGTCCAAGGAGTTATACCTAATTCTCCAGCATACCATGAAGTACTGATCTGCTTACAAAGCTCTGCCTTACCATCAGCATCAGCCAACTGCCAACCCTGAACTACTGCATATACAGGATATGTGTTTGTTGTTGGAGTTGCATTGGCATTCTCTTCATAAGTGGTAACATCAATACTGCCAACCTTAATCTGGTACTTACCATCTTCATTTTTAGTCCACGCCTTCTCGGTTTTATCAGCTGGATAATTTGCATCAATCTTCGCATTCACCTTAGCATTAACTCGCTCTACATAGATATCTACAGGGTTTTTCGTAGCATCTTCAGCTGTTGCAAAAACGCTGTTTGCTACAGGTGTAGAGCAAACGTCCTGTCCCGCACTTTCGTACACAGAATTAGACATGACAAAACCATTGGTCTTATCATAAAACTTCGAACCTGTTGCTGATGTTCGGAGTTCAGAAAGGGTCATAGTACCACTCTTCAGGGTTGTATTATCCAACACCTCAGGATTGATCACTGCAATAACAGAGGCAGGAACAGCTTTCGTCTCACCGTTTAATACAAGCACTGCCTTGGTCTTTGTTTCTGCAGTATGGTCGTGATCATTTCCTTCCTTTTCTACAGTTTGCTCAAGATAGTTCACAGAAGTTTGCTGTGTTGCATCATTATTAACCAACAGATATGGAGTACCATCACCATTAAAGAAGTAGAAACGCACCTTGTTAATCTTACTTTCCGCATCGGTTCCATCCTCATAAGTACCATTTCCCTGGTCATAAGCACGAGATGCTGGAGCAGAACCCACATTCTCAATATTCACAGCAAGATAAGAAGTTGCCCCCTTACCATTTTGAGCATCACCGCCAGCAACATCTTCGCTAGAGCAGGATGCAACCGTCAGCATCAGTGCTGAAGCCAGCACTGATGAAAGCATCGTAAATTTCTTCATAATTCTATAGTTTTAATTTTACTTATAATTTCTTTTTCGTTCTATTGCATCATCATCATTTCATACGCCTTTCTTGCGGCATCAGCTTCCTTTGAATCGCCGGCTCTATCCAAATATGGCTTGGCTGCATCGGCATCTCTGTTGTTTAGACGGATAATGGCAGCATTCAGGTTTGCCGTTTCATCCGTTGGATACATGCGCACAGCCAGCTCCATCACCTCATTGAAGTCCTTGGAACCTACCTCATAGGTCTGAGCCACCATAAACAGCTCATTGAGCGACAACAACTGCGGCTTGGTCTTCATGATCTGCTTTGCCTCTTCCACATCGAAAGGCTTAACCTTATAAGTAATGTGGTAGTCGCTATGGCGGAGAGCCGGATAGCAGAGGGTGAGCAGGGTGCGATACTGTGCAGGATATTGTTGCTTCAGTTTCGCATCACGAGCATCTGGATCCAGCTTTTCATCCTGGGCTATCGCAAGAAGCTGCTCCTTTTTCTCCAAGTTGCTTGATTTGATATATTCACACAATCCATCCCAGTCTTCGGCTGTAGAGGATACCGTGAAGATACTGTCAGGCAACTCTACCATCTTGCGCACATACTCTGTTAGGGTGATGGCACGATTCTTTGCCAGATACTCATTATGCTTATACGAACCTTCCGGCGAAGCAAAACCATGGATATTGATGCCCATCACCTGCAGGTTCTTATCCGCCTTCAATGCCTTGATGGTAGTGATGATGCTATCCAACTGTGCCGGATTACGGCGATAATCAGCACGCAATTCTATCCTGTTGACCGGGAAATCGATATAGGCACGCTTATCCAAATGACGGATCTTTGGAGCCTCGGCAACGACAGCCTGCAACTGAAGCACCGGCTTCAGTACATTCTGCTTAGGCTGGTGAATGGTCTCGATGATCTGAGGAGCATCTGTTGAGCGTTTTTCATCTGCCCTACCCGGAATTAAATAAATGAGGGAAAGAGCCACCTTGGTGGGTCCCACATAATTCTTATGGGCAGATTTGAGTTTTTCACCACAAGTACCACATTCGAATTTATCGTATTGGGTATGGATATAGCCCAATCCGAGCGAAGCCTCGAAGTTCCAGTGCTTAGAAAGATTCCATTGCTTACCGGCTGTGATACCACCTCCGGCATACCAACCTTCATAGCGGTGATTGCGCAATCCTTTCAACAATCCGAAAGGAAACTTCACACCACCTGCATTATACAGTCCCCCTAAAGCATGAACACCGAGAAACCATCCCTCAAAATTCTGATTGAACCAGTAGCGATATTCCGGCATCACCATCCAGTGTCGGAGACTGGAATGGTCGCCGTCACTTTGCTTCCATGGATTCAAGCCAAAGAATACCTGAGCTGTATGCCTATTGCCAACAGCCATTTCCAATCCTAAGTTGGGAGTGGTGGTGCCCCAGTAAAGCAAGTTGGTCTTGATTCCAAACTGCCTAGTGTGCCCTAGCTGTTGAACCTGCTTGTGCTGCTCAGCCGAATGGGCAGTAAGAGGCAGAAAACAACAATTCATCATCAATATAGCTACTAATCCAATTCTCTCAAATACCATAATATGATTATCTTTATTATCTATACTATTACATCTTTTAATTGCGTGCAAAGATAGAATAAAAGGGCAAAAAAGACTTTTAAAAAAAGAAAATCAGGGCATACCATTTTAAACAAAAAGAAAAAAAATCGTATCCGTTAAAGGTTAAACGTAAATAAAGCGGACACAATAGGGGGGGGTAATGCATCTAAAACCCGTTAAAAATCAAGTTATTGCATTTTTAGAACATAAAAATTTCATTTTTAGGAAAATAATTTGTAACTTTGCAGCAATATAACTGTAGGATACACAAACAAAACATTTTTTCATTGCGCCTATCAGTAGTTATCAGTCAACTAAATATATAGAATTTACTTGAAAGGAAAAGATTATGAATGAGTTCTTAGAAGAAAATTATTCGTTTTTAGTAACGATGACCAGCATCATTTATTGCATGCTGGGATTTGTCCTTATATTCTTCAACACACCCCAAACCAGCATCTATGCGCCCTATCGAAAGTCAAAGAGATTACTGGCTACTGGCATGTTGATAATGAGTATAGATATATGGATCTGGCTTGCCTGCTTCAACGGAGAGTGGACATACACCAACGATTGGGAGGTGAGTTTCGATACCATCCTATTCTATCTCGTCGGCATCTGCTTCTCCTTTTCCTTCAGTAATCTGATAAACCATCAATACATTTCCAAGCGACGCTGCAAAATCACAGCAATCAAGTTTGGCGCAATATCCTGCTTTGCCCTTTTTGCTATGCTCGACGCATTACAAGAGTACAGACCCATACTGCAGACCATCGCCCTGTTAGGCATTGTGGAACTATGGTTCCAACATGTGTTCTATTTTCATAGAACCTATCTTCAGTACAACGTAGAACTGGCCAACTATTTCTCCAGCGACAAAAGACATTTTCTGAAATGGCTGAACATCACTCATTGGCTGCTCTATATTCTGTTTGCCTTTGCAATTATTTCCATCACATCAGGAGCAATCATCAACTGGCTCTTGCAGTTTTATATTGTAGCAGTGAATTTCTATATCACCATCAACTTTATAAACCATGCCAGAGAATACGGAAATCTACAATTGGCTAGCGAGGGGGGGGGATCCATACAGATGAAAACAAGTGCCCAAGTGCTCTTGATACAAAAAAGGAAGAAAACGCCATAGCTGCCGGCAACAGCTATAAAAACAAAAGGAAAGAAGACTTCAGGAATATATTGCGCCCAAGATTGGCATTGTGGTTGAAAGAAAAGGCTTATACGCAAGAACAATTCACCATAGAAGAACTGGCAAGCCGACTACACACCAACAAAACATATCTATCAACCTTTATCAAGGAAGAATATGGCATGAGTTTCAGTTCCTGGATTTCGAGCCTGCGAATAGAAGAAGCCAAGAGAATCATGGCAAATGATCCCAAACAAAAGCTCATTGACGTAGCTTACATGGCAGGATTCTCTTCACTGGCCTATTTTTCAAGTGTATTTGCCAAGTCAGAAGGCATCTCACCCTCTGCCTGGTTAAGAGGATTCTCTCGAAATTCAGAAGGTGAACAATGAAACAGCAAGAAAAACTGCCGGTTGAAGACGCTGCGAGAACGAAAGCCCGCAGCTTCTGCAATCTGCGAAATATTTAGCTTATTATCTGGGGAAGACAATAACTGAACGGCATAATTCAGACGATAACGATTGATAAACTGCAATAAGGTCATATCATTGAAAGTATATTTTCTGATACAATTTGCCAAGGTAGTACGATTAGTACACAAAGCCTTTGCCAAATCATCTATACGAAAATCAGGATTGGTAAAAGGAGTTTTCTCCTTCATATATAATGTTGCATTGACAAATAATTCCTGCTCCGTACTCAATGCGTCAAGTGCCTCATCGCCCAAATTCTTACCCTGTACTTCGGAAAAGAGATGATCTGTACGAACGGCATCAATCGAAGCCGAAGGATCTAAAAGATTCTGCAATTGCTGACGCAGAGACTTGATGATACGAACCTGTCTCTTCACAGTTAAGCGCAAGCTAATTATATAAAATATCAAAAGGGCTAGTAGGACCAATGCCATAACTGCCCAGGAAAAGAACTGATAACTTTCGAACAACTGCATAATTTCTTTTTTTAAATCTCTATTTTAGTATTTCCTTCAGCGGTTTCATCACGAAATCGCGCTCTTCCATCAGAGGATGAGGAATCTTGAAATCGGGCTCATCAATGACCAGATCATCTATCATCAGAATATCGATATCGATGATGCGGTCGTGATATTCCCCATTTACAGACTTCAGGGTTCTGCCCATCTCCTGCTCTATCCGCTGGGTAGCCTCCAACACCTGGCGAGGGGCCATGGCGGTGAGAACCATCACGCAGGAATTGATGAAGTCATTGGGTGAAGAATAGCCCCAAGGCTTGGTTTCGTAAAGAGCAGACTGGCGCTCTACCACACCAATCTGCTCTCCTATTTTATCGATAGCCTCACGAATATTACGCTTCCGGTTGCCCAGATTCGTGCCAAGGCTTAAATATACTTTATACATACTTATTCACACTTTTATGAAAACTGTGGATAACTCTGCTTATCTGCTGAATATCAATTACTTCTATATGTACGAAAAACTGTTTATTCCACCATTTAGTCTGGAAGTATCAACAGTGAGTCACCATAGCAACCAAACATATAACCATTCTTCACAGCCTTCTTGTATGCCTCATACACCAGATCGTAACCACCAAAGGCAGCGGTACACATCATCAAGGTTGACTCTGGATGATAGAAGTTGGCAACAGCACAGTCTGCCAATCCGAAATCGTATGGAGGGAAGATGAACTTATTGGTCCATCCATCAAACTCCTTCATCATTCCGTCTGTACCTACAGCAGTTTCTGTAGCCTTCATCACGCTGGTACCGATGGCGCATACGCGATGACCTTCCAGCTTGGTCTTATTCACCAGTTCGCAAGCTTCCTTAGAGATAATCATCTGCTCAGAATCCATCTTGTGTTTGGTAAGGTCCTCAACCTCAATCTCGTGGAAGTTGCCCAATCCGCAATGCAGGGTGATGTAAGCCTCGTTGATGCCATTGATTTCCAATCGCTTCATCAACTCGCGAGAGAAATGAAGACCTGTAGCAGGAGCAGTAACGGCACCCTCCTTCTCTGCGAATACACACTGGAAGTCGTCCATATCATCCTCTGTAGCGTGATGATCCTCACGGGCATCGATGATATAGCGAGGAAGCGGAGCCTCACCTAATGCAAAGAGCGAACGCTTGAAGACATCGTGATTGCCATCCTCATCATAGAGGAAACGGAGGGTACGGCCACGGCTTGTGGTATTATCGATTACCTCAGCTACCATCTCGTTGACATCATCAAAGAACAGCTTGTTGCCGATACGGATCTTGCGCGCAGGCTCTACCAGCACATCCCAAAGACGCATCTCGGCATTCAGCTCACGGAGCAGGAACACCTCAATCTTGGCATCAGTCTTCTCCTTGGTACCATAAAGGCGCGCAGGGAATACCTTGGTATCATTGAAGATGAAGGTATCACCCTCTTCGAAGTAGTTGACGATATCCTTGAACTGCAGGAATACTGGATTGCCTTCAGCATCCACCATATCCTTTCCATTCTCATCCTTCTTATACATCTCAATGGTTTCAGACTTCTTGTGGAGTACCATCAGTCGAGACTCGTCACGACGGGTAATCTCGAATGTACGTTCACCACTAGCAGTCTTGACCACACGCTTAGCCTTATGTGGATAAAGTGCCACCTGAGCAGCTGGCAACTTAAAGTTGAATTGTGATAGTTTCATGTGATATTATATCTCCTTTCTTAAGATGATTTACTATTAATGACATTTCTCGAAATTCGAGCCTAGTTATTGGCAAGGCTGTCTTCTATCTCCTGTGCATCGAGCCATTCCTGGAAATGGTCAAAGTCGATGCAGTTCTCTACCGAGAAGCTTCCTGCCTTGGTACGGCGGAGGGCTGTCAGGAAGGCACCGCTATCCAGGGCACGACCGATGTCGCGTGCCAGGGAACGGATGTAAGTACCTTTACCGCAAACCACACGGATGCTTGCCGTCTTCTCCTCATCGTTGTAATCGGTGAGTTCGATCTCATCCACACGCACGGTCTTAGGCTTCAGCTGCACCTCCTCGCCTGCTCTGCGCAGGGCATAAGAGCGGTCACCATTCACCTTCACGGCACTATAGGTAGGCGGAACCTGCTGAATCTCACCAACAAACTGCTTCAGCACCTCCTCTACCAGCTCACGGGTGATGTGCTTGGTAGGGTAAGTATGGTTCACACTGTGCTCCTTATCGTAGCTTGCCGTGGTAGCACCCAACTGAAGCGTTGCCGTATATTCCTTGGTATGTGTCTGTAATTGCTCTATCTGCTTGGTACATTTACCCGTGCAGAGCACCAACACACCCGTAGCAAGGGGATCGAGCGTACCGGCATGTCCTATCTTCACCTTGAAGCCGAGTTTCTTGCTGAGCAGATAGCGAACGTGCGCCAAAGCTCCAAAGCTCGACATGCGATAAGGCTTGTCGATGGCTATAATTTCTCCTTTTCTAAAATCCATATTCTTATTTTAGTCAACCATCTGCATATCTACACCGCAAAGGCCGCAGATGATGATGATGAGTCCTACAACGATACGATACCAGCCGAAAGCTGCGAAACCGTACTTGGTGACATAATTGATGAAAAACTTGATGGCGAGAATAGCAACAATGAAAGCTACCACAGAGCCTAAGATCAAAGTAAACAGGTTGTTACCCTGTGTAAGCAACGAACCGCCACCATGGCTAATCAGCTTATAAACCTCCAGGCAGGTGGCACCAAACATGGTAGGCACAGCCAGGAAGAATGAGAACTCGGCAGCCGCCTTGCGGGTGAGTCGCTGAGACATACCTCCCACAATGGTTGACATAGAACGAGACACACCCGGAATCATCGCAATACACTGGATGAAACCGATGGTCAGGGCACGCTTGTAAGTAAGCTTGATCTGCTCGCTGCCTTTATTGAAAATCTTATCGCAGAAGAGCATGAATACACCACCAATGACAAGCATCCAACCTACCAGCTGCACATTGCCAAGGTTTGACTCGATGAAATCATTGAAGGCAAGACCCAATACCACGGCAGGCAGTGTACCAACCACCAGGCGGGCATAGAAATCGAACATCGCCTTCCAATAGGTCTTCTCTCCCGTCTTCACTGCATCCGGATAGAAGAATCTCTTCCAATACAGGCAGATGACAGAAAGAATGGCACCAAACTGGATAATGACAGTGAAGGCGTTGACAAACTTATCCTGGATATCTACACCCAACAAGTTTTCGGCAATAATCATGTGACCTGTACTAGACACTGGCAAGAACTCGGTCAATCCCTCTACGATAGAGATAATGATAGTCTGAATAAAATCCATCTAATTTAAATATGTATATTAACTATAAACTCTTAATTGTCTTTCGGCTTGCGAATAACCGCATAGATGATAGAGAGGAAACCAATCAGGGTAACGGTTGGTGCCACTACAATACGGCGAGTACTGAAAATATCAGCATCGAAAGAGTGCTCGTTAGAGCCAGCGCCGCTCATCAGGAGGAAACCGATGATGACAATTGCCATACCAATTGCCAACAAGATGAAGTTCATCTTGTCAAATGCTAAATTCTTCTTATCCATTATATATAATGTTTAATGTGTAATGTTTAATGTTTACTTTACAGAAGTTTACTCCTGATCAAATCTTGTACAGGTCTCCCGCCTTCATCCTGAGGAACTTGTTCACCGAGATGTTGGCACAGAGAGCTGTGATGATGATACCGAAGAGGAAGACCGAACCGCCTGTGATGGCAAGCTCCTGCCAGCCGAGCACATTGACCAGTTCCGGCTCGTGAAGTGACCAGGCATAGAGGCATCCACCGAGGAAGCCATCGGCAAGCAAAGCCGCAATCACACCCACCAGTACAGCCCTCTTGATGAAAGGCTTGCGGATGAAGCCCCAGGATGCACCCACCAGCTTCATGGTATGGATGGAGAATCGGCGGGCATAGATGCCCAGTCTCACCGTATTGTTGATAAGCGAGAACGAGATAAAGGTAAGCAGGGCGGCTACGATAAGAAGTCCGATGCTTATCTTGGTGAGCGAATTGTTCACCTGTTCTATCAGGTCGTGCTGATAACTTACTTCCGTCACGCGCGAATAGCTTTTCAGCTCCTTGGCTATCCACTTCAGGGAATCATTGTTGGCATAATCCGCCTGTGTCGTGATTTCGATAGATGGCTGGAAAGGATTCACACCGGCAAATTCGCTAGGATTGGTACCCAGATCGTGGGTAGCCTCCTGCAAAGCCTGTTCCTTGGAGATATAGGTCAGACCTTTCACGTAAGGACGTGCCTTCAGGCGCTTACACATCTGCAAGCCCTCAGGATTGGTAACATCTTGCTCCAGCATCACCTGTACCACCAGGTTCTCCTTGACATAGGAAGAGAGGTTTCTTCCCATCAATACGGAAAAGATGACCAATCCCAACAAAACAAGCACCATGGCGGTGCTGATGCATAAAGTAACAACCTGCAATCCACGATGATTGCGAGGCTTATATTGTTTCTTTCTCATGTTCTATTCTATTTATTTCTGACAGAAAAGGGCGTAATTACCCAAATTGTTTGCAAAGGTACACATAAACGAAGAGATAACAAAATAAAATTGCATTTATTTGCATTTATTCAATTAATTATTAAGGGTAGAGAGATTCGCTGCATAAGGTACTTGACTCTATTATAGTATGTGATGGATGATGGAATAGATTGATATTACAACTATCCTTAATAGAATTTGTGGATATCATAAGAGGAATTTATTGCTACCATTCATTGAAATTGTTGCTAAGCCTAATGAAAATCTCCGTTCATAAGTTTTGAATCTCCGTTCAAAAGTACCGAACATACATTCAAAAGTACTGAATGTGCGTTCAAAACTTATGAACGGAGATTTCATACCATACACACATAAAAAGGGCCGACCTCACGGCCAGCCCTTTCAAGATACTGAGTAAAATTCAAATAGGTATGACTTGAATTTTAACTAAACATAATAGCAAACTGAAGGATCCAAATCCTTCTAAGCAAATTTTACATCTTAGTGATGACACCCTTCTGGGAACTCTCCAGGAACTGGATGATGTTCTGAATCTCCGGACCATCTGGCACCTGATCCTTAATCTGGTTGATGGCATCGAAGAGGGATGTCTGACCATGGAATACCAGTCGGTAGGCATTCGCAATGTGTTTGCGAACCTTCTCGGTAACCTCGGCTGCTTCCATGATGATGGTGTTAGGACCTGCATACTTCACAGGCTTTCCACCGGCAATGATATAAGGAGGAATATCCTTAGAGAAGGTGGTACCTGCCTGAATCATCGCCAAGTCGCCTACTCTAGTCTTGGCGTTCTCTACTACGGATGTTGAGTAGATCACGCCGTTACCAATCACGCAGTCGCCTGCAATCTTGGTACCATAACCGAATACGCAACCGTTGCCGATTACGGTATCGTGAGAGATATGGGCACCTTCCATCAGAAAGTTGTTGTTGCCCAGAACGGTCTTGCCATCCTTGTGTGTACCACGGTTGATAACCACGTTCTCACGGATGGTATTGTTGTCGCCAATCACTACCTCACTCTCCTCACCGGTAAAGTGGAAATCCTGTGGGAGGGCAGCGATAACGGCTGCCTGGAACACCTTATTGTTATTACCCATGCGAGTACCGTTCATGATGCTCACGAAGGGATAGATGATACAGTTGTCGCCGATGACCACATCGTCCTCAATATAGGCGAATGGATAGATCTTGCAGTTGTCTCCAATCTTAGCCTTTGGAGAAACCTCTGCCTTTGGACTTATTATACTAGCCATAATAATTTAACATTTAACATTTAACACTAAATATTACTTAGCTCCTCCACCCAATGCATAGTAGAGATTAACTACTGCCTGCATCTTGTAGAAGTCATCAGCTACCTTAGAGAGTTGTACGTTGAGCAGAGAAGACTGCGCCTGGATTACCTCCAGATAAGAACCGCCAGCCTCAGACATCAACTTACGTGTATCCTCCACATTCTGCTCGAGTACGGCGATGCGCTTAGCCTCCACCTTACCCTTCTCGTCAGAATAGTTGTAGAGCACCAGGGCATTGCTCACCTCGCTACCAGCCTTCAGTACGGTGTTCTGCCAAGTATTGTAAGCCTGCTCATACTGCATCTTAGCCACCTTCAATCCGGCAATGATTCTACCATTCTGGAAGATAGGCTGAACCAATGAACCAACAGCAGAAAGCAACCACTTGCCTGGATTCACGATGCCTGCGCCAGCGGAGTTGGTGAATGCACCTGTACCAGAGATGGTGATAGATGGATAGAACTTGCTGCGGGCGGTCTCTATGCCATAGAAGCACTGAGCCAGATTCATCTCGGCTGCGTGAACATCAGCACGGTTGTTGAGCAACTGGATGCCTACACCTGTAGAGAAGGTAGCAGGAAGATTCTGATTCTCCAGCTTGCCACGGGCGATAGAATGAGCCTGGTCGCCGATGAGAAGACTCAGGGAATTCTCTGTTTCACGAATCTGACGCATCAGGTCGGTCTTCTGAGTCAACACTGCATAGTAGTTGCTCTCGGCTGCCTGAACGGAAGTTCCGCGATAACCAATCTTGGTATCCTTCAGCACCTTCATGGTCTCCCAGGTATTCTTGGTCAAACCTTCCATATTGTTAACCAGCTCCACCTGCTTGTCGAGCATCAACAAGGTATAATACATGTTGGCGATGTTGGCGATAAGGTTGGTCTTGACAGATACCTGATAGTCCTGCAACTGGAGCAGCGCCATCTGGGCACTGCGCTTCTGAGAGAGCAGGTTGCCGAAGAGGTCAACCATCCAGCTGGCTGTAACAGGCAAGCTGTAAGTCTTGGTAGCAGCATTGCCATCCCAGGAAGCGATGGTTCCCTGAGGAGTAAAAGACAAGGCAGGCACGAATGCCAACTTGGCACACTTCAGCTGTTCCTCTGCAATCTTCACGTTCAAAGCCGCATTGAGCAGGTTGACATTGTTGTTCAATCCCTTCTCGATGATCGACTGGAGCTGAGGGTCGGTGAAGACGCTGCGCCAAGGGATGTTAGCGAAGGTAGTAGTATCCTTTACAGCCAAAGTATCTGTATCAGAAGCTACATCGCGAACGATACCGCTGGTCTTCACATCCGGACGCTCATACTTTCCGTAGAGAGTCTTGCAGCTGCTCAGAGAGAGCGCTGCGAGACCCAATATGATGATATTTAAATTCTTTTTCATTATTTCCTTTGAAGTTACATTGCGTTATTACTTCTTCTCGATACCCTTCTTGTGGTGAGCAGCGTTAGCATACTGCACCAACTCGGCAGCAGCCTCCTCGTTCAACTCATCCTCGAACTTCATTGGAGTCAACTTCTCCTGCAACCACTCAAAGACTGCGAAGAGAGCAGGAACCACGAAGATCTGACAGATAGTACCAATCAACATACCACCTACTGCGGCAGCACCCAGGGTCTGGTTACCATTCTTACCTACACCAGATGCGAACATCAGAGGCAACAGACCGA
>ERZ1023869.183-NODE-183-length-24898-cov-112.619209_pt1 | contig 24898 bp, 16 predicted proteins | sample MGYA00380390_ERZ1023869 | MGnify/ENA primary metagenome ERZ1023869 (study PRJEB33179, sample SAMN07449005) | human gut metagenome | biome: Human-gut; feature: Human associated habitat; material: Faeces | host: Homo sapiens | place: India: Bhopal | collected...
ATGTATTTCTCAAAAGCGAGTGCAAAAGTACTAACTATTTTTCATTCCACCAAATGTTTTGAGGAAAAAGTTTCAAAAAACACCACTTTTTAACAGTTATAAACACTTAAACAAACTATCAGATACTCAGCACCTTATAATATACATGCGCACAGTGGGGCGCGCATACATACGCATATATGCGCACGCTCTCGCGCGCGCATATTATATATTGTATTCAAATATTTTTGCTTATTTTTTAAGGGTAAACTCAAACTTGAGACCGCCTTCCGGCAAATTATTTACCCGAATAGTACCTCCATGCAGGAGAACGGCATTCTTAACAATGGCAAGTCCGAGACCAGTACCACCCATTTTGCGGCTACGCCCCTTATCCACCCGATAAAAGCGCTCAAACAAACGGGCCAGATGCTCCGGTGGTACTCCCTGACCATTATCCTGGAAAATGAAATGCCATTTATTTCCCTGTTCCTTCGCCTCCAAGGTCATCTTGCGCCCCTCTCCAGCATAAGCAATGGCATTATCTGTAAGATTGCGGAAAATACTATATATCAGACTTCGGTTTCCCTTCACCACGATATGTTCCGGCATCCGGTTATCAAAAGTCATTTTCCTTTCCTGTCGAGCCAACGCTGTCTCACGGATAATATCAGTCACCAACCGGGTAATATCTACCGCTTCAAAATCTATCATATCAGAACCATCATCCAAACGGTTAAGCGTAGAGATGTCGTGAAGCAAGGAGGTCAACCGCTCACTTTGGGCAAAGCAGCGTTGCAGGAATTGCGCCTTGGTCGCCTCATTGATATGCGGGTTATCCAGAATCGTTTCCAGATATCCCTGAATACTAGCCACAGGAGTTTTCAACTCATGAGCGATATTCTGAGTAAGTTGTCTTTTCAGGATATCCTGTTCTTTTCGGGTAGTCTGCACGCGCTTATACATCTTGATGATTCTTTCAGCAATTTCTCCCAACTCATCCCCCGGGAAGCTTGCCAAATCTTCTACCTCCAGGCTTTCATTGTGATCTGCCTTATAGGCAAATATACGGAGTTTGGAAATATTACTACCCAGACGACTGGTGAAACGATAGAGCACAAGCGTAAGAATGATGACGGCAACAAGAGCAAACCAGATATAATGCTGATCAGCCTGAAGCGACTTTGCCAAATCATCGTTATATGGCAACGCCGTACGTACAACTAGCTGACTTTTAGGAAAATAGGATGCCACATAGAAATAATCGTGCTTGAGGGTAGAAGACTGGCGTTCTACACTGGTTCCCATTCCATCCTGAAGTGCCTCCGCAATCTCCGCTCTTTTTGCATGATTGGAAAACTTGCGAAAATCCTTACCCATATTATCATAGATTACCTTACCATTAGGCTTGATAAGAGTCACTCTCAAGTCTTTACTTTCGTGTTCCTGAACAAAATCCTCAAGTTTAGCCTCAGCTACCCTGACACTATCCACCAGATTCACCGTATCCGACAATAGAATACCATTTGAAGAAGATAGAGCGAGATCCTCCACCAACAATTCGTTATAGTTGGCAAGTTTCAAGGTAAGGGTACTAATCTTATACTGCTTCTCTCGTGTTTGCTGAAACACGAGAAAGCTGACAGCGAACACCAGGAACACCGCCAGCACACTAAAGTACAATTTTCTACCTACAGTATTTGTTTTAAGCATTGAACTTTAAAAACTGAATATTAAACTTCACAATTATCTGTAAATCAAAGTCAAACCAATCAGGCATCGAAATAATATCCGAAACCGAGACGAGTCACGATGCACTTTGCAAATCGTCCAACCTTTTTACGCATACGGGTAATGTTCACATCCACGGTACGATCGAGTACCATTACATCCTTAGGCCACACCCGGTCTATCAATTCCTGACGGGAGAAGACTCTGCCCTTTTCTTCCAACAAGAGATGGAGCAATTCAAACTCAGTCTTGGTAAAAGGAACAGCTTCGCCATCAATGCTAACCGTTTTCTTATCAAGATCCAGCACCAGCCCCTGATAGCCAATCACCTTAGGTTCATCAGCACTACCATTCTGTTCTGCGGTACGGCGCAATACGGCACGAATGCGTACCATCACCTCACGGATGGAGAATGGCTTGGAAATATAATCATCAGCACCCAGGTTGAATCCCGTCAACGTATCATTCTCCGTATCCCGAGCGGTAAGAAAAATGATTGGCACATGGACAGTCATCGGGTTCTCCTTCAACTTCTTAGCCAGTTGGAATCCACTCATACCTCCCATCATCACATCCAGCAGCAACAGATCATAGGATGCAATATCCATTTCCAAAGCCTCTTCGGCAGAATTGGCTGTATCCACATGATATCCTTCTATTTGGATATTGAAACTCAAGATTTCACACAAATCCTGTTCATCATCAACAACAAGAATTCTTTTATCCGCCTTTTCCATAATCTATTTTTTATAAATTCGTAATTATGGTGCAAAAATACATTTTTTATCTCGTAATAAGCGTTACATCAGATTACAATTTTGTAACAACAATGTGTTTTTTACAAAAAAATGATAAAGCATAGCACAATATTACACTTTTTAACTTAGTGTAATTATATTGGCTACACCATATAACTAAACAAATCGCTTTTCTAACAAATAAAACCCTGCAATACTTCTATATAAACGAGAAGTACTGCAGGGCTTTTTTATCTTTCTGAAGAAGAGAGAGGACTATGCCAATCTCTTCTCCAGGCGCTCACGGATAGCAGCGATGAAGCCGGCTGAGTTGACAGGCTTAGCCTCAACACCTTCCATCAGGTTGACGAGATCCTTGGTAGCGATACCATCATTCAAGGTATCGAAGCAAGCAGCCTCCAGCTGGTCACCGAAGTTCTGGAGTTCCTTAAGTCCATCCATCTCACCACGCTTTCTCAAGGCTCCACTCCATGCAAAGATGGTTGCCATTGGGTTGGTAGAGGTATCCTCACCCTTCAGATAGCGATAGTAGTGACGGGTAACGGTACCATGCGCAGCCTCATACTCATACTTTCCTTCTGGAGAGACCAATACAGAGGTCATCATAGCCAGAGAACCGAAAGCGGTACTGAGCATATCGCTCATCACATCACCATCATAGTTCTTGCATGCCCAGATGAACCCACCCTTGCTACGGATTACACGAGCCACCGCATCATCAATCAATGTATAGAAGTATTCGATGCCGAGTTCAGCAAACTTCTCCTTGTAGTCACTCTCGTAAACCTCTTCGAAGATCTTACGGAACTGCGCATCGTAAGTCTTTGAGATGGTATCCTTGGTAGCAAACCAGAGATCCTGCTTGGTATCGATAGCAAACTTGAAGCAGCTGTGAGCAAAGCTGCGGATGCTCTTGTCGGTATTGTGCATACCCTGGATAACGCCGGCACCATCGAAGTTGTGGATTTCCACCTCCTGCTTCTTTCCGCTCTTACCCTCAAACACGAGTTTGGCTACTCCCGGTTCATCGGCACGGATTTCCACACTCTTATATACATCTCCGTATGCATGACGGGCGATGGTGATAGGCTTCTCCCAATTCTTCACACAAGGATGGATGCTTGGGATGGTGATAGGTGCACGGAACACAGTACCATCCATAATACTACGGATAGTACCATTAGGGCTCTTCCACATCTTATGAAGCTTATACTCATCCATACGCTGGGCATTAGGAGTGATGGTAGCACACTTTACTGCTACACCATATTTCTTGGCAGCCTCAGCAGAGTCGATGGTCACCTGGTCGTTGGTCTGGTCACGATAAGGCAGACCCAGGTCATAATACTCAGTTTTCAAATCTACAAAAGGAAGAATCAGTTCATCCTTGATCATCTTCCAGAGAATTCTTGTCATCTCATCACCATCCATCTCTACCAATGGAGTCGTCATCTTAATCTTTTCCATAACAATTCATGTATAATTAATAATTTGCCTGCAAAATTACGAAAAAGATTCGACAAAAGAAAGAGAATTAAGATATTTTCTGTCAAAATGACAATAAAACACGCTTTTCCCAAGCCACATTCTATAATTCATGCATATTTATACTAAAAAAGGCACCAATGAGCATAAACTCATTGGTGCCTTCTTGTATATTTTCTATTCAGATTACTTCTGAGAATCCTCTGGAGCCTTGTCGATCAAGTCCATAAACTGGTCGAGCTTAGGAGTGATGATGATCTGTGTACGACGGTTACGCATCTTGCCCACCTCAGTATCATTGGTAGTTACAGGATTGTACTCACCACGGCCACCTGCGGTCATACGCTTAGGACTAACACCGAAGTTGTCCTGGAGATACTGAACTACAGAAGAAGCACGGAGAGCAGAGAGATCCCAGTTGTTGCGGATGTTCTTCATCTTGGCACTGGTAGTGCTTACAGGCACGTTATCGGTGTTACCCTCGATGAGAACATCATAATCCTTGTAGTCCTGGATGATCTTTGCAATCTTGCTCAAAGTTTCCTTGGCACGGCTGTTTACCTCGTAGCTACCGCTCTGATAGAGCATGTTGTCAGCCAGAGAGATGTAAACCACACCCTTCAGCACCTGGACGTCAACCTCCTTCATCTCCTCTCGGCTGAGAGAACGGGTCAGGTTGTTGGTAAGAACCATGTTGAGTGAATCGCTCTTGCTCTTCACCTCTACCAGATGACGGATATACTGGTTGCTCTCATTGATCTGGTCAACGAGCTTCTCAATGCTGATGTTGTTCTGATTGGCATTGGTCAGACTCTTGTCCAGCGAGTTCTGCAACTTGGCATAATCCTTCTTGGTACTGCTCAACTGCTCCTGCGCAGCAGCAAGGCTAGCCTCAGCAGCAGCCAACTTCTCCTTGGTTGCCTGATAATTGGCTGTCAATTCTCTATTTTCAGATTGACAATTCTGGAGATCCTTCTTACTAGCACAGCTAGTAGCCATCAGGGCTACAGCCATCATTGCCATTACAAAAATTTTAGTCTGTTTCATATTTTGCTTTCGATTTTTAAAATTTCTGTTATTGTTTTTTAATCACTATGTTATATAGACGGCAGTCACGCCCTCCCTATAAAACGCCTTATGCGTCTCTTTCTGGGTGCAAAGTTACTGATAAGACTCCAATAAACCTTATTTGTTTAATCCATTTATAAAATTTTAACCACTAAATCACTATTTATCACCTTTTTAACTAAAAAAAGAAAATAAATGCGTATTCTTTGCGGTGAAATCAGAATTTTGTATTACCTTTGCAGTCGGAAAGCAAAAGCATATATAATATGTAGGCTTTTGTCAAGGTAGAATTAATACATTAACAATATAAAAAGAGAAATAGTATGATTCTTTTTTTCAGAACTCCATCTAAGAGTGTGATTGCGACCGAGATTGACCACAAACCATCTCAGGACGAAATCAATGAACTTTGTTGGCTTTATGGTGACGCAACTTTAGAGGACGCCCAGCAGTTGCAGGGCTTCTATGTTGGCCCACGCCGTGAAATGATTACTCCTTGGAGTACGAATGCCGTTGAGATAACTCAGAACATGAGTCTTAACGGCATTTCGCGTATCGAGGAGTACTTCCCTGTAGATAGCGAAGACGCTGAGCACGACCCTATGCTCCAGCGTATGTACAATGGTATCGGACAGGATGTGTTCACCGTGAACCACCAGCCAGAACCTATCAAGTACGTCGATGACCTCGAGAAGTATAACGAGGAAGAGGGTCTTGCCCTCAGCGAGGACGAAATGGCTTATCTCCACAAGCTGGAGAAAGAGAACGGACGCCCTCTCACCGACAGCGAAATCTTCGGTTTCGCACAGATCAACTCAGAGCACTGCCGCCACAAGATCTTCGGCGGCCAGTTTATCATCGACGGTAAGGAGATGGAGTCTTCTCTCTTCAACATGATCAAGAAGACCACCAACGAGAATCCTAACAAGATTCTCTCTGCTTACAAGGACAACGTGGCTTTCTCTCAGGGTCCTGTTATCGAGCAGTTTGCTCCAGCCGATCAGACTACCAGCGATTTCTTCCAGGTGAAGGATATCGAGAGTGTTATCTCTCTGAAGGCTGAGACCCACAACTTCCCTACTACCGTAGAACCTTTCAACGGTGCAGCTACCGGTACGGGTGGTGAGATTCGCGACCGTATGGGTGGTGGTGTAGGTTCATGGCCTATCGCAGGTACCGCCTGCTACATGACTGCTTATCCTCGCCTGAAGGATGACAACGGCAAGAGCGATGCTGAGCGCGACTGGGAAGACATCATGCCAGTGCGTAAGTGGCTCTATCAGACTCCAGAGCAGATTCTGATCAAGGCTTCCAACGGTGCATCAGACTTCGGAAACAAGTTTGGTCAGCCTCTCATCACCGGTTCTGTGCTTACTTTCGAGCACGAGGAGAACGGCGAGAAGTATGCATACGATAAGGTAATCATGCTTGCTGGTGGTGTAGGCTACGGCAAGAAGCGTGACTACAAGAAAGGTGAGCCACAGAAGGGCAACAAGGTTGTCGTAGTAGGTGGTGACAACTATCGCATCGGTCTTGGTGGTGGTTCTGTTTCTTCTGTAGATACAGGCCGTTACAGCAACGGTATCGAGTTGAACGCTGTTCAGCGTGCCAACCCTGAGATGCAGAAGCGTGCCTACAACTTGGTTCGTGCTCTCGTCGAGAACGATGAGAACCCAGTAGTCAGCATCCACGACCACGGTTCAGCCGGTCACTTGAACTGTCTCTCTGAGTTGGTAGAAGAGTGCGGTGGCGAAATCGATATGTCTAAGTTGCCTATCGGCGACAAGACTTTGAGCGCCAAGGAAATCATCGCCAACGAGAGTCAGGAGCGCATGGGCTTGCTCATCGACGAGAAGTATATCAGCGAGGTTCAGAAGATTGCCGACCGTGAGCGTGCTCCAATGTACGTGGTTGGTGAGACTACTGGCGATGCTCACTTCAGCTTCAAGCAGGCTGACGGTGTGAAGCCATTCGACCTCGATGTAGCTCAGATGTTCGGTCATACTCCTAAGACTGTGATGGTGGATGAGACCGTAGAGCGCAAATATGAAGATGTAACTTATTCAGCAGACAATCTCGACGAGTACTTGCAGCGTGTTCTCCAGATGGAGGCTGTGGCTTGTAAGGACTGGTTGACCAACAAGGTTGACCGTTCCGTAACAGGTAAGATTGCCCGTCAGCAGGGTCAGGGTCAGATTCAGTTGCCACTTTCTGACTGTGGTGTCGTAGCACTCGACTACCGTGGCGAGAAGGGTATCGTAACAGCAATGGGTCATGCTCCTCAGGCAGGTCTTGCCGATCCTAAGGCAGGTTCTGTACTCTCTGTAGCAGAGTCATTGACCAATATCGTATGGGCTCCATTGGCAGATGGCATGGACAGCATCAGCCTCTCTGCTAACTGGATGTGGCCTTGCCGCAGCCAGAAGGGTGAGGATGCCCGTTTGTACGAGGGTGTGAAGGCTTTGTCAGACTTCTGCTGCGCCATCCACGTAAACGTACCAACAGGTAAGGACTCTCTCTCATTGACCCAGCAGTATCCTAACGGCGAGAAGATCATCGCTCCGGGTACCGTTATCGTAAGTGCCGGTGGTGAGGTTTCAGATGTCAAGAAGGTGGTTAGTCCTGTTCTCGTCAACGACAAGAACTCTAGCCTCTATCATATCGACTTCAGCTTCGACGAGCAGCGCCTCGGTGGTTCTGCCTTCGCACAGAGCCTGGGCAAGGTGGGCAGCGATGTTCCTACCGTCAAGAATCCAGAGTACTTCGTTGACTGCTTCAACGCCGTACAGGAACTCATCAACCGTGGTTGGGTAATGGCTGGTCACGATATCAGTGCCGGTGGTTTGATTACAACTCTCCTCGAAATGACATTCGCCAACGTAGAGGGTGGTATGAAGATCAACCTCCACGACATCGCAGATGCCGACATCATCAAGACTCTCTTCGCTGAGAACCCAGGTGTTGTCATCCAGGTAAGCGATGCTCACAAGGATGAGTTGAAGGCATTCTTCGATGAGAACGGTATCGGTTATGCCAAGATTGGTTATCCTGCTCCTGAGCTCCGCAAGATCATCATCAAGAAGGAAGGCTTCGAGCACGAGTTCGATATCGATGCTTTGCGTGACGACTGGTATAAGACATCTTACCTCCTCGACCGCAAGCAGAGTATGAACGGTATGGCTAAGAAGCGTTACACCAACTATAAGAAGCAGCCTATCGAGATGAACTTCGGCTACGGCTTCAAGGGAACCCTCGCTAGCTACAGCCTCGACGCTAACCGTCGCAAGCCATCTGGCATCAAGGCAGCTATCATCCGTGAGAAGGGTACCAACGGTGAGCGTGAGATGGCATACTCTATGTATCTCGCCGGCTTCGATGTAAAGGACGTGATGATGACCGACTTGATTTCCGGTCGTGAGACTCTGGAGGATGTAAACTTCATCGTATTCTGCGGTGGTTTCTCTAACTCCGACGTTCTCGGTTCTGCCAAGGGTTGGGCTGGTGCATTCCTCTACAATCCTAAGGCTAAGGAGGCACTTGATAAGTTCTATGCCCGCGAGGATACCCTTTCACTCGGTATCTGCAACGGTTGCCAGCTGATGGTTGAGTTGAACCTCATCAATCCTGAGCACAAGCATCGTTCACACCTCTGCCACAACACATCCAAGAAGTTCGAGAGTACATTCCTCGGTTTGACTATTCCTCAGAACGACAGTGTGATGTTCGGTAGCCTGAGCGGTGATAAGCTCGGTATCTGGGTAGCTCACGGCGAGGGCCGTTTCTACTTGCCAGAGCCTGAGGATCACTACAACATCATTGCGAAGTACAACTACGCTGAGTATCCAGGCAATCCTAACGGCAGTGACTACAACGTAGCAGGTATCTGCTCTGCAGATGGTCGCCACTTGGCTATGATGCCACACTTGGAGCGTGCCATCTTCCCATGGCAGAATGCCTGGTATCCAGCTGATCGCCGCAACGATGAGGTAACTCCTTGGATTGAGGCATTTGTCAATGCACGTCAGTGGATTGAAGAAAGAGCTTTGAAAAAGTAAAAAGGTAAAAAGTAAAAAGGTAAAAAATGAATAATAGCGTAAGTTATCTTACATTATTCAAAACATTTATGAAGATTGGCATAGTCACCTTTGGGGGTGGCTATGCCATGATTCCTATTATAGAATCCGAAGTCGTTGACAAGCATCATTGGATGACGAAGGAGGAATTTCTGGATGCCATCGCTACCACCCAAGTTTGTCCGGGAGCCTTGGCAATCAACATGAGTTCCCTGCTCGGATATAAGTTGGCAAAGACACCGGGAGCCATCGTCTGCACCTTCGGCGCTTCGTTGCCATCGTTTCTTATTATCTTGGCAATAGCCATATTTTTCCATCAGTTTGAGGATAACAAGGTGGTGGCTGCCATGTTTGCAGGCATCCGTCCTGCCGTCGTGGCATTGATAGCCGTACCTACGTTCTCGCTAGCCAAGAGCGCCAGGATTTCGCTTGTCAACTGCTGGATACCTATTCTATCCGCCCTTCTGATCTGGCTTTTGGGCGTCAACCCGATCTGGGTGATTATCGCAGCTGCCGTAGGTGGCTACATCTATGGTCAATTCATTCAACCAACAGAATAATATATGATATTTCTTCAGCTTTTCATCGTATTCCTTCAGATAGGCATCTTCGGATTCGGAGGTGGCTACTCTATGATTTCCCTCATCCAGGGTCAGGTGGTTACCCAGTATCATTGGATGACGATGCAAGAGTTTACCGATGTCGTCGCCATTTCGCAGATGACTCCGGGACCTATCGGCATCAATGCCGCTACCTATTGTGGCTATACAGCTGTCCATAATGCCGGCATGAGTGGCATAATGGCTGTACTCGGAAGTGCCATGGCAACCTTTGCTTTGGTTCTCCCATCCTTGGTTTTGATGATTCTTATCAGCAAGATGCTGTACAAGTATATAAACACCTCAGCCATCCAGAGCATCTTCATCGGTCTTCGCCCAGCCATTGTCGGCCTGGTAGGAGCCGCAGCTCTGCTTCTGATGAATGGCGAGAACTTTTCTACTCCCGAAAATCCTTGGAGATTCTACATCTCCATCGCCCTCTTCTTTGCCACCTTTATCGGCGTGAAGGTGATGAAGATCAATCCCATCCGCATGATACTCTACTCGGCTTTTGCCGGATTGCTTCTTCTCTATTAAGACTTTTTTCACCCCAAATTACCCCATTTTTATGAGAAAGGTATATTTATCCATAGCCCTTGGCTTCTGCTGCCAAGGCATACTGGCACAGCAGAGCTCCTACCGCTGGAAGGTGGAGGCAGAAGCTGGTGTCAGTTGCAGTGTGCTCGATACGGATGTGTCGGGCTTGGCGGAGACTTATTATAAGGTGCGACCGGGTTTCACGGCTGCCATCGGTGCCGAATACAATATCGTAGATCAGCTGGCGGTAGGAGCGGGCATCCGCTTCGTTCAGCGCGACTACCTGTACCAGAACCTCGGCGGTGACTCCTGGAACACCCGATACAACAACAACTTCATCAGCATTCCACTCCATGTAGGCTACTATCTCCTCCATAATCCTTACCACGAGAAGGGATTGTGGATCAAGCCGCAGGTAGGCGTCTATTACGAGTACTTCACCTCCATGCATACCAAGGGTATGTATCCGATGAACATCATGGAGGGGTACAAGGGCGATGGCTCCTACATCCGCTATAACACCACCTACGATTTCAGGAAGAATGAGAACCATCTCCGCCGCAGTCTCTTTGGCGGCGAAGCAGGCATCAAGATAGGTTATTCCTTCGGCAAGATAGATACCAGCGTGGGCTATCAGTTCCAATACGGTTTCTCGCATATCTACCAGGATAAAGCCAGCACCAGCAAGACTGCCCGGCGCAACTCCAGCCTCATCACTGCCTCGGCTGCCTATAAGTTCTAGCCCCATACGCCCTGAACCAACGGTCACCGGCCGAAGGGAAAGGTAAAGGGCAGAAGCTCCTAGCCCAGGGCAACACCCTGGGTATAAATAGCAGACAGCAATACGCCCTGTAAGGGCAGAAGCTCCTAGCCCAGGGCAACACCCTGGGTATAATAGCAGACAGCAATACGCCCTGTAAGGGCAAAAGCTTTTAAAACATATAATTTATGAGAACCCCTATATATATAAAAGGTGGAATGCGATGCTTCTTCGCCTTCCTCCTGGCGACAACCACCACGGGGATGTCGCTTACCAGTTGTGTGGCAGACAATGATGCCAACGAGAAATCGATTTCCGATTATTCCGATACCGATGTCAAGTCGTATGGCGACCTGTTCCAGGTTTTCTGGAGCGTGATGAACCAGCGCTACTGCACCCTCAATGAGCAGTCTGCCGTATCTTCGCAGACCTGGGACCAGGTGTACAAGGAATACAAACCCAAGTTTGATGCCCTGAAGACCTTCCAGCATACCCCAGCTTTTACCCAGCAGGAGATTCAGGAAGACAACGCCAAGGCAAAGCAGTATTTCCAGGAAATCATCGACAAGATCATCGACCAGCATTTCTATGTCAAGATTACCCTACCCGTCTCCCACTCTTCTACGGAAACGGTGAGATTCAACAGCACGCTCCGCAACAAGACCGAGTATTTCCCGCTGAATGCTCACTGGAACCATACCCGCGACCAGCTCAACCTGGATGGTACAGCCTTCGGCGAGATTACCTCGGATGGTTTCTGCATCATGGGCGGTTACCTGAAGGAGCAGCCGGGCACCTATTACCTCGGCTTCAACAAGTTTGCCCTCTACGAAAACTGTTTCCACGAGTATCAGAAGTCCTATCTCCCTGACAATGCCGCCAGCACCTATCATCTGGATGCTTCCAAGATAACAGACAAGGCGAAGGAACTGATTACAGATGCAGGAAAGCGAGAGAAGGCTGAGCAGCAGGCAGCGCAGTTGCTTGCCGATATGGATAGCTATCTGGCTTCGGATGATGCAGCCAAAGCCTGCGAGAAGATGGCGGCCTACAGCAACCAGGGAGATTATTCCGGGCTCTATGCTCTCGCCAGCGAGGCATACGAAAAGTCACCGAATCTCCTCAAGCTGTTGACAGTTACTGCTGATGCAAGCGGCATGGGCGAGCAGATCCGACAGAAGCTGCAGGGCGATGCCCGTTACCAGCAGATGCTTTCAGCCTCCGGTTTTGCCAACGGGTATTGTCAGGCACTTGCCGATTACCTCTGGCATGAGCGGGAACTCTATGCTTATTGGAGCGACCTGAAGTTTACCTACAATCATCTCTGCGTAGAAGGTTACCGCCGTCTGTTCCTGGAGCCGCTTGCTAAGGGCGAGATCAAGAAGCTGATTCTCGACTTCCGTGGCAACGGAGGCGGAAGCGTGATAGATACCCGTCTGCTTACCGACTATCTCATCACCCAGACAGCCGTCTATGCCTACGTGCGCAAAAAAGAGGACAATAATCCATACAGTTATACGCCTTGGATTCCGCAGAAGATTATGGTAACGCCGAAGAGCCTGGGCAGAAACATCCCTACCGCCATCCTGCTCGACAACTACAGTGCCAGCATGTCAGAGGTGACAACCCTCATCCTGAAAAGTCAGGGCGACCACGTGAAGACGATAGGCAGAAACAGTTACGGAGCGCAGGCGATGCTCACTTCCGACAACGAAGCCAGCAATGGCGGTTGGATAGGAAATGTAACCAGCTACCTCTACTTCTACATGCCGTTCTCGCTTACCAAGGATGCACAGGGCAACCTGCTGGAAAGTGTGGGAATCACCCCCGATTATCTGCTCGACGAGATGACCGGAGAGGAAAAGGAGAAGCTCTACCAGAACAATCCATCCGCTGTGGATAGAGGTCTGAAGAAGGCGATGGAAGTTCTGAAATAAGCGAGGGTGTGCAAATCACACCCTCGCTTTTTATTTTCTATATATCAGGCACTTATATCTTATTCACGATTTTTGTGCTCCCACACACTTTGCACAGCGATGCAAACGTTTGCACTTTATTTCCCTTGATTTCCATCAATTTTTTGAAGCATCTTTGAGAAAATCTTCCTACATTTGCAACCGAAAAGGAAACCCGGCGGCATTCATTTTGTTACAAGGGTAAGCCTGAGATAATAAGTAAATGAAGATAAATAAGAATAATCAACTAGCATTATCCTTAAGAAAGAAAATCAACAGAGTAAAATTATGATGATGACGCAGAGTATGTTCAAACGAACACCGATGTTGTTACTGCTGATTCTCTCAACAGTAATAACCCGAGCGCAAGAGGTAGCACTGAAGACCAACCTGCTTGGTTTGGCAACCACCTCGCTCAATGCTGGTCTAGAAATAGGCACGGGCAGGAAGAGCACTTTTCAGCTTTTCGGCGCCCTGAATCCCTGGAAGTTCTCAGGCGACAAGAAATTGCGCTACTGGAACGTAATGCCAGAGTACCGCTGGTACACCTGCCAGAAATTTGGAGGCCACTTCTTCGGCATCCATGCCCTAGGAGGTGAATACAACATCAAAAATGTGGACCTGCCTTTCGGCATCTTGCCAAAGACAGAGAAAGGAAGACATTACGAAGGCTGGTATGTCGGTGGTGGTCTCACCTACGGATACCAATGGCTGCTGTCTGAGCATCTCAATCTCGAAGGATCCATCGGATTAGGATACATCTACAGCCCATACAAGCTTTACGGAAGATGTGAAAAATGTCTTGACAAGGACCACCGCAACTATGTAGGTCCAACTAAAGCCGCCCTCTCCCTGATATACGCATTCTAGGAACAATATCACCGAGATAGCGAAAAACAAAATCAAACCCTCTTTTATTTAAGATGAAGAATATGAAGAAAATGAAGCTTTATGCGGTCATTTCGCCCCTTTGCATTCTGTTTGCACAGAGCGCATTGACTGTCCAAGCCCAGAAGATAGATGATTCGCAGCTACGGTTGGCTGGAGGCAAGATTCTGATAGACAGCGTCTTGACACAGAAGAAGAGCGACAGTCTGAAGGTTGCTTTCCGACTCCATCTCGATAGTCTGCAGCTCAAATCAGAGCAACAGCTGGTTTTCACTCCGCTTATTGCCGGAGAAGATACCATCGCCCTGAATCCCATTATCATCAATGGCAAAAACCAGAACATCAGATACCTGCGCAAAAGCAGCAAACTGAAAAACAGCCAGGCAGTGGTAGTGAGACGCAGGAATGATACCGAACAGCAGGTGATCTTCTCGCAGACCCTTCCCTACAGGAAGTGGATGAAGGCTTTCAACCTCTCCATGACGGAAGACCTCTGCGGATGCGGCAACCTGATGGATCAGGATACCACTCTGATGGCTAACATCCAGCCGAGACCGAGAATCTGTCGCGACCATTACGTGAAGCCAAAGGCTGAAGCCATCAAGGTGAGAGCCGAAAAGGGTGAAGCTTACCTGAGCTTCAGGCTCAACAAGAGCGATATCCTCGCCGACTTCCGTGAGAATGCTACAGAGCTGAGAAAGATTACATCCACCATCGACCTCGTAAAGAACGACAAGGATGTGAGCATCACCAATATCGATATTCATGGCTATGCGTCGCCGGATGGTCCTTACGACAACAATGTGCGACTCGCCAACAACCGTGCGGCTGCCCTGCGCAATTATGTATGCAATCTCTACACTATCGATAAAAAGCTCTTCACCTATCACGCCACCCCGGAAGACTGGGAAGGATTCAAGAAGAAGGTGGAAGCCAGCAACTTAGCCGATAAGTCTGCCATTCTTGCCGTTGCCAACTCATCATTGGCACCCGATGCAAAGGACCAGAAAATCAAGAAGCTTTATCCGGCTAGCTATCGCTACATCATGAGTGAGATTTATCCTCGTTTGCGCCACAGCGACTATACGGTAACCTATACCGTTCGTCCTTTCGACATTGAGGAGGCAAAGGTAATCTTGAAGACCAAGCCTCAGCAGTTGTCATTACAAGAGATGTATCTGGTGGCACAGACCTATGAACCTGGTTCTCCAGAGTTCAACGAGGTATTTGATATTGCCGTCCGTCTCTTCCCTGATGATGAGACAGCCAATCTCAATGCCGCCTGCACAGATTTGCAGAAGGGCGACCTCGTAACTGCCGAGAAGCATCTTGCCAAGGCAGGAAACTCGAAGGAAGCTGAACGCATCAGAAAGATCTACGAGGAAATGAAGGCGGAACAATAAAAGATATAACTAACAATAAAATCACATCAATTATGAGAATTAAACATTTCTTTGGATTGGCAGTTTTGGCTGCTATGACTGCTAGTTGCTCTAGCAACAACGATTTAGTAGTAGGGGGGGGGTAATGGTTCAGGTGAGAATGAATCAGGTACAAGCTATGCATCTATCACTATCGACTTGCCTACAACAAGTGGTACACGTGCCGCAAACGACAAGTTTGATGGCGGTACAGCTTCTGAGTATACTGTAAACGATGCTACACTCCTTATTTTCAAGAAGGCTGGAACATCTGAAAACGCATTTGAGTACGTTGAGACAGCCAAACTCGGAAATTTGGAGCCTTGGAAGAAGGACAACACAACAGGTAATGGTATCACAACTGAGGCAACTATCACAGCTGAGCTTAAGAAGGCTACAGTTGGTGAGAAAGGCGATTATTATGCATTGGTCATCCTTAATAATGAGGCAGGAACAGGAAACAAAGTTACCCTTCCTTCAGGTTCCACTACATATGGAGCTTGGAATGCTGCGACAAATGCAACAAACCTTTTAGATAATACTAAAGGTTTCTATATGGCTAATGCTCCAGAATTCAAAGCTGCTGATCAAGAGCCAACAACCCTCGTTCAAATAAAGGGTATCTATAGAACAAAGGAAGAGGCACATAGTAAACCTGGTGCAACGGTTCACGTAGAACGTGGCTTGGCTAAAGTTACTGTAGGTAAAGGTACTGGAGATGATTACTTTAAAGGAGCCAAGGCTTCAGGAACTAAATATAGTAAAGATGACGTAAAAATCACAAATTGGGCTTTGGATGTTACCAACAAAAAGTCGTTCCCTGTACATGTTACTTTTGGTTTGAAGGCTGGTTTAACGTCACCAGATCAAACAGTTCCTGCTTATGCTAATATTTGGAAAGATGCAACAGCTACTACTGGTACTGCGCCTGCTACATCTCGTTTCGTAAGCCACCCTGCAACAGGTGCTTTCAAGCGTGTATATTGGGGTATCGACCCTAACTACAGCATGGACTTATCAGACGTTACCAAATGCAAAGCACAATTCACAATAGCAAAAGCCGATGGTACGGATGCTAAATGGACGGAATCATCTAAGGCATTGTATTGCTTAGAGAACACCTTCGACATCAAAAATATGCTTCAAGGTCAGACTACCCGTGTACTTCTTAAGGCAACTTATACTCCAAATGCTTTGGCTTCTGCGACAGAAAAGACCTTCTTTATGATTGGTAACAGTTCTGACATTTGGACAAAGGACAACCTTATTAAACAGATTACAAGTAAAGCTAATGAGGCTCTGAAAACAACAAATACCCTAAAAGTAGAACTTAAGGGAGATTTGTTAAAAGCAGGTACACATTTCTTAACTATAGAAAATGTATCAATTAAGGACGGAGAAACAGAAAAGGTTAATACTCCTGGCTTAGTCACTCAGCTCAATGACAAACTCGGCCTTGACGAGACTAATGGTGTAGGTATCAAGACCTACAAGAATGGTGAAAGCTATTATATTGCCCGTATCAAGCACTTCGGTGACGACTTGACTCCTTGGAAAGAAGGCGATAAAACATATGACAGTAATAACCTGAATTGGCTCGGCCGTTACGGAGTGCTCCGCAACAACTGGTACGACCTCACAATCAACAAAATTAGCGGTCCTGGTTATCCAGACGTTCCAGAAGTTAAGCCTGATACCCCAGACGATGAGGATACCAAGTACATCAACGTCAGCGTTAAGATCCTCGACTGGGCTAAGCGTTCACAGAGCGTTGATTTGTAATAGCGTAATAACAACGAAAGGCGGAGCTTAGGCTCCCGCCTTCGTTAAAACATACGAGTTGTGTTTTCAGCTTCACCATAGTGGAAGCTAGAAACACAACCTGATATTCTGAAACATTATATTGATAATAACCAAAAAGCATCATGGCAAACAAAAAGTTACATAGTTGGATCAAGAATATACGCATGGAATGGGGATTCGACAGCTTGGCTGCTATCAGCCGCACGGCAGCATTCAGCAGCATCGTCGCTCTCGGCAGCATGCTCAGCAGCTGCCACGACTTGATGCACGACGACCTCCCTCCTTGCGATATGGGAGTTGACTTGCAATTCAAGTACGACTACAACGTCCAGCGCGCTGATATGTTCAACGATCATGTAGGCGGTGTCTGCGTGTTCGTCTTCGATGAGCAGGGCAACCTAGTGGCTCGCCAGGATGCAGCCAACGAGGGAAAATCCCAACCCCTCAAAGACCCTAACTATGCCATGCGCATAGACTTGCAACCTGGCAAATACCGTTTCGCTACCTTCGCCTTCCAGAAGAAATACGAAGAGGCACTGTCACAGGCTGGTGCCAAATTCCACATCGAAGCTCCAGCAGCAGGAGAAAGCATCGAAAAACTCCGTACCCGACTCGACAGAAATGCCGGAAAGGTAGAAAACCAGGCACTTCCGCTCGATACCCTCTGGCAGGGATTGAGCAACGAAACGGTAGAAGTGAAGGATCTTCAGATTACCCACCATACCATCAGTCTCATCAGAGACACCAAGCAGCTCACCATCAGTCTGCATCAGCTGGACGAACCAGCCGACATCCACGCCGAAGACTTCAGTTATCAGATAACTGATGCCAATGGCTACATCAATTACGACAATTCTCTCCTCCCAGACGAGGAGTTGACATACACCCCATACAAGACCTGGACCACCGAGTTCACCACTCCGGAGGGTACCGTACAGGAGCGTACCGCTCACGCCGCCATGATGTTCTCCCGCCTCGTGTTGCATCCAGCAACCGAGAACGACAAGAATGCGATACTGAGCATCTGGAACAAGAAGACGGGCGAAGAAGTGGTCCGCATCAATCTAGCCGATTTTCTGGCACAGGGCCGTGGAGCATTCGAAGCAATGAATTATTCGGCACAGGAGTTCCTGGACAGAGAATACGACTACAAGCTGGACTTTTTCCTGAAAGGCGACAAGTGGCAATACGTTAAGTTGGGCATCTCCATCCTCGATTGGAGCAAGCGCATACAGCGAGCCGACTTATAATCTGATTCCACTTTGTCGAAATTAAACTATTGATATTAGTAAAGTAAAAGACAAAGTTATCATGAGAAGATTTCATATCTATATAGGTTTCATAGTTTGGTTGTTGACTAGTTTATTTGCAGTTAGTTGTACCGACGAGTTGGAGGGTAACGGATATACCCCCAACTCGTCAAGCAACCTGCACGTGCTGGTACCAACCGTGTTCAGTGCGAACGGCACCCGTACCGACGATGCTTCCGGCCTTCCTACCTATAATGCTACGGTAGATGAATGCCAGATCAACGACCTGACCCTCTATGCTTTCCCTACAGGAAATGAAGGCAAGCTCCTGAAAGAGACGCTCCCTGCCCCATTGGCTACAATGATGGTAGAGCAGCATGTTGCTAACTATCAGCTCAATATCGAGCCGGGCACTTACCATATCTATGTGGTTGCCAATATGAACAAGGTGTTGAGTGGTAAGACTATCCAAACTGAAGATGAACTCCAAAAGATAGTACTCGATTACAGACCTACAAGTACAACAGGTATGCCTGTATGCACCAATATCCCGATGATTTACGAACCTAAGGATGACGCAGGCAATCTCGCTGAAACCGTGATTAATGCAGCGGGTGATAAATATACAGAGGTAGCAGCTAACCTGAAGTTTACATGCGTAAAGGTTAAGCTGAATCTTATCTTCGATTCAAGTAAAGCAGAATTCGGAGGCAAGACCTTTAGCATCAACAGTATTTTAGCCGAGAATCTCTCTCCTTTTACCCATCTTTACTGGGGCGGTAAATTTGAGACTCCAACTTGGGCAGATAAAGATTACAAGGATGGTTTTTCAAGCAATATGTATCAGGCATCTGAACGTCCATCCGTATACTATGCCGATTGGACTGACAACAGATCTGCGTCAGCAACAAATAACAATGATGATATTAAAGGAACAGGAACTGCGAAAGATGCTCCAGATAATGCTGCTGGCAAATGGCTTTTCCAGCAGACCTATTATCTCCCTGAGCGATATATCTCATCAGAATCCGACCGCAGTTATCTTACCATCAAGGGTAATGTAGGTGGTTCTGTAGACAACAATTATCGTATCAATCTGGGTCATAAGAAGGATGAAACCAGCACCGTACCCGTATTCCCTCGCGGCACCTTCTATGAGATTACCGGTGCTATCAAGAGCCTCGGTAATATGGAGCTGGATTGCAAGGTAAGTGTGAAGCCCTGGGAAATGGAGACTATTTCTGCCGACTTCAACCATACCACTTTGTGGGTAAGTAAGACGGAGGCGAGCGTAACATCTACCACGACAGACTCCATCGACTATAAGTCGAACGTAATGCTGACAGAGGCAGATTTCGGTTGCGATGAAAAGGTAACAACATCCAGTGGTGAGAAAGAAATTGTGTTGACCAAGCTAGATGCAGTGAATCATAGAATCACATTCAACATCAACAAGAACATTCTGTTCTCCGAATATAAAGGAAAATACAGGGGTACGGCAAAGGTTTGGATTAAGGCTGGTAACATCAAGAAGTATCTCGATGTAGCCTATGATGCCTCTCCTTATTTTGAGGTAAATCCACAGGAAGTAACCATCTATTGGGGTAGCGACAACAATACCAAAGTGGTACAGTTTAAGACCAACCTCGGCGGTTTGACTTTCACCGGTAACACCTCTTCCACCATAGGTAAGTCAACCATTCAGGCATCTTGCGATAAACCTGATACTCCAGAAGGAACCTTCCAAATTAAGGCAATCAGTGACCCTGTTACCACGACAGTACATTACCTCACTGTGCAGCCAAAGGAATCTGCAGAAGGCTTCAACTTTGTCAAGCAAATCAAGGTAACGGTAAAGCCTGCTGTAGGTAACTATCGTATCAACTTCCGTGCCATCAACGACCGCGCACATTATACAGGAGGTGAAAGTAATGGAACTGATAATTATAAGGGTACACCTGAAGAAAAAAAGGAAGAGACTTATAATGGAAATATAGGAAATACCAACTGGGCAGATGGATGGTTAGACCTTTCGGATGATAATGACAAGCAAATTTACATACCTCAAACAGACAGTCATCGTATCTATGTCTATACCCAGATTGGTGAAACAACTGGAGCTGTAGCCAGCTCTAAAGTTTGGAAATTTTCAGCTAACTGGCCTGGTGATCAAATGGTTGCGGATAATACGAATGTGGGGTGGTATTACAAGGACTTCAGCAAGGATTTCAAGTCGACATCTACAGAATCTGGTGTTACGGGAACAAGAACCATCAAGCCTGGTGAAACATTGATTATGTTCAGTAACAATACCAATACGAATTGGGGTTTTACGCTTCATCGTTGCCCTCACCACTTGGAGCCGGGTATTCCTCTCTTCGACTATGAGGATAAAGAGGGTTGGATAGTCTATGATCCTACATCAGATCCTACTTGGAACATATATGATGACATGCCAACTATTGAGGACATCAACTTTACCATTTACACCAAATTCCAGACTTATGGATGGTTTAATGTATATGGTGCCGCCAATGGCAAAAATGGTAATAACGATAATACAGAGCGCGAGTCTTTTACCATCTATGATACAGCGGGTAAAAGTTGGTCATGCGAGAATTTGAATAATGGTTGGTATAAGACTGTGATTACCCTCAAGGCTGTTAAGGGAGACCACGAGAAGGCCATCAGAATCAAAAAAGACAATGGAGAAAGCGTCCTGCTTTTCAATGGCAACAGCTATGAGAAGTATCATGACACAGGCTATTACGATGGCTCTTGGCACGCAGGCAAGCCATTCTGATGTGAAATAAATAAGATTAGTATCAGATTTGAACACTGTTATAAATCAGTTTAAGCAATGAAGAAGATCAAACATTTAATGATATGGATAGGATTGCTCCTCAGCCTTGTTTCCTGCAAGGATACGATGGAGGCTATCGGACTCGGCGGGGATGAAATCCCTGCCGAGGGACTTGTCTTGAACCTTCAATTGACCAACTTCACCAAGCAACAGATTGGTACAAGAGCGGGGGGCTCGGAGCCATTCAATTCGCTCTGGGCTGTGTTCTATGGAGATAATAACGAATACTTAAACAAGGCAGATTGCAGCAAATCTATCTTATCACAGCAGCCTGATGGCAGCTACAAGGTAAAGATAACCAAAGTACCTGCTGGCACCAAGAATGTACATCTTGTAGCCAATGCCAGCGACATGACGGAGAGCGAGGCGCAAGACTTGCAGTCTCTCACTGCTGCAACGAAGAGAGACCCTCAGCTTGATGCCCCTATCTGCTGGGGTAAAATTTCAATAGATAAACTTTTGGAAGCTAATCCTTCAGTGCCGATGTTGCGCCAATGCGCCAAGATTAGTTTGGAGATAGACAAAGGCATCCAGGGTAATTTCACCAATGCAGGCTTGTACGTCTATAACATGGCAACCAAGGCAGCCATAGCTCCTGCCAAATATATTGAGCCTACGACCGATGACTTGGCAGAATCTACTGATCTCAGTGAGGAAGCCAACCCATTGGGCGGCGGTACCGCAACCACCGTGGCAGTAAATGAAACTTCTGCAGGCAAGGCAATGGTGATCATCAAGGCGAATTATAAGAAAAGTGAAGAAGAAGATTATAGAGAAGGATATTATAAGGTGGCACTCTACAAGGATGCCAACAAGACAACCCAATATGCCTTGCTCCGCAACCACCATTATACCATCAAGGTAACCAAGGTAAACGACTATGGCTTCTCTACGCTTGATGAGGCTAAGAAGAGTCAGCCAGAGAATAGACTGGAAGTAGAGGTGCGGGACGATAATCCTGAAATCACCAGAATGATAGCTTGCAAAGACTATGAACTGGGAGTGAGCGATTATCAGGAGGTAAATGCAAACACAACAGAGGCTACCGTAACCATTGTTACTACCTTGCCAAAGGCAACGAGTAGTGATGATAAGCTATATGGTGTCAAGATAAATGAATCTTGGATAACCGATTGGCAGCAAGAGACCGAGAATAATATACAAGAGACAAGCAGTTCTTCTAAAGGCAAGAAATATACCTTGAAGCTTACGCTTGAAAAGAATAACCAATCAGAGAATCCACGTCCAGGAATCATCACCGTTACTTCTGGCGACCTTTCTCTTGATATAACCATCAAGCAGGCTGGTTTCGACTTTAGAAAAGATGATCCTGAGAGACCCGTTACCATGCAGTATAATAACTCCACCGTAGCTGACAACTATTTCAAATGGTTGGACGAGGATGTGCAAGGCATCACTCCTGAAGAAATGCAAGGGGCTGTGAGAAATGATGGTTTGCATTTCTGCGTGGGAACAGCAAATATCACGTATCTTATCCCTAAACTAGATAAAAAAGAGATTATTATTAAAAAGGATAATAAAATCAATGTGGAAGAAGATAATGGTAAATGGAAGGTAAGCCTTACCAATACTACGGCAAACGAAGATTTGTGGAAGTCTTCATTTACCATCATCAACAAGGCTGGCATCATGATCACCTATCCTGTTTATCATACTGGTATCTTCCATAAGATAGATGAGTCTTCCAAGGCATATACTGATTATCAGCTGACAGAAAACGGGGATAAGGTGAAGGGCTGGTTCTATTATGGTGTGGTAAAGGTAGAGGGAAAGAAGGCCGATGGAACCACCACTACTTATTATATGCTAGACCGCAACCTAGGTGCATCCAACAATGGTTACTATGCCCCAGATGTGGTGGCACTGGCAAACAACAAGAAAGCCATTGGTGGCTATTTCTGTATCTCTGAAAAACAGAACTCCAAGGATGCCAATCAGGATCTCTCCAGCGTTTTGGCACCAGAAGGCTATACCATTCCAACTGATGCCGTGTTCGAAGAGTTAGTTAATGCTGGCAATCTGGAGGTGGTACCACAGTCCACATCGTTAGGAGAAACCTACAACTGCGTGCGTATCAAGACGGTGGATTCCGAGTTGCCGTACATCTATCTGCCTATGGGTGGATTCTTGGAGGGAGAGAGCCATAAGAACCCTATCCATGTAAATCTCTGGACCAAGACTTTGCTGTCAGGTACGCAGGGCTTCAGTGACAAAAGTCCTGAATATGGTTTCTGGTATAGATACTTTGATGTTTACAACAAGAGGATAGGATTATCCAATATGAGATTCGTGAGTGGTAGCAACGGCAATAACAATGGCCGCTACAAGGGGATGCCAATACGCCTGATTCTGAAATTAACATAAGATAAGTGATAAATACAATAACATCTTTTACTTATAATAAAGTTCAAAAACAGCTGTTTTAAAAAGAAGGGTTGGGTTTTCGTGAGAAAGTCCAGCCCTTCTTTTTGTCAGGATACTCCTGACAAGGGGTCAAGACGACACTGAGAGGTCGTCATGATAGTACTGACGGATGGTAAAGACGCTTCCAGCGCTTATTGCCTCACTACGGCATTATATTGCCCTTTACCTGGGCAATATCTTGCCATTGCCAGGCACAAAACGATACGTCGGGAGAGAAAATCCCCACTCTCTTTTTTACTCTTCACTCTTCACCAAATCGCCTGAAACCCCGATAAACACTGGGGTTCCGAGTGGTGAAGAGTGGCGCACCACTCTTCACCACTCTTCACCCACTCTTCACCTGGATATTTTATTCATCGGATTACGCTGAATTAACAGAGCATTCTTGCTCCACGGATTACGCACGGATTCCGTCAGGCGTCTGTCTTCCGTGAGGCGTCCCAGCGGATTTGCAATCCGCTGTAAAAAAACGTTCGACCTATGAAACTGGGGGATTTGCAATCCCCCCTCAATCTATAAACAGCTAGCGAAAAATCTGGGGTGAAGAGTGGTGAAGAGTCGAGCGCACTCTTCACCCTACCAAAGCAACTCATACGCAAGTCCTTACACCACTCCGGTGAAGGGTGAAGAGTATTTTTGAAATTGGCGGATAATCGTTACAAGTTACAGCGGATTACAAATCCGCAAAGAAAAGGTCGAACATTTTTTAACAGCGGATTGCAAATCCGCTGGGACGCCTAACGGAAGACAGGAAGATTTAAAATAAATATCCGCCCACCAGCTGATTTCCACTTGCACAACAGGTGTTGGGCGAGCGCATATCAGCTGTTATGCAAGCGCACAACAGCTGTTGTGCGGCTGGAGAGATAGGCATTTCCGGCTTATACTATTAGTCCTTCTGGCAACAAGTAAAGGTTACTCCGAAGACTATTTACGTTAAATCGATGCAGCAACGATAGTACTTACAAGGCACAGCGATAGTACTTACAAGATGCAGCGATAGTACAGTTATCTATCGCCTGGCTTATGGGGAGAACTTGTATCTGATAATTTTATGATTTCAATTGATGCAATTGCTCATGGGTTAAGCCTGTCAGTTCCATGATAGAGTCATCATCCATACCCTTTAATAGCATTTTCTTCGCTATATCAAGACTTTTGTGATAACTACCTCTTGCTTCACCTTTGGCAAAACCCTTAGCTTCACCTTTGGCAAAACCCTTAGCTTCACCTTCATCAATACCATTCATGTAATAGCTCATTAAGACACCATAGTAATCATC
>ERZ1023869.192-NODE-192-length-24051-cov-59.926404_pt1 | contig 24051 bp, 13 predicted proteins | sample MGYA00380390_ERZ1023869 | MGnify/ENA primary metagenome ERZ1023869 (study PRJEB33179, sample SAMN07449005) | human gut metagenome | biome: Human-gut; feature: Human associated habitat; material: Faeces | host: Homo sapiens | place: India: Bhopal | collected...
TTGCCAAAGAACATCATGAAGAAATCATGAACTTCCGCCGCAACCGCGACCGTGAAGGCCTGATGAAACTCCAGGATGAACTGGTGGATGAAACCAAGAAGCGCTGCAAGGAGCAGGGCTACCCTAAGTTTACCGAAGAGCAGCAGAAGGCTTATACAGAAATAGGCGGAACTCCTTTCCTCGATAACCAATACACCGTTTTCGGTGAAGTAGAGGAAGGACTTGACATCGTAGAAAAGATTCAGAACTGCGAAACATTGCGTGGCGATCGGCCAAAAGAGGATGTTTCTATGCAGATTTCTGTCATCGAGGAATAAGAAATTTCCATAACGCTCCGCCGGACGGTAAATCCGGCGGAACGCCTAATGAAAAACTAAACAAATATTATATAAGTAATAACAACTATTCATTCGTATTACACTAAAAGACAAATCAATATGGAAAAAATGAAAAGCAAAATGGTAAAGAGCATCAATGCTCTTAGCATTGGCAAGTTCTAACTACAGCTATGCTTCGTCATTTTTTATTCTGCCTTCGTCATTCTATCCGCAATATACATACCTGCCAGAATGCAGCAGGCACCTGCCAGGAAGTAAGGAGTTATCTTTTCGTCTAATACCAGAGAGGCGAAAATCATAGTGGTGATAGGGTTGAAATAAACCCAGTTGGTAGCCTTCACGGCACCCAACTTAGAGATACACCAGTTCCAGGTAAGGAAACATATCATGGATGCCAAACAGCCCAGGAACAAGAGATTACCCACCACCTGAGGCTTCATAAACACATCCCATGACGGCCACCCAGGGATGATAAGATAATAAGGCAAGATGGTAAGCACACCATAGAAGAAGACCTTGCGGGTAATAAAAGCTGCGCCATAATCGCCCGATACCGATTTCATCAGGAGCGAATAGACAGCCCAGCTCATACATGCCGTAAAAGCCAAGGCATCACCTACAGGCGACAGATGCAGCACGAATCTGCCATTCAGCACCACGATAATCATACCTACAAAAGCAAGCAGAGAGCCCAACAGCTGTATCATGTTGATACGCGAAGAATGGCGATAAACCAGACGAACCAGCAAGGTAGCAAAAAGCGGACAGGAACATACGATGAGCGATGTATTGGTCGTTGTGGTATAATTCATCGCCTCGTTCTCGCTCAGGAAATAGAGCGAACCGCCGGTTATACCCAGCATAGCCAGCTTAAACTCATCTTTCCAGCTGTCAGCAAACATCCGCTCATGATTCACCATCAGCATCAGGATGTATGCAATACTGAAACGGAGCGTAAAGATCTGTGCTGGCGAAAGTCCGTTCAGCATCAGCACCTTGGTAGAAACAAAGGTGGTTCCCCAGATGGCTACGGTGATGAAGGCCACAAGATGATATAATAAATTGCTATTATTCTGTTTCATTCTATCTGCTATTTTAAATTTTGCTGCAAAATTATAACTTTTATTCGAAATGAGCAAATTGTTAGTAAGAAAAAGACAGATATTCGGAGCAAAAGAAAGTAAAAGAAAAAGTCTTAGGAGTAAGCGCAGATACGACTTCTCCTAAGACCTTATTATTTATATAGTAAAAAAAATCAAGCCTTATTTTTTCTGGAATACTCTCACGTAATCCACTTCCATCTGAACTGGGAGGGCGCTTTCGTCAACATCCTTCATGCCGCCCCAATCTCCGCCCCAAGCCAGGTTGAGGATAACATAGAATGGTTTATTGAAAGGCCACGAACCAACATCATTTTTACCGTCATTGTTGAAATTGAGCAGTTCCTTACCATCCACATAGGTCTTGATATAATCAGGAGTCCACTCCAGGCGATAAACGTGGAAACCGTCTTCAGCACCCGCAGTCAGACGCTCCTTGGTAATCTGGGTTCCCTTCACGTGATTAAACTTCTCAGTATGGAGCGACGAAGAAGTATAGTTAGGATTAACGCCTACCTCTTCCATAATATCAATCTCGCCACATTTAGGCCAAGGATTTGCTCCGAAATCATTGTTGCAAGGCATCATCCAGAAAGCAGGCCATGTGCCCTTACCCTTAGGCAATTTGATGCGCGCTTCGAAGATACCGTAAAGCCAGCCCTGACTTTCGTGGGCATATACGCGCCCCGAATATATCTTGTCGTCGCTGCCCTTGAAACAGTTGATGTAAAGCCGGTTATCTGCAATTTCTGTTACGCGTTTGCCATCAGCAGAGCCATTCACATAATTCTGAAGTTCATTATTCACCCAGCCCGACTTCTGCACCTCATGACGCCAGTCGGTACTATTCAACTCTGAGCCTTCATTAAACTCATCATTCCAAACCAGTTCGTAACCTTCCGGAATCACCATTTCGCCCCCTTCAATAGGAGTAACCTGTTTTCCAGCCTGATGCACTGGCACCGATACCTTCTTATCCTCTAATGAAATCTCGACACTTCCGTCAAGAGCTACAGACGATTTATTCTCTTCCACATCTACAGTTACCATACCCATAGCTTTGTTATTACCGCTGGCACTCACTTTAAACCAAGGGTATACATTTGCCGTAGGACCTTCTCCAGGGAAGGATGCTCTCGCTTCCCAGCCTCCTTCAGAAGCCACAATCATGATTTTATAAGTACCGCCTTTGGCAGGAACATCTATGCGCGTAGGAGAGCAGGATATCGTCACCTCTCCATCGCCGTCAGAAGAGCTGCTGCTGCAAGAAAGCAGCATAAGCGAGAGAAGGAAGGAAAATATTTTCAAGAATTTCATGTCATTTAAAATTTAGAAAGGGAGCCACTCCTACTTACTTATTTATAGGAGCAGCTCCTGTATAATTCTATATAAACCTATAAAACCTAAAGCCTATTTCACAATCAAAACGATATCGCTGACAGTTATTTCTGCATCCTTAGGAGCACCGGCAAAGTCCATTACAAGTTTTATTTTGGCCATATCTCCAGGATTCTTACCTTTAATCACGGCATCATCATAACGGACAACATATTCACCTTGTATATCAGTATACATATCAGCAAACAAGAAGCTATCATCATTGCCTGTATCACAAAGTTTAAAGGTTGCAAGAGGTAACGGAGCAGAAGTTTTTACTTTACAAGAGAAATCAACTTTCTGTCCCATCTTGATAGCGACAGGAACTTCTGTCAAAGCCCATTGTGCGTGCCACTGCTCAGCTGGAGTTTCTACAGGTATCACGATAGAATGCTTGTTACCCTCATGCTTGACAACAGGAGTACACTCGATAGGTGCCCATCCTGCATCACCAAACCAATTGGTGTTTACGAATGACTGATTCTCATCTACATCCTTCCAAAGGTTTCCAGCTGTATTATAGTCGAATGGCACCTTCAATTCTACCGGAACCACAGTACCGTCATCGTTGGCATGATCTTTTAACACCAGACTTTCTATCATGATTTCATCATCAGCCTGATTTCCACCAAAGTCGAATACCACCTTCAGGTTTTGAATATCCTTACCTTCGAGGTCTGAGCCGAAAATACACTTAGGCTCTCCTGCCTCAAGACCGGTATTTACATCCTTAGAGTCAAAGAGAATGATGTCATCACCACCTGCGCCAGAATCACAAAGTTTCACTTTAACGGCATTATGTCCCTTGGCAGATGTAATGATGCAAGAGAAGTCATAATGCTTATCTGCGCTAGTAGAGATACCTAAGTTTTTGAAAGGAACCTGAGCTTGCCAACGCTCGGTAGTTGCCTTAGGGAGCTTCAATGTATAGCATCCCTTGCTGTAGCAACAAACCGGGTCAGCAATTTGGGTCCATCCTGGAGCATAATAGCCAGCAGAAGGTTTTTCAGGGAAGGTAATTCTCTTGAAGAGATTAAACTCACTATCCTCTACGAAACCTGCGAAGCCATTCATCTTGGTTTTCTCCACCGTGAATTGCTTCTTGACGCTCTCCTTGCTAATACCATTGCGATTCTTCACAAAGCACTCCACATCGTAAGTACCCTTCTTGCGATAATACTTAGAGAGGTTGAAAGCAGAAGAATAGGCACCATCTATCACCCATACCGGGCTTACTCCCTCTGCACCACCAAAAGAAAAGTTGGCTGTGTTGGTCTCTTGGTCTACATCAATCTTGAAGTTGTCGGCAAAGTCGGCTACATTAGGCAACTCACCGTTGGCACCAGAGAACTCCTCTGCAGAACATGCGCTGAGCATCAATCCACCCAGAAGAGCATAAGCCATATTTCGAAATATCTTTTTCATATTGCTGAAATCTTAAAGTTAATATTTTATTAGGGGGTAGAGGAAACTATTGTTCCTCTACCTTAATAAGTTTTAATAATTATTCTGAACCAAAGCAGGATCAGAGTCAAGCTCTGCCTGAGCAATTGGGATATACTTCTTAGATTCTGTCCAAGAATTGGTACGATAGCCATACTCATCTGGCACCAATACGCTGGCAGCCTTGCCTGTACGAACCAAGTCGAAGTAACGCTTACCCTCACCCACAAACTCCAAGCGGCGCTCATTGATAACATCATCCAGAGTTACGGCTCCAAGCTCTGCGATTCCTGCACGGTTGCGAATCTTATTCACATAATCCTTAGCCTGATTAGCATCGCCACCTGTCTCCAACAAAAGCTCTGCAGCATTGAGGTAAGCCTCAGCCAAGCGATATACACGGAGATTGTTATTATAGTTAAGGTTATTATCGAAACCTGCGTCAGCATTGTTCTCTGTGAACGGACGATACTTGGCCAGCCAAAGACCAGTATCCTCATAACGTTTGGTATATTTCACGCCACGACAGTCCCATACAGTAGCATCACGGCGCTTGTCGTTGTCAGCAAACAGAGCATAGGTTTCGGTACGAACAGGTAGGAATCCCCAACCGTCACCGCCTTGGTTCCAACCATCGCCACCAGGCCAAGAGTTTGGAGAAATCAAGGTAGGCAATATTGTACCACCAATAGCCAATGGTGAATTCCAACCACGCTCGTTGTTACCATCCTCATAGTTTACTTCCCAGATGCTCTCCTTGCACCATTCGCCGCTCTCTTTCCAAATAGAGGCGTAATCGTCTACTATATCATAGTCACTCTTGTCGGTGATGAGCTCCTGCATATACTGGAGAGCCTTAGGATAGCGAGTCTTGTCATTCTGATACATCACCATCTCGGCATACATCATATAGCACATGGCCTGCGACATTCTTCCACAGTTGGCATCGTCCCAACGCATTGGCAGGACCTTGGAGTCAATTACAGCCTCAAGCTCTACTATCAATTTGTCATATACTTCATCAGCCTTGAGCTGTGGGGCTGTGTAAGGAGCAGACAAGTTCTCCAGATAGAAAGGAATATTGCCGAAGTAGTGCCACAAGTTATTGTAGAAATATACACGGAGGGCTCTACCCTGCATCTCATAAGATGCCCTGTTGGCAGCAGTGAGATTAGCCTCTGCCCAGCCCAAATACTTCAAGAGGTCATTACAACGCTTGATGCCTGAGTAGTCCACTGTCCAAAGTGAGCTAAGGGTATTGCTGGCATTTGACTCATAGTTGGCAAGCATGTGCCAGTGCTGTTGATCGGTTTTGTTAGAACCGCCTACCCAGAAGTTATCGCCCATTATCTCGGCATCGATATTGAGAGCATTATACTGTCCCAATCCCCAGTCTGGCCAGTGGATAGGATCGTAAGCCGCATTCAGAGCCTCATTGATATGGGCATCTGTGGTATAATATTCTTCGAGGTTTTCACCTGATGGGTTCTCCACCTCTAGGAAGCTGTCGCTGCAAGATGTGTTTGCCAGTGTCATACTGGTTGCCAACACTCCTAAAGCTATATATTTTATTGTCTTCATAATAGTCTTTATTTTAAAGGTTCTTATTTTAGAATGAAAGGTTTACGCCGATGGTGTAGGTGCGAGCCTGTGGATATACACCATAGTCTACACCGAGAGAAGTTCCACCTGATGAGATTTCAGGGTCGAAGCCCCAATACTTGGTCCAGGTAATTAGGTTCTCTGCCATCACGTAGAAACGCAAGTGACTGATAGACAACTTCTGTGTAAGCTGCTTTGGCAAGGTGTAACCCAAAGAGATGTTCTTCAATCTCAAGTAAGAGCCATCGCAAAGATAGAGGTCAGAAACCTGCCAATTGGTAGCATCGCCATTCTTCAGGATAGGATACTTATTGGAGGTACCCTCACCAGTCCATCTGCCGAGCATCCAAGTAGGGAAGTTGCCAGAGAACACATCTGTACGATAGGTAGCATCAAATACCTTATTACCTGTTACACCCTGCAAGAAGAGGTTGAGATCGAAACCCTTCCACTCAGCATTGAAGTTGAAACCGAAGGTCCATGAAGGTGTACCATTACCGATGTTGGTGCGGTCATCTGGATCGATTTTACCATCACCATTGACATCAACAAAGCGTACATCACCTGGCTTGGCATCTGGCATGATCAAATTTCCATCTGCATTGGTATAAGCATTAACCTCTGCCATATTTTGGAACACACCAGCTGTCTTATAACCATAGAAGTATGGGAAAGGCTGACCGTTAGATCCACGAGTGCCACCACCAGAGATACCCAGGAAGCCATCGAGGTCGATGTAACCTGTATCATTACCGAGGTTGGTCAACTCATTGTGCAGATAGGTAACATTAGCCTTGGCATTGAAGCGAGCATCAGAGATGTGCCACTTATAGCCGAGCTCAAACTCAAGACCTGAGTTCTTCATGTCACCCACGTTACCGATTGGCTTGGTCTCACCTACGTAGCTTGGGATAGGCATAGTAATCAACATACCGTTGGTCTTCTTTACATAATAGTCAGCTGAGAATGTCAGCGCACTGCCGAAGAAACCGAAGTCGAAACCGATATCAGTCTGCTCACTCTCCTCCCACTTCAAGTCTTCATTGGCTGTGGCATTCGCCTTAGAACCATTAAACTTGACTGCATTCTTTCCGAAGAGCACGTTGTTGCCCATAGCGGTCAATACGGTATAACGGAAGTCACCGATGTTATCATTACCATTCTTACCCCAGCTGGCACGGAACTTCAAGTTGCTCAACCAATCGCGAGTACTTTCCATGAATTTCTCGTTCATAATATTCCATCCGATAGAGGCAGATGGGAAGGTACCATATTTATGAGATGGTCCGAAACGGCTTGAACCATCTCGGCGGATTGTAGCCTGAAGCATGTACTTCTCATCATAGTTATAGCTCAATCGACCGAAGAGAGAAGATATAGCATGCACTACATTATTGCCACCTGATACAGCATGCTCAATGGTTGGAGCACCTACAGAGATGATGTTACCTTCAGCATCCTTCACGATGGTCTGGCTATATTTACCAGTAGCATAGTCGATAGAAGGCTTGTTTACATTCACAAGATTCCAACGGCTGCCGTTCAGATAATCACTCTTATTCTTCATTGCACTCTGACCTAAGACAACAGCAAAACTATGCTTGCCAATAGTCTTATCGTATGTCAAAGTATTCTCCACCTGCCAGTTAATACCCTTGTCAGAACTCTTGTAAGCCTGGGTATGCTCAGCCTTGACGTTACCAGAGAGGTAATACTTGGATGCGGTGTAGCTATCTGAACCCCAGAAGCTGAGGTCTGCACTATAAGTGAAATGATACTTCAAGTTATCCCAGAGCTGGAGGTCGATAGAGAACTTAGGCACAAACTTATGTGACCAGTTCTTAGCTGCTGGGCGCGCCATCATGGCAAGAGGGTTGTTCATCTCCTGATAGGTACCTCCCATACCTGGGATGGTATAATAGTTGCCATTGGCATCACGAAGAAGCTCGTAAGTATCACGAGTACCTGTAATATTACCATCTGCATCGTATGTATTAGGATCCTCGTAGGTATTATAATACTTCTTCGCCACATTGCTATTGGTTACCGTAGGAGCCAATGTTGGAGCAAGATAGAGGGCACTACCCAATACTGAGCCATTACTATTAGCATCGATACCTGTACTCTTTACACGGGTGTAAGCCATGTTGACGGTTACATCGAGCTTGTTGAGGAAGTTGCGATCCTTGCTGGCATCCAATACATTATAAATGTTGTTGCTACGCATAGAGAGACGCTCATAGTTGCTCTGTCCGTAGTTACCACCTACGATACCTTCCTGCTTGTAGTAGCCCATGGAGAGGTAGTAGTTGATCTTATCGGATGCACCACTGATGCTTACCTCATGGTTCTGTACAGGGGCATTGTCGTTTAATACCAAGTCCTGCCAATCAGTACCAAATCCATTGATAGGATTGCCATTAGAGTCAGTCAGTTTGTATGGATCAGCATAGATAGGAGCCTGACCACCATTCACTGCACGCTCGTTCTGAAGGATGGCGTAGTCAGTGGCGCTTGTTACATCACGCTTCTTCCATGCGCTCTGCCAGCCGTAAGAGAAATTGTAGCTGATCTGTGCCTTGCCCATCTTACCCTTCTTGGTGGTTACGAGAATTACACCGTTGGCAGCACGGGCACCATAGATAGCACCCGAAGCAGCATCCTTCAACACCTCGATACTCTCGATATCACTAGGGTTGAGATAGTCGAGACCACCCTCGATAGGCATGCCGTCTACGATGTAGAGAGGATCTGAATTGCTGATAGTACCTGTACCACGAATACGAACCTTAGGAGAAGCACCAGGCTGACCTGAAGAAGAGGTTACGTTGACACCGGCAGCCAGACCCTTCAATGCGTTATCAACACGCACTGGGCTCTTGCCAGCCAAATCTTCGGTGCTCACTTTAGCGATAGCTGCAGTTACCACGCTCTTTTTCTGAACACCGTAACCTACAACAACCACTTCGTCCAAAGCTTTGTCGTCTTGTTTCAGAGTAATCTTCATGTTGGCTGAAGGACGAATCTCTGCATCCTTGTAGCCAATGTAGGTAATAACCAAGGTTTGGTTAGCATCTGCATCGATGACAAAGTTACCATCAAGGTCGGTAATTGCACCGGCACCCTTGACGCCTTTAACCTGTACGGTGGCTCCGATAACGGGTTCACCCAGGTCATCCAACACGACACCCTTAAAGGTGTTTTTCTGTGCGAGCGCTGACGTCGACATCAATAATGCAGTCGCCAGCAATAGACTTTTTGTTTTCATATTCGATTATTAGTTTAGAAAAATATCTGTTTGTTAGTTCACTCTATTATAATAATGTATAAGACTGTGCGGCTGTGCATTTCCTAAAATGCGTTAAGCCGTGTTTTCGTTTGCAAATATAATATGATTTTTTGATAATTCCTAGCACCTTCAACAGATAAGTGGGAAAAACACTTGCCTCAAACAACTTATATCGTTAGTTTTCAGATACTTATCTATTTTTAATAACTATACGAAAGTGGATGGGGTAAAATGGAGAAAATGAGGCTAGAACACCCCTGAAACGTTACATCAGCATTTTTCAGTGTTCACACTCTGCCACTTTTCATTCGCGCAGCAACGAATTTATTTTCCTAACTATCAGCGGTTTACAAAAGTCCCATTTTTACACCCATCCACTTTTCACTTATCACCCACCATTTTTTCATTATTTATTTAGTAATTTTGCAGATGAATGAGCATATACGCCTAAACGCACAAAAAGAACGTGAGAGGCGGTGTGCAAAACAAACAACTGCGAGAAATAAACAAACCATAATAAATTCATTACTTATGAAACAGTTCATTTTATCATGTGTCCTGTCGGTTGCAGCCATCGCTCCATCTCAGGCACAGCAGACTACCAGACGATTGCCAGTCTATCTCGACCAGACCAAGCCGGTAGAGCAGCGCATCGATGATGCCATCTCCCGCATGACGCTGGCAGAGAAGATACGCATCATCCATGCTCAGAGCAAGTTTTCATCAGCCGGTGTACCACGCTTGGGATTTCCTGACTTCTGGACGGATGACGGACCTCACGGAGTGCGTCCTGACGTATTGTGGGATGAGTGGGAACAGGCTGGTCAGACCAACGACTCCTGTGTAGCCTTCCCTGCCCTCACCTGTCTTGCCGCATCATGGAATCCGCAGATGAGCCGCATCTATGGCGAAGCATTGGGCGAAGAAGCCCTGTATCGCGGCAAGGACATGATTCTGGGTCCTGGCGTCAACATCTACCGCACGCCTCTCAACGGCCGCAACTTCGAGTATATGGGCGAAGATCCGTTCCTGGCAAGCATCATGGTAGTGCCGTATATCCAGGGATTGCAGTCTAAGGGCGTATCAGCCTGCGTAAAGCACTATTGCCTGAACAACGACGAGGAATACCGCCATCAGGTCAACGTAATCGTCAGCGACCGTGCTCTCCACGAAATCTATCTCCCTGCCTTCAAGGCGGCTGTTGAGAAGGGTAAGACATGGGGTATCATGGGAGCCTACAACCTATATAAGAATGAGCACAACTGCCACAACCAGTGGACCCTGAACAAGATTCTGAAGAGCGACTGGAAGTATGATGGTGTCGTGGTAAGCGACTGGGGCGGTGCTCACGACCTGGAGCAGTCTGTAAAGAACGGGCTGGATATGGAGTTCGGCACCTGGACAGACGGTCTTACGATGGGCGCTACCAATGCCTACGACAACTATTATCTCTCCATGCCTTACATGAAGGCCATACAGGAAGGCAAGTTCACCCAGAAGGAGCTGGACGATAAGGTGCGCCGCGTATTGCGCCTCTTCTATCGCACCACGATGAATCCGAACCGCCCTCATGGTTTCCTCTGTTCCGAGAGCCATTATGCAGCAGCCAGACAGATTGCCGAGGAAGGCATCGTATTGCTCCAGAACAGGAACAATGTGCTCCCTATCAACACCCAGAAGGCTAAGCGCATACTGGTAGTAGGCGAGAATGCCATCAAGATGATGACCGTAGGCGGAGGCTCTTCTTCGCTCAAGGTACAGCGCGAGATTTCGCCTCTCGATGGTCTGAAGACACGCTTGGGCAAGGACGGCATCGAGGTAGATTATGCCCGCGGATATGTGGGCGATGTAACGGGCAACTACAATGGCGTTACAACCGGCCAGAACCTGGAAGACAAGCGCAGCGAGGCTGAACTGATAGCCGAAGCCGTAGAGAAAGCCAAGACTGCCGACTATGTCATCATGTTTGGTGGTCTGAACAAGAGCGATTTCCAGGACTGTGAGGGGCACGACCGCAAGCATTATGAGTTGCCATACCATCAGGATAAGCTGATCGAGGCTTTGGCTAAGGCAAACAGAAACTTCGTTTATGTCAACATCTCGGGCAATGCGGTAGCTATGCCTTGGAAGGCTAAGGTTGCCGGCATCGTACAGGGCTGGTTCATCGGTTCGGAGAGCGGCGAAGCCCTTGCAAGCATCCTTACAGGCGATGCAAACCCTAGCGGCAAGTTGCCGTTTACATGGGTCAACTCGCTGAAGGAAACAGGTGCTCATGCACTCAATACCTATCCGGGAACCTGGCGTCAGGAAGGTGGAGCCAGCACGAAGGGCAACATCATTGATGAGGAATATAAGGAAGGCATCTATGTAGGTTACCGCTGGACCGATAAGGAGCGCATCAAGCCTACCTTTGCATTCGGTCACGGCTTGAGCTACACCCAGTTTGCCATCTCTAATCTGCGCAGCGACAAGGTGCAGATGAAGCAGGACGGCACAATCACCTTTACCGTAAACGTAAAGAATACAGGTAAGCGTGCCGGAGCCGAGACAGTTCAGCTCTACATCCACGATGTCAAGTCATCAGTAGACCGCCCTCAGAAGGAACTGAAGGGATTCCAGAAGGTTTATCTCCAGCCAGGTGAGAGCAAGGATATCAGCATCACCATCAGTAAAGAGGCCCTCAGTTTCTACGATGAGGCATCTTCATCCTGGAAGGCTGAAGCCGGAAAGTTTGAGGCTCTTGTTGGTAATGCAGCCGATAACCTGAAGCTCAAGAAAGCTTTCGAGCTCTTTTAAAAAGAATGATTCGATTCTGAGAAATTGAACGGAGGGAAGAAATAAATATAACGCATAAAAGCTTGTTACGGTGAAACGCCGTAACAAGCTTTTATTGTATTTCCCTGCTTTTCATCCTATCGACAAACTTGTAGAAACGGGGATTTTCCAAAATATCAATATCCTGATTATCAGAAGATTAACCCACTTGACACCATAATACAGGGCGCATGGGTATCTGCAGCATTTACTCCTGAATTTTCGCAAGTTTGCGCCATCACGCCCAGAAAGGCTTATTTCATGCCAATCTGCTTCACGCGCTGCTCGAACTCTTCCCTGTCACAGATGGCACTATTCTTGATTTTGGCGCGATAATTATAGATAGTGTTCACAGAATAGTGAAGGAACTCGGCAATCTTAGAACTGTCCTCGATGCCCAGACGGATAAGGGCAAAGATACGGAGGGTGGTAGAAAGATGGCTGTCATCTTCGAGCACGATACGCTCTTCAGGCTTCAAGAGGGCATTGAACTCCTCAACAAAGTCAGGGAAGAGCTTCAGGAAGGCGGAATCGAAATACTCATACAGCTCGCCCATGTAGGGCTCGCCAGCCTGCATCTGCTCCAGCAACTTGTTGAGTTCTCTTGCCTTCACCAGTTTCACTACTCGCTTGCGCATAGTCTCTATCTTGTCGACATAGATGGCACAAAGGCGCAGGAATCGACCAATATATACTTCCTTCATCTTGTTCATCTCGTTGAGAGAATGGTTCATCTCGTTGAGACGCTCATTTGCCAACTGCAAGGCATGGTTGGTTTCCTTCAGCTTATGATGGGCCGCAGCAATGCGCTTGCGCTGCTTGTTGACATAGTAGAGCAAGAGCATAACCACAAAGAGAAGCAAGGCTGAACACGCTACCATGAGCCGCAGATGCTGGTTGCTCGAAGAAAGTTCTTTCTGATATCCCTCCTCAATCTGCGTGAGCACAGGCATGATCTGGCGGCTACGGATAGGCGTATTGAAAACGGTAGCCGACTTCCAGGCAAACTTGATATACTCATGAGAGCGCTTCTGCTCGCCCGGTTCGGCATTGAGCAGATTGGCAAGTTCCCAGAGCGACCCCTGGTCCATCACAGCCAACTGGACATCGCAGATAGCAGAACGCAAGAGGCAGCGGAGGAACTGCTCTTTATCGCCAAACTGATTGTAGGTCAAGCCGCGATAAAACTGTACAATGGCATACTGATGGGTGCCCGGTTTCGTCATCGCCAGCCGCTTATCGCTCAATCGCAAAGCCTCCTTCATATTGCCCGCATCGCGTACCCTCACCTCCTGCATCTGCAGATAAAGGTCATCATCATGGCTGAATGTGCTGTCTATTGCAGCCTGATAGGCATTATGCTTGCCGGCATAATATTTCTTCAAGGAAGGAACGTTGGAATAATATGCCATCTCGCCATACAGGTGCTGGCAAGCCCAGAGGTAGTTGCGTTTGCCCTCAGCATCAAGATCAGCGATATTGACAGACTTCAGCAGGTCGTACGATTCGGCATAATCGCCCGTGGTAGATTCCTGGAAAGCCAGCAGCGCCTTGGCATTTTCCACCTTCTTTTTATCACCCATTCTGAAGGCAAGTTCCATACATCGGTTGATATATTTCAGCGCCATGTCGTTCTTGTAGGAGCGGTATTCCTCAAAGAGCGCAAAGCAGGCATCATACTTACTGCTTAGGCGCCTGGCGGTCTTCAGTTTCTGCTCCCAATCGCGAATTCGGGCTTCACGTACCTTCACATAATCAGCCGAATGGGCAATGGCATTGTCCAGACTCTGAAAAAGCTGCTCTATATTATCTGTTGTTTTTGCTGCAAGAGAAAGAGGCATCAAGACAAAGAGCAGGAAGAAGAATGCCTTTCCCCATAATTCATTTACGCGATACATCAACTTGATTCCGTTTAAGATTGATTTATTTTCATGAGGTTTCATGTGCAAAAGTAATAAAAAAATCGGAAACGACAAATCAAATATAGAAGAAATGTAGATTTCTTCGCATTTTTCGCCTATACCGCATCCACTTTTTATGTTTCCGGTATTTTTCTTATCCATCTCATTATCAGACACATCTCTTTCTGAAAAAGAAAATTTCATCCACATTTTAACATTCGTATCGCGCATCGTATCATCTTTTTTATTATCTTTGCATAAGATAAACATAAAAATAACAATTAACATAATAAACAATGAGAACAGCACTTTTATCACTCACATTTCTTTTGGCTGGTTCTATGGCAGCACCTGCTTTCGCCCATACCGCAGCCCCTAAGAAAAAAGTAACTGCCACAACCAAGAAAGGCAAGATTCTACCCATGAAGGAGTATATCGACCAACTGATGGCGAAGATGACGCTACAGGAGAAGATAGGTCAGCTGAACCTGATGGTAGCTGGTGACATTACCACCGGCGGTGCACTTGATACTCAGGTAGGCAGCGATATCGCCCAGGGCAACATGGGCGGAGTTTTCAATATCAAAGGGCTCGACAAGATCAAGGCTCTGCAGGAAATCGCCATCAAGAACAGCCGTCTGGGCATTCCGCTGCTCGTAGGTATGGACGTGATTCATGGTTACGAGACGATGTTCCCTATCCCTCTCGCCCTCTCCTGCTCATGGGATACCGAGGCGATGAAGAAGGTAGGCGAAGTATCGGCCAAGGAAGCAAGTGCCGACGGCATCAACTGGACATTCTCTCCTATGGTAGACATTGCACTCGATGCCCGCTGGGGACGAATAAGCGAAGGAAATGGCGAGGATCCTTATCTGAGCGGCGTGATGGGAGCAGAGATGACTCAGGGCTACCAGGGCGTGGATATGCGCACAGAAGAGATTCTGAGAGCCAACCGCATCATGGCCTGTCTGAAGCATTTTGCCCTGTACGGAGGCGTTGAGAGCGGTAAGGAATATAACACGGTAGATATGAGCCGCGTGCGAATGATGAACCAGTATCTTCCACCTTACGAGGCAGTGGTGAAGGCTGGCGTGGGCAGCGTGATGTCTTCATTCAATCTCATCGACTACATACCTGCTACAGCCAACAAATGGATGATGACCGATGTCTTGAGAAAGCAGTGGGGATTCAACGGTTTCGTGGTTACCGATTACGCTTCTATCACCGAGATTCTGCAGCACGGAACGGCAAAAGACATCCAGGAGGCTTCAGAACAGGCACTGAAGGCGGGTACCGACATGGATATGTGTTCCAACGCCTTCGTAAAGCATCTGGCTAAGAGCATAGCAGAAGGAAAGGTGAGCGAGGAAGATGTGAATATCGCCTGCCGCCGCATTCTGGAAGCGAAATATAAACTGGGCCTGTTCAGCGACCCTTACCGCTACTGCAACACCAAGCGCAGCAAGAGCGAGATTTATACCGCAGAGAACCGTCAGGCAGCCCGCAATGTAGCAGCAGAGACCTTCGTGCTCCTGAAGAACGAAGGCAATATCCTGCCACTGAAAAAGGAAGGAAAGATAGCCCTGATAGGTCCGCTTGCCGACACCCGAAACAATATAGCCGGTACATGGAGCGTGGCTCAGGTACCATCTAAATATACCACCATCAAGGAGGCAATGGAGCATGCACTTGCCGGAAAAGCCACCTTATTATATGCCCAGGGAAGCAATATCTGGCGCAATCAGGAGCTGCAGAAAAACGGTGAATCCGGTAAACCGATCAACTGGGGCAACGAGGCTGAGATGAAGGCTGAAGCGCTGAAGATAGCCAAAGAGGCCGACGTGATAGTATGTGCTATGGGCGAAAGTGCCGAGATGAGCGGTGAATGCGGTAGCCGTACCAACCTGGAGATGCCGGATGTACAACGCGAACTGCTTGCCGAACTCCTGAAGATGGGCAAGCCAGTAGTGCTCCTCAACTTTGCGGGCCGTCCTACGGTTCTTACTTGGGAAAAAGCCCATGTACCAGCCATCATGAATGTATGGTTTGGAGGCTCAGAGATGGGCGATGCACTCTGCGATGTCATCTTTGGCGACAAATCGCCATCGGGTAAGCTCACCACTTCGATGCCTAAGACTACCGGTCAGGAGCCTCTCTACTACAACCATCAGAACACCGGCCGCCCTGTAGCAGACGATAATGAGAAGTTTGCCAAGTTTGCCAGCAACTGTCTGGATGTAAGCAATGGTCCGCTCTATCCTTTCGGTTACGGTTTGAGCTACACCTACTTTTCATACAGCAACTTCCGCCTGAGCAGCCAGGAAGTCGGCATCAGCAATGAGGAGGCTACCGAATGGCAGGATGGCAAGAAGATTACAGCTAGCGTCACCGTTAAGAACAATGGCTCCCGTGATGCCGATGAGATTGTGCAGCTCTACATACGTGACATGGTAGCCAGCATCTCCCGCCCTGTAAAGGAACTGAAAGGCTTCCAGCGCATCCATCTGGCAGTAGGTGAAAGCAAGGAGGTAAGCTTTGATATTACCCCAGATATGCTCAAGTTCTACAACGCAGATCTGAAGCACGTGATAGAACCTGGCGACTTCCAGATTATGATAGGAACCAACAGCAAGGATGTAAAGACAATGAAACTGAACGTGAAATAAACAATAAAAATCGCCCTGTAAAGAGCAAAGCATAGCTTGAAAGATGCTTTACTTCTTACAGGGCGATTCCTATTGACTGAGCCCACTCCAACAGAAGACTCAGTTATGGATTCTATCCTTCAGGATTACTTAATCATCTCGAAACCTACACGCATACCATCGTAATTATTGGCGATAGTACCGATAGCGCTGAGGGTAGAACTGCCCTTGAGGGCACCCATGGTCTTGATGAGGTTGAGCAACTTTGTCTGGTCGAAGAGCAAGCTGATGCCGTTGGTAGTCTTCGTAGCATAACCCGACATACTCAAGAGCAAGCCCTTCATCTGAATGGCGTGAGTCTTCTCATCAAAAGTATAATTGCCCTGCCATGACTTGCCATCTATCTTGGCAGCGAAAGTGCCATCAGTTTTGAAGGTGAAATAGGTATTTGAGCCGCTGAAACCAAACTTGCTGTAATACTCACCCAACTTCTCCTCTACCTTGTTGGCAGCAATCTCACCGCCAGCCTTTGCCAGGAGATTTTCAGAGGTAAAGGCGCATCCCGGCTTGCTGTACTTCCAGGTATGGGCACAGAGATCCTGCTTGCTGAAGGTACCTGAACCGATTACATTATTCAGAATGCCATTGATAATGCTGCTACCTGCAGAACTGCTGCTGTTAGAGTTTCCGCCCAGTACAGCACCCAAGATACCTGCAACGGCTGAGCCTGCATTGCTGGTTGTACTGCTAGATGTAGCGGCATTGCTGGTTGTTGCTGCAGTTGTTGTTGCAGTCGCAGCTGTTGTGTTAGATGTAGCAGAAGTTGTTTTCTTTGTAGAAGTCTTCTTGGTCGTAGGCTTCTTTGAAGTCTTCTTAGAAGTTTTCTTTGTTGTCTTCTTAGTCGTTTTCTTAACCGGCATTATCTCAGACATTGAGGCATTGAGCGCTGCCTCGTTCATAGCGCTTGCGTTGCTGCCAGCTGTGCATGCGAGCACGAGGGCAGCCAAAAGAAATACCTTTTTCATTGCTTTCTATATATTTTTATCACTCTTATTTATATATACCCAATACTTCCTATTGTTCTTTCGGGTGCAAAGTTCGCAAAAAAATCGGGAATACGATAAGAAAAATCCCTATTTCGCAGTATGAATCTCCCTAAAAACTCATCATTTCTGCTCTTTCTACGTTATTATAGACGAATACTATGACAATTCGTTTAAAAGACTATGAAAAAATCGTTCAGGAAATGATAAATTATCGGTCTAAAGGAGGGGAAACTGTTCAATCGTTTGCACTTTTTTTTGACATACATCAAAAAATAACGAATAAAACACGTATTTTCATGCATTTTGTACCTAGAAATAGGTAGAAACCCCTATCTTTGCAAGCGGTTAACAAATATCAATAGGTTATGAATGATTTAATTAAGGTAAATTCAGAAAATCAGAATCAGGCTATCGATAGATGCCAACAGATTCTCCAGGATCGCCGCGAGGCTCTTGCTTCTAAGGCAAAGAGAAGAGGTTAATACTCTTCAGAAACAAGAAGTAAAGGAGGAAAGATGATGCTCTTATACATATATAGTTAAGGACGCATCCTTTCTTTTTAAAGAGAGATTTTTCGAAACGACTCTTAAATGATGAGTTTCAAAAATTTTGGGAAAAGAAAAAAACGAAAAAATCCCGTTGTCAGCCATCTGGCTTGTACAACGGGATTTTTTCGTTTATTATTCAAGTTTATTATATCAAGTCCGAGATTTACTTCTCGTTCTTCACTGCCTTCATGATAATCTCGAAGTGATTACCACTCTTCAAGATGACATTCTTCAGGAAGTCTGAAATCTCAGATGCTTTCAGAGTCTTCACCATCTCCTTGTAATCGCTATGAGTATCAACACCCATACGCTCGTATGTGCTCAACGCACCAAGCCAATAACCATTAGACTTCTCGCTAACAGCAGCCTGCTTCAGGAGAATCTCCTTTACCTTCTGAAGGTCTTCTGCATTTGGCTGGGCTACGGTCTCTTCCATACCCTTGAAGAAGTAAGGAATAGCGATATCCGACTTTTCTGGGTTCAACTGAGCCACGGCAGAAATAGAGATGGCAGCCTTGTTATCATAATCGCGAAGCAAACCATAGTTTGCACCTGCATGATAAGCAGCACTGAGTTCCTCACGGATAGTACGCAAATACTTCATCTCCAAAAGGCGGGCTGAAACATCAGCAAGAACCATATACTGCAAGGTGAATGGAGCCTTGGTATACCAGATCTCTGTTGCCTGGTTCTGTGGATTCTCCATTGCCTTTGTAAAGACATTGCTTACCTTACCCTTAGCATAAGGAATCTGCTTGTTCTTCAGCTTGAAGCCATTGTTTGGCAGACTGGCGATATACTGCTCGATGAGTGGGAGGAGAGTCTTCTCATCATAGTTACCTACGAAATAGAAGGTGAAGTCCTTGGCATTGCCGTAGAACTGCTTACCAATCTCCAGGATACGGTCGTAGTTGATATCCTTTATATCGCTTGCCTCTGGTACACGGGCAAGTTTGCTACCCAAATAGAGGGTGCTCTGAACAGAATCCTGATATACGAGGCTTGGGTTGTTGCTCTTGTTGGCAAGAACAGTAGCCATCATACTCTTCATATTGTCGAAGCTCTTCTGGTCCTTGCTTACTGCGGTCATCTTGAGATAGATGAGCTGCATCAGGGTTTCGATGTCCTTAGGAGTAGAATTACCCTTCAAACCATGATTGAAAGGACTCAAGCTGAACGAAACGCCAGCCTGCTTACCAGCCAAAGCCTTATCAAGCTCATTGCTTGAGAAATCGCCAAGACCACTGGCATCGAGCACATCTGCTGCAAATGCAGCATTCAGGAAGTCTTCCTTGCCGAAAGTAGAATAGCCCACATTGGCTGAAGCTGCGAAAGCAATCTCATTGTCCTTGAAATCGGTCTTCTTCAATACCACCTTAGCGCCATTAGAAAGAGTCAACTCCTTGAAGCCCAACTTCTTGTTCTCAACAGTCTTCTTAATTTTACCAGCCTTAGGAGCCTGAGCGATGAGAGGTTCCTGCTTAACATTATCCACATAAGCCTCGAGCTTCTCAGCACGTACCTGCTTTACAATGGCAGCAAGTTCCTGCTCTGTAGGATAAACGGCACCAGCCTGCTCGCGCATCATTACCAATGATACAAGGTTGGTATCGCTCTGGCAAACCAACTGCTTGGCATAGCTGTTGATAACCTCAAGAGGCAAGTTTGGAACTACCATCTTCCAGATCTGGCTCTCCTCTTCTACTGATGGGATAGGCTCGTTAGAAGTGAAGTTATCCACATACTGGGTGGTAAACTGCTCGTTCTTCATCTTATCCTTGTTGGCAAGAGCCTTGTCAACCTGGCTCATGAATTCATCCTTGGCACGCTGATACTCAGTAGCTGTGAAACCGAACTCATGCATACGCTGTGCCTCGCGGAGAACAGCAGCATAAGCCTCCTTAATCTTTCCTGGCTTAGCCACACCGGTAAGGGTGAAAGCATCCTTAGTGCTTGAAATCAGGTATGAACCATCACCGGCACTTGCCTGGAGATATGGACAGTCTGGCTCCAATGCCTTCTCAGCATAACGGGCAGCAATCATAGAAGAAATCACGTTATCCATGTATCCCTTCAGGAGATAGCTCATATTGCTCTTCAGAGAATCTGGCACAGCATTGTGCTTCATATAAACCTGGAAGAGATCAACCTGCTGCTCCTTATCCTTGTCGATAACATAGATGGCAGAATCATTATCAGATACTTCTACCTTCTCAACCTTAGCGGCATTCTTAGGTACCTTGATACCGGAGAAGAGTTCCTTAATCTTAGCTTCGATATGATTTACATCTACATCACCCACGATGATAATAGCCTGATTGTCTGGACGATACCATTTGCGGTAGTAAGCACGGAGAGTTTCTGGCTTACAACCATCGATAACGCTCATCAAACCGATAGGGAAACGGTAGCCATACTTTTCGCCCTGATAGAGCTTAGGAAGTGAACGCTCTATCATGCGCTGCTGACCTACGATACGCATACGGTACTCATTGTGTACCACATCGCGCTCGTCATTGATGGCTTCCTTGGTAAGAGAGATACCGTTGCTCCAATCCTTGAGGATGAGCATGCATGAATCTACGGCTGTAGGGCGGGTAGTAGGTACATCGGTGAAGTAATATACGGTTTTCTCTACGCTGGTATAGGCATTGAGATTTCTACCATACTCCACGCCGATGCTCTGCAGGTAATCCTGGAGGGAATTACCTTTGAAGTGATCGGTACCGTTGAAGGCGAGGTGCTCGAGGAGGTGAGCCAAACCGCGCTGGTCATCATTCTCATTGATAGAACCTACTTTCTGAGCGATGTAGAAACTGGCTACATGCTCAGGATAACTGTTGTGACGAATGTAGTAAGTCAATCCATTATCAAGACGACCTATCTTCACATTCTTGTCTACCGGAATAGCTGGCATCTGCTGTGCCATCGCTGTACCTGCAGAAAGGAACAGCACAACTGCTGCAAAAATCTTTCTTAGTTTCATCTGATTTTAATTATTTATGTATTTATTGTTTTCTATATCATTCTTTCTATATACCTTATTATATATATATATATCATGCTATTTAATAAGTTCACATAATATATAACGACATATCCAGTAACATGATTACCTTCTGCGATGCAAAATTAAGAAAAATAAAAAAGATTTGCAAACATTTTAGAGAATATCTTCCCGATGTATGCAAATCTTAACCTAAAACTAACATTGGAGGCAGAAAACCAATCCTAACCTACATGAAAACTCTTCATCCATGAACCTCTGAAGAGGCGGATAAGGAAGAGGATTCCCCTGAATGTGAGTTCGGTAGCCATCGCTATCCATACTCCCTCCAAGCCATAGCTCTTGGAAAGCGCATAAGCCAGAGTGAGGCGCACCAGCCACATGGTACCGAGATTGATCATCGCCGGTTTCCTGGTATCGCCCGCTCCTACACAAACACAATAGGTCACGATGCTGGCTGCAAAGAATGGTTCAGCAAAAGCCTCGATGCGCAAACAGACGGTACCCATCTCACGGATGCTTTCTACCGGAGAAAGAACGCCAATCATCTCAGGAGCAAAGACATACATCACCACTCCCATCACAGCCATCACAGCCATTCCAAGTCCTACTGTCATATAGGCAAAATTCTTGCACAAACCTACTCGCCCTGCTCCATGCGTCTGTCCCACCAGAGTGGTAGCCGCATCACCAATTCCATAACCCGGCATATAGCAAAGACTCTCTGCCGTAATAGCAAAAGAATGGGAAGCAATGGCTATATTGCCAAGAGGTGCCACAATCATGGTACTCACTATCTGCGCCCCGCTCATCAATATGTTCTGTATGGCTATCGGAATGCTGATTTTACAGGCATTATGAACATACGACCTGACCCAACGGAAACGGACATGGTCCTGACGGAGATTCAGTATCTTATTCTTGAAACCTGCAAGATAAAGATTAGGCAGAGAGATGCAGACATAAGCCATCGCCGTTCCTAAGGCAGCCCCCACAACACCCAACTTCAGGATATAGATAAACAGGTAATTGAATATCACATCGCAGATGCAGATCAATACTGCCATCACACTAGGCGTATGCATATTGCCCGCAGATTTCAGCATCATCTCGGATATATGATAAAGGAAAACGAATGGCAGTACCAGACCGTATATCAGAAAATAGCGAGAGGAATTGGTGGCTATATCAGCACCTCCACCCAGCCAATAAGGCAGATAAGCATGAATGCCGACACAGAGAAGAGAAACAAAAATGCTGAACGCCACACCGCAAATCAGCGCATGGCGAAACACCTGACGGGCATTTGCAAAATCATTAGCTCCGATAAAATGAGCCACCTGTACTGAAAAGCCAGTAGCCGCCGCACTGAGCAAGCTACCTATAAGCCAGGTAGTTGACTCAATCAATCCGATACTGGCAGAAGCCTCTGCTCCCAGATGACCCACCATCGAAGCATCGATGAAGAACATCATCACCGTAGAAATCTGAGCCAACATAGAAGGTATACTCAATCCTACAATAAGATTGAGTTTCTCGCGCCGATCCATCTCCCTACCCAGGCGAATCGACTCCATCAAATAATCTGTCTTCTTGCTATAAAGCATAAATTAATTTCTCGTATATCGCTCATACAAAAAAATATGTGCATATATCATTTCAAACATATGCACATACTTTTCTCTAAATCTTTATTCTTATTATTCAGTAATCCACTTCTTGCCAGAAGCTCTCTTATAACTCTTGAGCACCATCTCAAAACGGAGCATTGAATAGCCTTGGATTGAAGAATTACCACTCTCGCCATAAGCCAGCTGGTATGGAATGAACACCTGCCAATGGTCGCCCGGATGCATCTTGAGCAATGCGGTGGTAAAGCCATCGATAAATCCACCGGCCACACTACGGGTAGGATTAGCTGTAGCTGCATCAAAAGTACCCGTAAAACTCTGGTCGAAGACGTAACCTTCCGTATAATTCTTAGTAGGAATGAAACGGCCACGATAGCTCACCTGTACCGAATCGGTAAGGATTGGAGAAGTTGTACCCTCTCCCTCCTTCAGAACATGAACGATGATATTATCGCAATCCTTATAAGTAAGGGTCACTAAATTACCATTCTGATCCTTGTTCAGAGTCGGAGTCTGGTCTTCGAACGTCCAGTTCTTATAAACGTACCAGCCGTTAGCTTCGCCCATCTTTCTGGCATAAGCCAATGTATCGGCAAAAGCCTGCTCGTTACGCTCCTGCCAGTTGGCATATTCCGAGACATTATCATCATCTTCGCTACATGATGACAGTGTGATCACTGCCATCATGAGGAAGAAGAAATATTTCAAACTCTTAAGATTCATCTAAATATATTTGGTTAATTAGAAGTTCTTGATTTCCTTGCCAAGCTTCTTCAATACGCTAGTGATGCTTACGCGCTCCTCGATGATGCTGCGAAGATCTGAGATAGCTACGCGCTCCTGCTCCATGGTATCACGATAACGCAGAGTTACCTTATGATCGTTTGGAGTCTCGTGGTCTACGGTGATACAGAATGGAGTACCGATAGCATCCTGACGGCGATAACGCTTACCGATAGAATCCTTAGGATCGCCATAGTGAGTATTGAAGTGGAACTTCAGTTCGTCAACGATTTCGTGAGCCAACTCTGGCAAACCATACTTCTTATCCAATGGGAACACTGCACACTTAACAGGTGCCAAAGCCTCTGGCAAACGCAAGACAACACGTGTCTCGCCATTCTCCAGCTTCTCCTCGCAGTAAGAGTGGCACATTACACTGAGGAACATACGGTCTACACCGATAGATGTCTCTACATCGTAAGGTACATAGCTCTCGTTCTTCTCTGGATCGAAGTACTTGATAGAACGGCCACTGTACTTCTCGTGCTGAGAAAGGTCGAAATTGGTACGGCTGTGGATACCCTCTA
>ERZ1023869.204-NODE-204-length-22946-cov-79.705605_pt1 | contig 22946 bp, 24 predicted proteins | sample MGYA00380390_ERZ1023869 | MGnify/ENA primary metagenome ERZ1023869 (study PRJEB33179, sample SAMN07449005) | human gut metagenome | biome: Human-gut; feature: Human associated habitat; material: Faeces | host: Homo sapiens | place: India: Bhopal | collected...
GTTTTAATAAGTAGGTTGTACAGTGGTACATCTATTTACATCTTTTACTTATAATGATCCCTGCCTGCTTGCGAAAGCCGGCAGGGCTTTTAATCCGAAAATCCAAAAGATATCATATATCTATAAATATAAATATCAACACCATAATGAGTTGATACTTGCTTTTGTTTTTTAGGTTTAATTATCACATAAGCAAAACCCCCATCCCGCTTGAGAAAGTAGGATGGGGGATTTCTTTATTTTATACTGCTATTCCATTACGTATTATATCATCATATAAGGGTGATGGTTTGCATTCTTCAATCAACACCGGTTCTATAGATGTATCTATATTAAGGGTGGCAAGCCATAATGAAGATGTAGTATCCAGCCAGTCGCCATTAAGCTTAGGTATAACTACTGCTACATCGATATCACTATCTTTTCTTGCTTCATTTCTACTACAAGAACCATACAGATATACTTTCGCATTGGCAAGCAATGGAAGTATTGCTTCCTTGTAGCATTTTACTATCATTAAAGCATGTTCTCTATCCATTGTTTTAATTCTTTTGTTTTATTTATTAATGTTCTGCAATATTCTGGAGTCAATTTCTTCGCCAGCTCATCTTTGTAGGATGGGTATCTTGCCTCAATATTCATTGGCATTAATTCCGCAAGAAACTTTAGCTGTTCTGATGTCATTTTTGATACTAACCCGCAGCTTTGTGCCAACTTCAAGAGGTTATGGATGTATGGAACCTCGTCTGGTTTTATAGCACTCCAATACGACTTTATTGTTTTTTCTATAACCAAATGGCACATAAAGCCAACATATAGCCATCTTCCACCGTTGTACATAACCTCAGCGGTTTCGATGTCATAGTCTGCAAGTTCTTTCCAATATTTAACTTTATCTATTGCCATACGTTTTGTTTTTGTGCAAAAATAAAGCAAATAATTGAGATTGCCAAATTTTTAGTGTTAAAAAGATTGTTTAGGATAAAAAACTCCCTAGTGCCGGATATGTCCTTTCCTCCGTTAGGCGTCCCGGCGGATTTGTAATCCGCCGTCAAAAAATGACCTAACCTTTGAATCTACCACCGCTCTAGTTTGTTATAATAAATTTATTATGGAAGAAATGCAAGAAAAAACCGTTAAAACACTCTAAAATATGGGGCGAATGTTTTGTAGTTTGAAATGATTTTAGTATATTTGTAGCATATAAAACAATCCCGTGTATGACTATATACGGGTTATGCTTTAGTGTATAATAATAAGTGATAAATAATTAAAATAGTAACATCAAAATTTAATTTGTAACAACATGAAGAGAACGTTTTTAGCGACATTTCTGTCGATTGTTTTTGCTATGGTAGCAGTAGCTTGCCACAGCAGCGATGAGAAAGAGATCGGTTATACTGAGTTGCCAGCACAGGCTCAGCAGTTTGTTAAGCAGTATTTTCCTACTGCTACCTATACCTATGTAGAGAAGGAGAAGGACAATGGAAAGTGGGAATATGAGGCAACATTGAGCGATGGAACCAAAATAGATTTCAACAACAAGGGAGAGTGGAAGAGCGTGGACTGCAAGTTCTCTGCTTTGCCATCTGGCATCATTCCTGATGTTATCGCTGCGGATATTGCCAAGCGCTATCCTTCACAGCAGCCGTATAAGATAGAGAAGGAGATAGGTGGTTACGAAATCGATATCCCAGGCTACGACCTGTATTACAGCAGTGCCGGTAAATTCATCCGTGCTGAAATTGACCGATAATCCTATCCGGCATTAACACTCATTCAATCCTATATTTTAAGCAAACCCCCCATCCTGCTTTCTCAAGTCGGATGGGGGATTTCTGTTTATCTGTTACTTCTAAAATAATATCTTATTTCAATTTTTCTATCTGTTCCTGGGTAAGTCCGGAATACTTCATGATCAGATTGATGTCAACGCCATCAGCAAGCATATTCCTGGCAATATCCAGGGCTTTCTGGTTCATGCCTTTTTCCAGACCTAATTCCATACCCTTTTCCATACCCTCCGCAAGACCTTCTTGCTTGCCTTCTTGCTTCGCCGTATCAATGGAGTTCTTGATATCTCGGTATGCCATCTTGCTTGCTTCATACTCCCTCATCTCCTGTGGAGTGAACTTGGCAATCTCGGCTTCCTCAAAGAGACGGTCGAAAACCTTGTCGTACAGCTCCTTCGGGCGTTGGGTAAGCTTATAGAGATTCTTCAGCGCATAAAGCCACTTCTCGTAGAGTGTATCCAGTTCTCCTAGTGTCTTATTGAATTTGGCAATCTCTACATAGATAAACTCCAGCTTGTCGTAGAAAATCTTGTGGGTAGCGGTATCGCACAACTGTACATGATGGCGGATCTTCTCCTTGTCGAAGGCATCCTCGTTCATGTTGAAGTTGAGCAGGGCAACAGTATAGACATGATTGAGCTTGAAATCCCAGTCACTACCCTTGGGAGCCTGTTCACGAATAGGGAAAGTCGAATAGAAGAGTGAGCGGTCCTTGAAATATGTTTGATAGGCATTCTGCATTTCAACGATGAACTTCTCGCCGTTTTCTCCTTCACAATACACGTCGAAGATGGCCTTTCGGTCGGTATATACATCTCCCACGTGCTCCGGGTTCAGATACGACACATCCTTCACAACCTGTCTGCCATTAAACAAGCTGTTGAGGAAGCAAATGAGCAAATCCTTGTTCATTGCCGTTCCGAATATTCGCTTGAAGCCGAAGTCGGTCAGCAAGCTGATGTATCTTTCTTCTACCTGTTTCATACGCCATTCATTTAGTTCAACATTTAGTTTCACTGCAAAATTACGCTTTTTTCCTGAAACGACCAAATAAAAAGTGGAAAACTTTCGTAGCGCCGGATATCCCTTTCCTCCGTTAGGCGTTCCGGCGGATTTGCAATCCGCCGTCAAACAATGACCTAACCTCTTTATGCTATCCCCAGCACCCAGGCATTAGCCAGCATATTGATGGGATAGGGGGATTACAAATTTGTGGATTAAAGAAAACAAGATAGCTATTGACAGAATACGAACGATATGATTCTAAAAAGACTGTTCCCCGTAGCGCCGAATATGCCCATCCCCCGTTAGGCGTCCCGGCGGATATGTTATCCGCCGTCAAATAATGTCCTAACCTCTTTATGCTCTGGGGATTTGCAATCCCCAGCACCCAGGCATTAGCCAGCATATCGATAGGATAGGGGGATTGCAAATCCCCCCGGCTTAATAGGTCGAACCTTTTTTACGACGGATAACATATCCGTCGGGACGCCTAACGGAGTACAGCCTGGAACGGAAGAAATTCATTTCATAGAATGCGCATGAAAATGCCGCGCCTCGGCGGAAGTTATGTCGCCGCCGGGGCGTTTTCTAAAAAGACAGTTCGAGATATAATAGGTAGGCTAGAGATAGCCTGTGGTAAATAATCGCAAGAATTAGAGTCTATTGATTGCGGGTATATGTGAATATGCCTCCTTCATATTCAAGGTAGCAGATTAATGTGTGTAGAATCTGCAAGATTAATTTTATAGTTTTAATAAGTAGGTTGTACAGTGGTACATCTATTTACATCTTTTACTTATAATGATCCCTGCCTGCTTGCGAAAGCCGGCAGGGCTTTTAATCCGAAAATCCAAAAGATATCATATATCTATAAATATAAATACCAACTCCTGAAGAGTTGATACTTGCTTTTGTTTTTTAGGTTTAATTATTACATAAGCAAAACCCCCATCCGGCTTGAGAAAGCGGGATGGGGGATTTCTTGTAAGCTGAAAACTATTGCTTAGTATTGCAACATAGCAGCAGGAGTAATATTCAGTACCTTGCAAAGCAATCTGGCAATTTTTAATGTAGGTTCCGAACGTCCAGTAATATAATCGTTAATGCGGGAAGGGCTTATTCCGATTTCTGTTGCTAATTGTTTTTGTGTCATTTCTTTTTCACTCAGTGAAAGTTCAATGAGTTCGGATACTGAAGGCTTTCCTATAGGAAAATGTCTCTTTTCGTATGACTCCACAATATCTGACATTAATGTCAGTTCAATGGCATTTTTATCATTAGCAGGAGTTTCATCCGTTACCAATGGTAAAAGCTCTTCTATTCTGTTGAGTGCAAACTCATACTGTTCTTTTGTTATTTTTTCCATAATTCTTGATGTTAAATGTTGGTACAGTCAATTTTGTCGTATTCACTATGTGTTCCGACAAATCTTACAAAAAGTCGGCCTATAGTGAATTTTATGACAACTACTAATCTATAGTTATTTCCTCGGATGTTGAATACGTAATGTTGATTACCTACGTAATCGGCATCAGGGAAGTCTGCTCTAATATCGGAAAAGTTATGCTGCCATCTCAGCGAGACATAGTCTTGTTTCTGAGACTCAGTTCTACATTACTTATAGGAGCACTATCATTACTCGCCAAAAACTATTTTATCGTAAAGAAGAAGGCTCCTTTATTCAATAAAGAAACATCAAAGTTCTGAAGTTTTTTACGCATTATTTCATCCTTTTCATCATCACCTATATGTTTGAAGTATTCTTCAACTTCAGGATTACGAATGATGAAAGCATATTCACCCGGTTCTGCTTCAAGACTGACTTCGAGAGCTGTTACATGATGAGTGACCTCACGCACTTTTGTTTTCATCGTTACCCCTTCTGCTGCAGGCACCACATTGGCGTAACGAAACTTCTCGCCATTCAATTCCATAGTCAAAAGTTTTGCTATCTTAAACTCCATTTCCAACTTATCCATTGCGCTATACAATTGATAATCAGATAACTTTTGATTAATTTTTGCATCAATATAGCCATCATCAATAAGTCGTTTAGACACATAGTCGGTAAGTTCGCTTTGCTTATAGCTGATTTTATTATACATATACTCCATATATCTGCAATTTAAGCCTTTTCGAACTTTAAATACATAGATATTTTTAGGATCTATCTGCTCCATAAAATCTCCAACTCTACGCAAACGCAAATCGTTAACAGTCTGCTGATCAAATCCCTGTTCCCGATTTGAATAGATTGTAAACTTAGCCACACCTTTGAATTGTTCTTCTGCATGTTGATGGTTGTAAATCATGTAATTCTGAACGCTGTCAACCACTTCCCTGTCAGCAAATGGCTTTTTCAGAATCCCTATGAAATCTTTAACGTAGCTTTTGATTACATTCTGTCCCAAATTCAGTACAGGACGTTCATCACTGATGTCATCACATATGGTAATGCTCATCGGTTTCAATTTGCCGTCTAATTGAGCATATACACCAACAGAATCATTATATGCTTCCATTCCGTCGTATTCAAAATCAGCTCCATATTTTTCGTTGAAATAGGTGGCTTCCTCCTTGGTTAAAGTGCGACCTTCAGCCATGATTTTCTTATATAGCGGATCATCGCTTATTCCCTGCATTTTCTGAGTCTTTTCCAGTGCAGCCTTAAATTCTTTACTTTCGAAATCAATTTTAGCATCCCCCATCATTTTCTTTGCAATTTCTTCATTTGTCATACCACCATACTGCTCTTTTAAATATTTATTCAAAGCTGCGGTATCACCTTGAAGTTCCATCATTTTTTTGAGTTGCGGATTTTCATTTAAATACTCCTGCTTGCTTCTCTCTAATGATTCCTTATATTCTACGCTTGTTGTGTCAATTGCAGCATCCTTCAAGAGATCGATTATTTTTTTGTTTCCGAAGTCGTCTTTAGTCTGCTTTTTACTCTTTGATGTAATTGACTTTGCGCTCTTATATAACTTATTAAGCGCCCCAAATTGCGCATAGCATGAAGGGATACCCAACACTAATACTAAAAAAACAAATAATAATTTTTTCATTTCTTAAGCTTTTTTATTTTAGATCTTGCTACTTCCTTATTTTATAAACTTTTCCAGACTTCATCTTAACTATATTGACACCTCGAACATATTTCTCAACTTTACATCCATTAGTTGAATAAATAGACTCTATTTTATCATTATCAACAATAGTGTGAGTAATACCGGTTGGTGTACCCTCGGTTAAATTCCAGAAATTCTTCCAGGGTTCAGCTTTCATATATGCTTCCTTTGTACCTACAGGAATATATAGTTTTATTTTAGCATACTGACTATCACTAAAAGAATTACATGCAGGAGGTACTATACTCTTTAAAACAATTGTTTCCACATTTTTACAAGCAAGCCATGACATTTCTGTCACTTTTTCACCGATAGTATATTGTGTAGGAGTGCTCATTACCCAAAAGGTTTGCATATAAAAACCAGGAAGATGTCCAATATTTCTTCCTAGATAAAGATCTGTTACGTTTGTTCCAGACCATGGCTGGAAGCCTCCTATGCAAAGTTCAGTATCTCCATCTTCTATGATAAGTTTTTCTAATTTCTCACAAAATCTAAACGCATTGTTTTCTATACTCTCTACACTGTTAGGAATTACAATTTGAGTAAGTGAATTGCAACCTTCAAACATATTTTCTCCAATGATTTTCAATCCATCTTCAAATTGAATTTCTGAAAGGTTTGCACAATCAGCAAATGCAGAATAGTCTATTTTAGTAAGAGATTTTGGTATGGTAATTCTTGTTAGAGCATTGCAACCATAAAAAGAATTTGAACCTAATGTTTTTACATTATGAGGTATATTAATATCTTTTAGGTTTATACAATTACAAAATGCCTGATCCTCTATAGATTCTACATTTTTACCAAATGTAACAGAAGTCAATTTCTCTGAATTAAGGAATGACTTTATACCAATAGCAACAACCTTTAAAGTTTTTCCGTTGAAGCTAACCTCATCGGGAATTACAATATCGCCCTCATAAGAAACTTCGCTGCTGTTTGTTACCTCAGCAGTAAGATCTTTACTTGACTTGATATTGTAAAAAATACCATTAGTCTCAAAATCATAAGCAAAAAGATGAGTAGCTATACTACACAATGCAATAATAAGTAATTTTTTCTTCATATTAATATTTTTAAGTTACATTACTGCCCAATAAAAAAAGGACAATTGGATCTTTGAAACAGTAGAATCATAGTCTTTTATGCCGTATTTTGTAATGAAACGGACTTTTTTCATAATTTTACATTATTATCATTTCTGCTGCAAAATTAAACGTTTTTTGTGATACTTTAAAGGAAATATCCCTAAAAAACAATAGGGATTTCCCTATAGTATTCCCCATCCTGCTTTCTCAAGCCGGATGGGGGATTTCTGTTAATCTGTTACTTCTAAAATAATATCTTATTTCAGTTTTTCTATCTGTTCCTGGGTAAGTCCGGAATACTTCATGATCAGATTGATGTCAACACCATCAGCAAGCATGTTCCTGGCAATATCCAGGGCTTTCTGGTTCATGCCTTTCGCCATGCCTTTTTTCATGCCTTTTTTCATGCCTTTTTCCATACCTAATTCCATACCCTTTTCCATACCCTCCGCAAGACCTTCTTGCTTCGCCGTATCAATGGAGTTCTTGATATCCCGGTATGCCATCTTGCTTGCTTCATACTCCCTCATCTCCTGAGGCGTAAACTTGGCAATCTCGGCTTCCTCAAAGAGGCGGTCGAAAACCTTGTCGCACAGCTCTTTAGGGCGCTGGGTAAGCTTATAGAGATTCTTCAGCGCATAAAGCCACTTCTCGTAGAGCGTTTCCAGTTCTCCTAGTGTCTTATTGAATTTAGCTATTTCTACATAGATAAACTCCAGCTTGTCGTAGAAAATCTTGTGGGTAGCGGTATCGCACAACTGTACATGATGGCGAATCTTCTCCTTGTCGAAGGCATCCTCGTTCATGTTGAAGTTGAGCAGCGCAACAGTATAGACATGATTGAGTTTGAAATCCCAGTCACTTCCCTTGGGAGCCTGTTCACGGATTGGAAAAGTGGAGTAGAAGAGGGAGCGGTCCTTGAAATAAGTCTGGTAGGCATTCTGCATTTCAACGATGAACTTCTCGCCGTTTTCGCCTTCGCAATATACGTCGAAGATGGCCTTGCGGTCGGTATATACATCTCCCACATGCTCCGGGTTCAGATACGACACATCCTTCACAACCTGTCTGCCATTAAACAAGCTGTTAAGGAAGCAAATGAGCAAATCCTTGTTCATTGCCGTTCCGAATATTCGCTTGAAGCCGAAGTCGGTCAGCAAGCTGATGTATCTTTCTTCTACCTGTTTCATACGCCATTCATTTAATTCTACATCTAGTTTCACTGCAAAATTACGCTTTTTTCCTGAAACGACCAAATAAAAAGTAGGAAAACTGCCTGATAGACATTCATCTTCAAGATGTTTTGATATTTTCGTAGCGCCGGATATGTCTGTCAATTATATAGCGCTAAGTTTCGACTTTATTTTCAAACCTGCAAGAGATTTCTGTGAAAAGTTTCAGAAAAAGTTAGGATGCCATATTTTTAAGATAAAGATCTGTGTAAATCTGTGTAATCTGTGGGATTATTCTTTGTCCCACAGATTTCACAGATTCAAGGTCAACAGCCTGATTTCATCCAGGCTTAACCCTGTCATTTCCATAATAGTGGTATCATCTAAGCCCTTTGCCAACATCTTTCGGGCAATCTCAAGGCTTCGTTGTGACATACCTTTTTCCATGCCTTCAGCTCTACCTTTTTCCATGCCTTCAGCTATTCCTTCTTCCTTACCTTTTTGATATCTGTCATCCAGGAGGGTTCTTTCAACACTTACGGAATCCCAGAACTTGTCGTAGGCTCTGAGTTCGGCATCTGTAAAGCCGGAAATTTCCAGCTCTTCTACGGCTTTTCCAATCTCCGGGTCATTGAGCAGGTCAGCTGGAATCTTCTGTGTATTGGAATTGATTTCCGTGAGGAAACGGAGCCACAACACCATCATGCGCTTGTCGGTGATGGAATGTGGAGTGAACTTCGGAAGTTCTATGAAGGTGAAATGCAAGCCTTCGATGACCTTATTGCTGTCCTTGTCATGCACGATTCGGTAGTTGTGGATGAAATCTGGAGTATCATGCGCAAAGATATCATTCACAAGATTCAGGGAATATACGGGTTGCAGTTCACTGTATTTTCCTCCCTTTTTAGCCTGACTCACATAGAGCTTGGATGCATTGAACAGTACTCGCTGCTGGAATGCGTCAGACCATTCCATCTGCATTTCCACGCAGAACTTTCTGCCTCTTGCATCGGTGCAGAGTACATCCACAATGGTGTTCTTGCCCCCTTCGAGCTGGGGTACAAGTTCTGTAGGCAGATACTTGATTTCGTGTATCTGCTCTTCTTCGCTGAGTGGCAGGAGTGCGTTCAGAAGGCTGATCATTCTTTTCGGATGATTGCCGAATATCTTCTTGAACGTAAGGTCTGCCTTAGGATCTAAATACTTCATAACCATCCGTTTTAAAATTATATAGCGCAAAGTTACGACTTTATTTTCAAACCTGCAAGAGATTTCCGTGAAAAGTTTCAGAAAAAGTTAGGATCCCATATTTTTAAGGTAAAGATCTGTGTAAATCTGTGAAATCTGTGGGACAAAGAATAAATCCCACAGATTTCACAGATTCAAGGCTTGGGGGGATTACAAATCCCCCGGCTTAATAGGTCGAACCTTTTTTTACGACGGATAACATATCCGTCGGAACGCCTGGGGGATTTCTGTTATTTCTTCCTCAGAACCTTATCCAGGCTGGACACGATATACCCTGCGGGATTCTTGATCTCGTGCTTTGCCTTCGCCGCATAGGCTGCCAGAAAGCACTGGTTCACGGCGTCCAGGTCTGACAGGGTGAGGCGATCGCTCAACTCCTCTGCCACCTTGTGGCTCACGTTCCAGTAGGAAGAGGTGAGTAGCTTTCTAAAGTTTAGTTTCTTCATAGTCAGCTTTGTTCTGTCTTCATCGCTCAGCATATCTGGGTCATCGTTGCGGTACTTGAGGCCGAAGATGACCAAGCAGCCGTATTTGCCTACTACCTGGTTACGGGTAGTCTCTAGCGTGTGTATCACGATATAGTCGAGACGGTTCAGCTTGTAGGCATTTCTGATCTCTTCTTCGGCAGTAGAAAGCTGGGTATATTCCAGATTCCCCGTGCCGCGATATTGGGTGTGGCTGGTGAGGAGCGCAAGGATCTCGGGAGGTGTAAACTTGGTGTATCCCTTCTTCAGTCGGCTCTCTGTCAGGAGATAAAGGCAGCGGGAAGACTGGTGATGGAATGACTCGTAAAGCTGCGGCGAAACCTTGAAGTAGCCCAGGTCCAGGGCGAAGTAGTACTGAGCCACGGGAATCGGCATCTCCAGGATGGCTCTCTTCTCCTGACCCTTCTTGGTGTAGTCAACGAAGTGGTAGAGGTAGTCGAACTGCTTGTAGCACAAGTGGTATGTTCCAGGATTACCAGATTCTGCGACGGTGTAAGGGATACAGACCGGCTTTTTGCCTATGTCGATAAGGGCCGTCTCCAGGTTGTTGTAATGTGATTTGGTAGCTTCCAAAGCTCTGTAGGGTACCTCGAAACGTAAATTGTTTTCAAGTCGCTCGAAACCATTGAGGTCCAGTTGACCGTGGTGTGCGTTCTGGCTGATAGCCATTTTGATCTGTTTCTGATTGTACACGTCAAGTCTGAAGATGTACTTCTGTTCTTGCGGGCTGTAGCTGTGATGCAGGGCGCAATGAGTGCCAAGCTCTGTGGCTTCGGCTACGTTGAAAGTTAGGATCTTGTTCATTGCTCGTTGTTTTATAAAAGTCTATAAAATGGGGGTGGCAATGAAAACAAATCTGGGGGATGCGAAATCTCAAATGGACCAAAAATATTTCGGAGTTTTTTTCTGGTCCTTAACTCAATTTTCACATCAGACCAGAATTTTCCCATGTCGCACCCCCGTATGATTCATTCATAGAGAATGCGCACGAAAAATCTAGCCTGAATTTACAATTGAGTACCCCATGCAAGGATTTAACTCCGCACCTTACAAGGGATTTTGAGATGTAAACTCAGCATTTATCATGCTTTGGCATCCTGCCAACAGGATGCCGTATGTCCGCTTCTCCTGTATTTCTACAGAAAGAGCGCTGCAAAGATATATAAAAATTCTGAAACTAACAAGTATTTTACAAGTTTTTTTTGAAAATAGAGAAAAAAACTTTGAGAACCCATCATGACCATTTTTCTTGTTTATTTCTTATATATCATATTATCATATTTCTTGTAGTGCTATTTTTGTGCGTAACTATCAGATAGTCAGATGAATAGAAAATGCTGTTACCATGGGAGGTAACTGGCAGAAGGCGTGATCCCGCGAGATGTAACGGTTTCCTCTGATGAGATGTAACCCTTTGGTAGGTTTGCCTACGAGAAGTAACTATCTAGACATTTCTCCCACGAGAGGTAACTAGTTAACTAAATATAAAACATTCCGGGGTAGGCGGAAATTCGCCGGAAATCGACGGGTATCGCCAGTTGGAGTTAGGAGAATGTCTTATCTTTGCAGTGTTGAAACATTAAAAACATCAGCTTATGACTAGAGAAATTACAATGATTGTGGTACACTGCAGTGCAACCCGCTGCAACCACCCTTACACCGTGCATCAGCTTTACCACGACCACGTGGAGGTGAACCACTGGCGTTACATCGGTTATCATTTCTTCATCAGCCGTGACGGCAAGGTACATGCCACCCGTCCGCTGGAGCGCATGGGTGCCCATGCCCGTGGCTGGAATGCACATTCCATCGGTATCTGCTATGAGGGCGGACTGGATGAGAACGGCTATGTGGCGGATACCCGTACCGGGGAGCAGAAGAAGGCGATGGAGAAGCTGATCGTTCAGCTGAAGATACAGTTTCCCGGCATCCGCACCATTCTGGGGCATCGTGACCTGCCTGGAGTGCAGAAGGCGTGTCCCAGCTTTGATGCCACCACGCTGCAGCCCTTGTTACATCTGAATTGTAAATATTAAATTTTGTAATCAGATGAAACACCCTATCCGATTTTTTTGTATCTTCGCAGAAGAATAGATTACTAACTAAAAATTAAAACTAGATGAATGTTACCAAGCAACATTTCGTAGAACGTAGAGTGATGAGCAAGCAGGAGCTTGCTCACCTCTACTGTCCTCACAGCCGTTCCAAGGGGCATGCTGCGAGAGATGAGTTTATGGATTGGGTGAAGCGCTGCACTCCGCTCTATGTCAAACTGCAGGAATTGGGGTATAAACCTTCGCTGCATAGTTTCACGCCCAAGATGGTAGATTATATCTTTTACTATCTCGGAGAGCCGGATGGAGTGGGGATATAGCATTGGTAGTAATAAATAACTTTACAAGTTAAACGTGGCGGAAAAATCTCTTAAGAGAAGCTGTCGTTTCCCTTAAGGAAAAATATATTTTCCCTTAAGGAAAAAAATAAAAACCCTTAAGGGAAAATTCTCAATCTCTTTTTTCCCCGTTTTTCGGGCGTTTTTGCCTGATTCTCTCTTACTTGAATAATGTTTACACGAATATGGAGAGAAGATGGGGATGGGGGCAAGGTTAAAAAATAACAGTTTGGAAAAATCAAAAGTTTATGGAAATAGCTATAGAACGTTTTGGCAGTTATCATCATGCCGTAAGTGGTAGATTGCTGATTGATGGTCAGCATGTTTGTGATACGTTGGAGGAGGATGTGCATTGTCTGCCGGAAGGCGAATATGCCCTGCAGCGCAACAGCAAGCTGGCATTACCTTATTATATAAGACTGTCAGATGTTGATTCTGGGGTTGATTCCCATGTTGATTCCCGTGTGTCCTTCTCCAGGGGTAATGGCATTCACGGTTGGCGCAACCGCTGCATCATTGTAGGAGAGTGTCTCCATCTGGGTTTCCTCATTCATAGCGAGGCGTGCTATGATCTTCTCATAGCCCGCATCCGCATGCAGTTTGTGCGTCATCACGCAGTGGTGGTCAAAATATCCCGCTCTCCCGATTTTCTGGAAGTAGCCTGATATTTGTGCAGCTATTGATAGGCTATTTTAACCAAAAAATCTCCCTATAAGCCTGACGCATGTCGCCTGCTTATAGGGAGATTTGTATTATATGCCATTAAAATAACTCCAGGATCTTATCGATAATCTTTTCGATGCTGGAAGAATCGGTGGTTTCTTCGAGCTTCTGGTTGATTTTCTCTTCTACCTTCTTGCTCACTTTATCCGCCGCCTTATCGAAAGCCTGGTTGGCTTTCTCTTCCAGTTTCTTCTGCATTTTTGTACTGAAGCTGCCTTCATCGCTTTCAGTCTGGTCTTCATTGACATTAGCTTCTGAATCTGAGCCATCCATATTAGGAGTGTCAGAGGATACATTTGATTCTGACTCCTCGATATGGAGATTATCGGCTGATTCCAGTGCTTTCACCATATCGTCGGCATTCATCGTATAGACGTTGCCGAGAATACCGAAACTCACGGTATGCGGCTTGCCGTTGAACTCTACGGAACCCGTAGAGCAAACGATATAGTTGTGGTATTCGAAAAGCCGGTTCATCGCTTCGTCCATCATGCTGCCAGCCATCATCTTGGCTACAGAGCGGAGTGCCTGCGAGAAGAAATTGTTGTCGGTAGATCCTACCGCCTTTTCTACTGCCTTGCTTGCCTCCGTGCGAACCTTCTCCTTGTGAGCATCTGCGCTCGGATTGGTTATGGCAAATATGGCAAGGATGAAAATGATGAGACCTATCACCATCTTCATCGCGAAATGGCTCTTCTTCTTGTTCTTCTTAGGCTGCTGCTGGAAATTCGAATGCATCGCTGCTCCCTGCTGGAATCCCTGCTGATAGGCTTCCTGCTGGGCTTTCTGATAATCCTGCTGCTGAGCTTTCTGATAAGCTTCCTGTTGAGCCTGCTGCTGGTTTGCTCCCTGCAGGAAACTCTGCTGCTGGTTTGCTCCCTGTTGCTGGAAATCTTGCAGAACTCCTTCTTGCTTTTGAGCATTTCGGTTGCTCTGGTTGTTCTGGTTGGCTTCTACAGCTTCCAGTACGGCTCTCAGATCCTCTACCTTCCAGGCTGGAGTCCAATCTGCCATACCCTGCTTCCACACCAGTGTTTCGGGACTGATACCCTTCTGTACAAGTTGGTCGAAACTGAAAGGACCTGCCTGCTGTCCATTACGATCGATTATAAAAAATTCCATCTTTGTCCTTTTAATTTTTAAATGTGAACATTCAACTTTATGAGTACTTAACCTTTCTTTGCAAGTAAGTTCCTCTTTATGAGTACTCAATCTTTCTTTGCAAGTAAGCCCCACACGCCCTGAAAGGGCAGAAGCTCCTAGCCCAGGGCAACGCCCTGGGTGTTTATGGACGCAAACCTGTCGCCCTGTAAGGGCAAAAGCTTTCAAATACCTGGCAATATACAAAGCTTTTGCCCTTACAGGGCGTCTTGTAAACTGCTATTATACCCAGGGCGTTGCCCTGGGCTAGGAGCTTCTGCCCTTTCAGGGCGTGCTGCTTCAGGCATTAGTGGGTTGCCTTCCACCATCCTGTCTTCTCTCTTCCCTTCAGGGCTACACTGTGCTGGCTCGGGTCGGAGATGGAAAGGCCGCAATAGCTCTTCACCTGGAAGGTGGTTCCTCTATAGGGATCCTTCAGCATGGTGAATGCCTCATCGGTATGAGCTGCCTCCTTGATGGTTTTCTTTATCTGGGCGGTAAACTGGTCTTTCAGGTAACCGCTTGGCTTGAGGCTATCTACATATACCGACATGTCATAAAACAGGTTGGGAGTGAAGCCGTCGAGAGGTTGGATCGTTTCTAGAGGAATGGAGGAATCGAGCGTATATTTGCTGTTGATTTCCTTCATGACGCTAGCCAGATTATCCATCTCGCGACAGTCGATGGCTGCCATGTTGCAATAAGGTACTTCGCTGGATTTGTAGAAGTTGACAATACCGTTTACGATGCCGGAATAGTTGGGCGTTGCGGAATTGAGCATGCTCCAGATGCTTCGGTATGGAAAGCCCAAACCCATCACCTCGCTGCTCGAACTCATGAGATAGTTGGTGACATCCTTCAGCTCGTATGCAGTCTCCACATTTCCCATATAGCAGGCATCGAAGAGAATGTATTGCATCTTCAGTCCGCTCTGTCTGATTCCTTCTGCCAGGGTTGGGATGTCCATGGCATGACTCTTGGAATTTACACTTCCGAAGAAACGGGTGACTGGATGGTCTGGGTCACTGCCAAACTGTATGCCGCTGAATGTACTGGATGGCTTGCCGGCTGTGGCTGTGCTTCCGAAGCCAGGACGGGCATAGTTCGGATAATTCACCCAATCTTCTGCATAGGTCCATCCGGAACCATGTACTCCGATGATGAGGGCATAGTTGAGTGCCTCGGCATTTTGCTTCACCTCATTGAGAAGGTTGGCGAATCCCTCTGCCGTGCAATAGCTGTTGTCCTCGTAGGTCTTCACGGGCACACGGTTCACCTTCCTGCTGGCGGCATCGTACTGCAGATCGTAGAGTGTGCTCTTGTTGTATTTCTCGCTGAAAAATACCATCACACGTGAGTCACTGAGTCCTTTCTTGGCTACGATACCCTGGCAGATGCTGTCGATGTTGTTGGCAAGGTATTGCTTCAAACCCGAACTGGTGGTACTGCCTGTCCATGGATAATATACCAGGATGGTCTGCTTGTTGACGCTATCCACATCAAAAGCCTCGTCGCTACAACTGGTGAAAGTCATGGCGAACGAAAACATACATATAAATAAGGTGAAAAGCTTCTTGATCATAATAAAAAAGTTGAATGTTGAATGCTGAATGCTGAGTTGCAGAATGGCTGACGAATTCATCCGTCTGAGATTCTACATTCATCATTCTACACTCAACATTCAACATATATAAAAAGAATCTGTTACTTCTTCTTCAGCTCCTCGATGGTTGCCTTGAGGGCAGCAATCTTCTCTACAGAGTCGCTTTCCTTCTTGCGCTCCAGAGTCACTACCTTCTCAGGGGCGTGAGCTACGAAGTTCTCATTGCTGAGCTTCTTGCGAACGCCCATCAGGAAGCCCTCCAGGTGCTTGAGCTGAGCCTCTGCCTTTTCAATCTCGGCTGCCACGTCGATGAGGTCGCCCAATGGTACGGCAAACTCGTCGGTGCCTACCATGAAGCTGGATGCATCGGCACTCTTCTCGGCGATGACCTCAATCTTGTCGAGGTTGGCCATCTTCAGCGTTACGTCGTTGTAAGCCTCGAAATCGTTCTTGCCTACTACCTGAAGAGACAACTGCTCCTTCTGGGCAATGTTCTTCTGGTTGCGAACGGTACGAACACCGGCGATAATCTGCTTCACAGCCTCGATGTCGGCTGCCAACTTCTGCTCCTCGGCTGTAGGTGCAGGAATTTCCAGCTTCTCGCGCATGATACTCTCGCCATCCTTGCGGTCGTAGATGTGCTGCCACAACTCCTCGGTGATGAATGGCATGAATGGATGCAGCATCTTCAGCAGGGCATCGAAGAAGCGGAGGGTAGCGTCGTAGCTCTTCTGGTCGATAGGCTGACCGTAAGCAGGCTTCACCATCTCCAGGTACCAAGATGAGAACTCATCCCAGAACAGCTTATATACAGTCATCAATGCCTCAGAGATACGGTAGTCCTTGAACTGCTTCTGCATCTCCTCGTTCACCTCCTTGAGCTTGGCATCAAACCACTTCACGGCGATTTCTGCACTCTTAGGCTGCTCGATATCTGCAGTCTCCCAACCCTTCACGAGGCGGAAGGCATTCCAGATCTTATTGTTGAAATTACGTCCCTGCTCGCAAAGGCTCTCGTCGAAGAGGATGTCGTTGCCGGCTGGAGCACTGAGCATCATACCCATACGAACGCCGTCGGCACCAAACTTGTCAATCAGATCCAGTGGGTCTGGTGAGTTACCGAGACTCTTGCTCATCTTGCGGCCGAGCTTATCGCGAACGATACCTGTGAAATATACGTGCTTGAATGGCATCTTGCCACGATACTCGTAGCCAGCCATGATCATACGTGCTACCCAGAAGAAAATGATGTCCGGACCAGTTACGAGGTCGGAAGTAGGGTAGTAGTAGTTGATCTCCTCGTTGTCTGGATGCTCGATGCCATCAAACAGAGAGATAGGCCACAACCATGAAGAGAACCAGGTGTCGAGGCAGTCGCTCTCCTGCTCAAGATCCTCAGCCTTGATGCTGGCGTTCTTCTCCTGAGCGAGCTTCAGAGCCTCCTCGGCAGTCTCTGCTACCACGAAATCCTTCTTGCCGGCATTGTCGAAGTAGTAGGCTGGAATGCGGTGACCCCACCAGAGCTGACGGCTGATACACCAGTCCTTGATGTTCTCCAACCAGTGGCGATAGGTGTTCTTATACTTCTTAGGGTAGAACTCGATGTCGTCGTCCATTACTGGAGGGAGGGCGATGTCGGCAAAGTGCTGCATCTTGAGGAACCACTGTGTAGAGAGCTTTGGCTCGATAGGCACATTGGTACGCTCAGAGAAGCCCACCTTATTATTATAGTCCTCAATCTTCTCCATCAGACCGGCATTCTGAAGGTCGATGGAAATCTGCTTGCGCACATCCATGCGGTCCATTCCTACATAGAGACCTGCTGCCTCGCTGATGGTACCGTTGTCGTTGAAGATATCGATGGTCTCCAAACCGTGCTTCAAACCGAGGGCGTGGTCGTTGATATCGTGAGCTGGAGTTACCTTCAAGCATCCGGTACCGAACTCGATATCTACGTATGTATCCTCGATGACAGGAATCTCGCGGTTTACGAGAGGCACGATCACGTGCTTGCCCTTCAACCAGGTATTCTTCTTATCCTCTGGGTTGATACACATGGCAGAGTCGCCCATGATGGTCTCCGGACGGGTTGTTGCTACCACTGCATAGTAACCCTTCTCATCCTTGTGCATCACGTTCTCCTCATCCACCTGCTGGCAGTCCTGCTCTACCACGTAATACTTCAGATGGTAGAGCTTAGAGTGCTCGTCCTTGTAGATAACCTCCTCGTCAGAGAGTGCTGTCTGAGCCTTAGGGTCCCAGTTGACCATTCGCACGCCACGATAGATGAGACCCTTCTTGTAAAGGTCGCAGAATACGTGGATGACGGCACGGGAGCGGGTCTCGTCCATGGTGAATGCTGTGCGGTCCCAGTCGCAGCTGGCACCGAGTTTGCGGAGCTGCTTGAGGATGATGCCACCATGCTCGTGAGTCCAGTCCCAAGCGTGCTTGAGGAACTCATCGCGAGTAAGGTCAGTCTTCTTGATACCCTGTTGAGCGAGGCGATTAACTACCTTAGCCTCGGTCGCGATACTGGCGTGGTCGGTACCTGGTACCCAGCAAGCGTTCTTGCCCTCCATGCGTGCACGGCGAACGAGAATATCCTGGATAGTATTGTTGAGCATGTGTCCCATGTGGAGCACACCTGTTACGTTTGGTGGAGGGATTACCACCGTATAAGGTTCACGACCATCTGGCTTAGAGCTGAAAAGCTTGTTGTCGAGCCAGTACTGATACCATTTACTTTCCACTGCTTGTGGATCGTATTTACTTGCTAATTCCATTGTTTCTATCTAATTTTTATTCTTTTTCTTTCTTTTTCCTTAAAAAACGGTGCAAAGATACGAATTTTTGAGCGAAAAACATTATCTTTGCATCAAAATTATTAATTTTTGCACAAAACGATGGTTAGTAATGCAGTAAAAGAAGTTTCAGAGCAAGATAGAAGAAAACTGCTGGCCGGTTTCCTCTATGATATGGCGAAGCTGATGTTTGGCGGTGTCGCTGTTGGTGGTTTGTCGCCTCTGTTCACAGGTAAGGGCTTGGGTGACATCAATATTGCGTGTGTAATAGTTGGCTTTATTGGTGGCTGTATGCTTGCTTATATTGCCAATGAATTGTTAAAAATTAAAGAGTAAGAATATGAATTGGGATATTATGGGAGCTTGGTTTCTCTTCAATGTAATGGTGTGTGTGGCTGCTGTTTCTTTCGCCATTTTCCTTAATACGAAAGCGGGGAAGAAGTGGAAGAAGAATCTTTAAAGATTATGGAAGTATATTTGTTCTTTAATGTTTTTATATTTGTGTTGGCTCTTTCTTTCGCCATCTTTCTTAATACGAAAGCGGGAGAGAAGTGGAAGAGAAATTTATAAAGGAATTAAAACAATGCATACGAAAGAAGAGAAAATGGCGGCGTTCAGCCGCTTGCTGGATGTACAGGATCGTTTGCGCCTGCAGTGTCCATGGGATAAGAAACAGACATTCGAGAGTCTTCGTCCGAATACCATCGAGGAGACTTTCGAGCTTTGTGATGCCTTGATGAAGCGCGATTACAAGGATATCAAGAAGGAGCTGGGCGATGTGCTGGAGCACGTGATGTTCTATAGCATCATCGGCAGAGAAGACGGCGAGTTCGATATCTGCGATGTCTGCAATCAGGAAGCTGACAAACTGATGTTCCGCCATCCTTTCATCAACTGGAAGGAAGAGGGCGAATGGACTGTGGCGAATCCTGATATGTATATCAATGACGAAGGACAGGTGGTATATAAGACAGAAGAAGCAACCGGGAAGGCAGAAACTGCCAATTCTGAAGAAACCTTGGCTCTTGGTGCCAGCAAACCCAAGAATGCTGCCTCGGTAGAGAAAACCTGGGAGCAGATCAAGCAGCAGGAGAAAGATGGCAACGAGCGCGTTCTGAGCGGTGTGCCAAATTCCCTGCCATCCCTTATCAAGGCCTATCGCATTCAGGACAAGGCACGAAACGTGGGCTTCGACTGGAAGGAAAAGGAGGATGTGTGGGACAAGGTACACGAAGAACTGGAAGAACTCAAGGCAGAACTTGCCAAGGGAGATAAGGAGAATTCTACCCAGGAACTCGGCGATTTCCTCTTCTCCGTCATCAATGCAGCCCGTCTCTATAAGCTCAATCCGGATAATGCGCTGGAGAAGACAAACCAGAAGTTTATCCGCCGTTTCAACTATGTAGAAGATCATTCGCTCAAGCAGGGTAAGAATCTGAAAGACATGAGTTTGGAAGAGATGGATAAACTGTGGGATGAAGCCAAGAAACAGGAAAGACTTCAGAAAGAATCGTAAGCTTCAATAGGAGGAGCTTCATGATAAACAAGATAAATAGGACGTTTTATAACAAGAAAAACTATAAGGATTATGAAAAGATTAGTTTATATGATGATGGCTTTGGTGGTACTCTTTGCTGCCAATAGCTGCAAGGATAAGAAAACCGCACAGGTAATCACTCCTACAGATTCCCTCGATCTGGAGGAAGTTGCCGATGATTCAACCATCTACGGTGTTTGTGGTGAGGGAACATCTATGCACAATCTGGAGCTGATTTCTGATGAGGGAGATACGCTCTCAGTCTTTATCGATGATGAGCAGCCAGACATCGTGCTGGGTGGTTTGCTGGCAGGCGACCGCATCGCTCTTATCGGTTACAAGGCACAGGATGGAGAGATGATGGCACAGAAAATCATCAATCTTACTTCACTCTTGGGCAAATGGACTTCACTCGACAAGAACTTCGATTTGCTGGAAGGCGGAGAGGTAAAAAACAATGTGAAGGCTGAGACCAATCCTTGGACTTCATGGAAAATCCTGAACGGAAAGCTCCTGCTCAACAAGGATACCTTTGCCATCGACAAACTGGGCTCTGACAGCTTGATGCTGGAGAATACCCAGGGCATCTATGTCTTCAAGCGCCAGGAGTAAATTGTCATTCTAAATTTTAGATTAAGTTGGAACCATTTAAGATACATATACTGGGGTGTGGCAGTGCGCTGCCAACCCTGAAACACAATGCTTCCTCGCAGCTCATAGAGATGCGGGGAAAGTGCTATATGATAGATTGTGGCGAGGGTGCACAGATGCAGTTCCGTCGTTCCCATATCCATTTCTCCAAGCTCAATGCCATCTTCATCACCCACATGCATGGAGACCATTGCTTTGGTTTGATGGGCTTGCTTTCTACGCTCGGAATGCTCGGACGAACATCTAAGTTAAGAGTCTATGCTCCAAAGGATTATGCTACTCTGTTTAAACAACAGGTAGAATTCTTTATGCAGACGATGGAGTATGAGATGGAGATGATTCCGGTAGATACGGAGAAGCAGCAGATTATCTACGAAGATCATTCTCTGTCGGTGGAGACGGTGCCTCTGAAACATCGTCTGCCATGCTGCGGCTATATCTTCAGAGAGAAGCCTACGCTGCCTCATATCAAGAGGGATATGATAGATTATTACGGCATCCCAATCAGTCAGATCAACAACATCAAGAATGGGGCTGACTGGACCAACGAGGAGGGCGAGGTGATTCCGAATGCCTGTCTGGTGACACCTGCCGACCCGCCTCGCAGTTATGCCTATATGAGTGATACCCGATATATTCCGAATCTCTGGGAGAAGGTGAAGGGGGTTACGGTGCTTTATCATGAAAGTACTTATACTTCGGAGCAGGAAGACCGGGCTAAGATCTACAACCATAGTACGGCGAAGCAGGCTGCGATGGTGGCAAAGGCTGCCGGGGTAGGCAAGTTGCTCCTGGGACATTATAGTGCGAGATATAATGATGAGACGGTTCTGCTGAAAGAAGCCAAAGGGGTTTTCGAGGAAAGCTATCTCACCAATGAGGGAATGGTTATCTCGGTATAAAAACAACCTTGCATCAAAAAAAGTTTGTTTTTTGGTGCAAGGTTTTGTGTTGATATTCGTTTAATACATAAAAGATAGAGAAAATTGGAATCTGAAAAACTACTTTTGCACGACATCAAAGGCGGCAGTCGGGCGGCGATGCACCGGCTCTACGACCGCTACGTAGGATATGCCATGGCGGTAGCGCTGAGGTATGTCCCTTTACGTGATGATGCGGAGGATGTGGTGCAGGATAGTTTTGTGAAACTTTTCTCTGGTATTGCCAACTTCGAGTACAGGGGCGAAGGTTCGCTGAAGGCGTGGTTTCTCCGGATTGTGGCAAATGAGGCTATCAGCTTTACCCGAAGGCAGAGTCGCATCACTTTCGTGGATGAAGTTCCGGAAGATGTGAGTGACGACGAACCGGAGGTAGAACGGGTGCCGCCTGCCGTATTGACGAAGATGATCGGTGAATTGCCCGAGGGCTATCGACTGGTTCTGAACATGTTTGTGTTTGAGCAAAGAAGCCATAAGGAAATTGCTGATCTGCTGGGCATCAAGGAGAGTACCTCTGCTTCGCAATATCTAAGAGCCAAGAAGTTTCTGGCAAAGAAAATAAATGAATATCTAAATAATATAAACGAGAAAGAATATGAGTAATCAAGATTGGACAAGCAAACTTCAAGACCAGTTGGCAGGCTATCAGGAGTCTGTCAGCCACGACTTGTGGGCAGGCATTGAACAATCGCTTGCTCAGAAAAATATAGAATCTGTTTCGTCGAATCCACAGACGATAGTTTCTGAAAGCTCAGAATCTACAGATTTACACGTTGGTTCAGAGGCTAAAAAGAATGCCAGGATTTTACACGTTGGTTCAGAGGCTAAAAAGAATGCCAGGATAGTCTATTTCAAGCGATGGTCTGCGGCTGCAGCTGCTGTGGCATTATTGGGAATAGGTGGAAGCTATGTTTATCTGCACCAGGAGGATGTAGAAAGGGGTAATTTGCAATTGGCATCTCTTTCATCTCCTGCAGTTTCAGCGGATTTGCAATCCGCTGCATCCCAGCCCGCTCCATCCCTCGTTGTTTCAGCGGATTTGCAATCCGCTGCATCTCAATCCGCTCCATCCCACGTTGTTTCATCGGATTTGCAATCCGCTGCATCTCAACCAGCTCCATCCCCCGTTGTTTCATCGGATTTGCAATCCGCTGCATCTCAACCCGCTCCATCCCTCGTTGTTTCAGCGGATTTGCAATCCGCTGCATCTCAACCCGCTCCATCCCTCGTTGTTTCAGCGGA
>ERZ1023869.207-NODE-207-length-22877-cov-43.763737_pt1 | contig 22877 bp, 22 predicted proteins | sample MGYA00380390_ERZ1023869 | MGnify/ENA primary metagenome ERZ1023869 (study PRJEB33179, sample SAMN07449005) | human gut metagenome | biome: Human-gut; feature: Human associated habitat; material: Faeces | host: Homo sapiens | place: India: Bhopal | collected...
CGGACTTTGCAAAAAGCCCGCAAATAGGGGCGTTGTGACATTTTTGGACGCTTACTTTTTCCTTTTGGTTAGGAATTTATTATGAAGAAGTTAAAAAGAATAGGGAAATAACCGAAATAGAAAACAAGCACCAAATGGACTTGTTAGAACAAAAAGAAACATATATGGATAAATATTTCGATTTACGAGATAAGTATTTAAACAGTACAAACGATTCAATACATGAAAACAAAAAACATAAATGATATCTTAAAAGATTTAGATGCTCTTAAAAAAGCAGATGTCGAAGATTGTGTTTTCCGTGAAAAAGCTCTGCATTATATATCAGAACTGAATACTATAAAAAGAAGGGAAGAAAAACAGGAAATAATGATGCTTGTAATTGCAGCTGTTGTAATCTTGTTTATATCAGTGTATCTAGGTATAACTTATTTATCAAACGAAAATTTACAACAGAATGTTGCGGAAAAAAATCAAATTATCGACAAATATGAAAATTTTGTCAATCCAGCAAGTAAGGAAATACATGCCGTTACTTACATAGATAAAAATGGTAAAAAAGTTACCATACCACAACTATTAGACGAAAATGTGAAATTGTTAGAAAAGGTGTCTGATTTAGATTTTAAACTAAATTATATAAAAGAGACATATGGTATTGTTGTGGTTGAAAATGGTAATACATATTCACTGAAAGCTGATAAAGTTGATTCTGCATTGCTACTGTTAGATACTTATCGTGACAAAATAAAATATGACACAAAGAAAAAAGCATGGACCATTCATAGAACTTATATAGACACGGTCAAAACAACAAAAAGTACAAATCAGGCTAATAAGTAATATTGATTCCCAACACAATCCTTCATCTGGTACCTCGACTTCGAGCCATTCACCTGGCACACCTTCTACGGAGAGCAATGCCCGCTATTCGTTACCGAAGAGAACAAGGAGGTATGGCGACGCTATCTACAAAAACTCATCAAGAAGCATCTGAAGGCTGAGGTGATGAATACTCCTGAGTTTAGGGAGATTGAGACGATGGTGAGCTATGAGAAGCTGGTGCGCATCAAAAATGATGAGCAGCGCAAGCGGATGATGGAGAGACAGCGATATTGGGCCAAGATGGAGCGACCGAGAATCAACTATATTCTCGAAAGGGCTGAGCGTGGACTATGAAGAGGAATACTCTCCAAATATCTGGTGCAGGAAGTAAGCTTTGAGCCAAGAGACAATGATGACTTCATGGCTCAGCTGCGTTTGCTGGAACGATGGCACAAGAAATCCATTCCACAGATATTGGAGAAGAACAGACCTGATGCAGCATATGCCATCGCCATGGCACTGTGCAAGCATATACCTCTGCTCATCAACCGAGACGACATACAGGATTTGATTGGTGAGTACAAAAGTAAACCACCAATACAGCGTAAGGTGGGTTAAATGAAAAATATTATCTTTGCAACCGTTTTAAAATTCACATAAAATGGAAAGCAAAGAATATTTTGAAAAGGTGATGCAGGACTACAACCAGAACCGAAAGGGACGTAGCCTGCGTAAGTATTGCAAAGATGAAGCAGTGGATTATGACAGGCTCATCCAGTACAAGAAGAACTATCCTTTACAGGAGAAACACCAGGAACCATCGCAAGATGCTTTCATACAAGTTATCACAACTTTTGGATAAGGTGATAGAGAGATGTTTTAGACATATCGCTATGGGAAGACGCAATTGGCTTCAGACAGGAAGTCACTTCTCTGCCCAGAATTTGGCATTTATGTTCGGGTTGTTGGAAAGTTGCAAATTGAACAAAGTGAACTTTGGTGAGTACATCGAGGATATCCTTACTCTCATACTTTGTGGAGAGGAGGTTGACGCCTCGTTCCTGCCATGTGACTATGTTCGCCATTTTGAAGATGGTACGGATGCTGAGGTAACGAAGACATCCCAAGCCGTCGCTTGATTGTTAAATTTTAGAAAATCAAAACTTTATTCAAAAATACTGGTACGGCTAACCCGCTGATAAATAGTGGGGACGCTGTATTGGTGGTTTACGAGAATCAAAAAAACTAGGAAATAGATAATCATTCATATTTCTGATTAATATTACAATGATAGCTAATTTTAAACCTTAGTGAGATATGGATATTCGCAAAATACATATAGGAACAGAAAAGAAAAATAAAGCTTTAGTAATGCTTTGTCAACTTAATTGGGACAATATTAAGTATGAAAAGAAACATGAATTGTGCTTTATAAAAAATAATACTTGTTTAAAAGATTCTATAGGATCATTACTTAATGTCGCTCAAAAAAATAATGTTGATGTTGTTCTTTTGCCTGAACTCGCCATTCCTGAGTCATTTTTACCTACTCTGTTTGAGTTTTCGAAAGAAAATGATATTTATATTATAGCAGGTACTCATTATAAGAAAGTAACAAATGGTTATAAAAGTGTTTGCCCTGTAGTTCTTCCACAAGGAGTGTATTTTACTGATAAAATCCATCCTGCTCCTGCCGAATTGTCTAGTTTCCCTGGAGAAGGGCTTGTCCATGGTGATGAAGTCTTAGTCTTTGAAGGAACCAAAATAGGTAATTTCGCTGTGACCATTTGTGGAGATTTTCTGTCTGAAGAAATAAAAAACGCTATTGGTATAGAAAATATTGATGTGCTATTCCTGCCTGCCTTTATGAACCATTCTGAGATGTATTATGCAAGAATGCAAAATGCAGTGGAAAATTCATCTAATGGACTTTATATATTGTACTCGAATTTTATTCAGAATTCAATGTCGGCTGATGGTAAGAGTGCGTTGTTTGCTTGTTGTGATAGACTGTTTTTGGGGCAGTGGAAAGAAAGACAGTACACAGATTTAAAGCCACTGTATAAAGTTTATCAGATGAAAAATGATTCAGAATATGCTATTTTTGAAATAGATTTAGTAAACAAAAAACCTTTACAGCCAAGAAATTTGTATACTAAACCTACCGTTATGTTCATTGATGATGATACGATATCTAATAGATCTTCTTATAATTTTTTACAATTGATAGGTAATAATAACATTGGTTATAAACTTATAGATGATCTTTTTGTTGAACCAAATGAATATTTGCAAATAAAAAAGTCTCTAGAAGAAAAGAATATAGTTCTTATTATAGGAGATCCTGGTATTGGCAAAACCTATACTGCAGTAAAACTCCTTCATGAATATTATAAAGAAGGGTACAAGCCTATATGGGTTATGGGTATGAGCAAAGAGGATAGGGAATTACAAAGTGCTAAAATTATGAACTATGAACCCAATGAAAGGGAAATAGTTTACTTTGAAGATCCTTTTGGCAGAACTCAATTTGAAAGAAGAGATGATGTTCTTCAAATTTTTCTTCCTTTATTAGATAGAATCAAGAACAGCCATTCTAAGTTGATAGTGACATCAAGAAGCACGGTTTTCCAATCTTTTAAAAATGAGGTTCCTCATTCTGAACTGATGAATGAATATGTCGAAATTCTTAATATTCAGAAACCTTCTTATTCAAAGGCTAAATTAAAGCAAATCTACGAGAATTTATGCAATGTAGATACAAATAACGGGCTATATGAAAAGTGGAGGAATGCAATATATAGGGCGATTGATAGGGATCAGTTAATAACTCCGATCATGATTAATCAGTTGGCTGGAACTCTGCAAACTATAACTACGGATAATCAGTTTTGGGAGAGAATTTCTTTACTAAAGAGTAATAATCTTCTGATGGTGGTGATGAATGAGCTTAAAATGTTGTCTGTACCTTCACGTATTCTCCTTTTTATAATGTTTTTACACGGCAGGTATTTGGTAAAACTATCAGCAATAAATGAAGAGTATAGTAGGACTCAGCATCTTGTAAAGGATGAACTTGGGCTACCTTTTATGTCATTACTTTCATCTGAACTCACATTGCAGAAAAGCCGTATAGAGAAGATTGGTACAAAAAAACAAGCACTTCGTTTCGTTCATCCGATGTATGAAGAGGCTATAGGTGAACTCATCCAAAAAGATGTAAGTAGTTTGAATGTATTTATGATTTGCTTTAAATCGTTAGTGCTATCTTCTGTACCAGCTTATGTGCTTTTATTGCAAATGATAAAGGAAACTCCGAACATTGCTAAACAGATCTGTCAAAATATAGACTTCCTCAAAATTAATATAACGACAAAAGATCGAATGAAGTTATTCTTAAACTGTTCTAAGAGTAAGGATGTGTTCTTTGTTGAATTTGCGAATAGCATATATTCGCAAAAACAATTTTTGAAAGACTTGTATGATTGTACTTTTGATTATAGCCTTATTCAAGACTTGTTTCTTATCTTGAAAAAAAGAATAATTAATGGTGAGGTAGATTACAAAAAATTGTGTTTCGAAAAAATATTGTTGCGTGATAGAATCGACATCATTAATCCGGAACCTTTGTTTCAGTTCGTAATCTTCTTAATCGGTATTGTTCCAGAAGCCGTTGATAAAATTATAATGAAAGATTCTTATGTTTATGGTAGAAAGTATATCATGCATAATCCGAAATATAGAAAGGATACTCTTAAAAAAATGACAGGTTTAAGTTGCTTTGCTCTTTTTAAAAACATAGAAGAAAATGTAATTTCTGAAGAAAAGTCTCGTAAGTTGAGTTATCGACAGTTGATATTGAAATTGTATGATGAAAGATATGATAATTGCAAAGTATACATCGATGATGGTACAATAGTCCCAGCTTTGAAAAGATCTAAAATTTATCTAGCTGGGGTGATTAAGGTAGAGGGAAAATTTCAAATTGGTGATATTGTTAAAATAGTCAATGTAAAAGGTGAAGAGTTGTTTAAGGCAATGATGTTTTTGTCTTCTGAGAAAATTGATGCCTATAAAGGTATGCATTCACAAGATATAATTATGTTTGAGGGCGCAATAAATACTTTTATTTCAAAAGATTCATACCGGATATTGACAAATCAAGCTATAAAAAGATCTCGATGGTATAAAAGGTATAGATATTGTCGCCGAAGAAGATAATTACATTTTATTGAGTGATATTATCAATCAAGAACTGAAATTGAACGTAATGGTTTATATACCCTCATATATTGTTGAAAAATTAGATGCATTGAGTGTCTATGATGTTGCAGAAAAGTTGGGATTGACGGTTTCTCGAAACAAGGCACTATGTCTTATGCATCAAGACCATAATCCAAGTCTTCACTTCAAAAAAAGTACTAATTGTATTCATGTTGAAGACCAGATTGTATGGATGGCTGTATATGGTGTATTGGGACCATATTTTGAGGAGGATATGCTTGCCTGGAGCTACGGAAACCGTTTGTTCTTGAAATCTCAGCCAAAATGTACAGAATCCCAACGATCCCGATGCAGAGTATCGTGGCAAGAACAAGCAGAGAGTAAAGGGATTCGTTACCAACATCACAGAGACTGTACCAGAGAATGGCAAACCAAGTCTGATAACAGCCGTAAAGGTGAAGGGAGCCACTGCTGCCGATAATGATTTCTTCGAAGAAGCCGTAAAGGAAACCGAGAAGGTGACAGGCAACGATGTGGAAAACGCCTATGTCGATGGTGCTTACCAAAGCGAGACGAATCGAGAATTTGCCAAGGACAAAATCAATATCATCTCAGGTGGTCTGCAGGGAAAGCCTTCACGTTTTGACCTGAACCTAAAGGCTGACCAGACTCTTGAAGTCACGGACAAGATCACAGGAGAAATCAAGACTGCAATCCCAGTAAAACCGGATGAATAGAAGATTGACCTTGAGAACGCCGATGGCAAGAAGTCATATAGGTATTTCAAGAAGGAGCATGTGGACAAGGCTGAGGTCAGACGCCAAGTTGAGTCCATACCGTTTGAAGAACGGAAAAAACGCAACAACGTAGAAGCAGCCATGTTCTAGTATGGCTTCCATACAAGAAACAACAAGACCAGATACCGCTCACTTTTTAAGCACGGCTTGCAGGCAATTGCAAGATGCGCTTGGATGAACATGTGCCGTCTTTTCTGGTTTGACGGCAAATTAAGTCTCCAAATTGCAAAAAAAGTAGTTCAAAGAGCGAATAGCCCCATTTTGAGGCATTTTTAAGGCTATAGTTGCGTGCTAAAGTTGTTTAACCAACTAATGAACACGAACTATACGCCAGAGTTAGTTAACGTCAAGGGCAGAATATAACTGCTCAAGGCTATTGTTTAATTTAAATAGAACCCACATTTTCAAGTGGACTCATTTGTGTACTTATGATGGATAAAAACTATCTATTACAGAAAATATACGAAGCCTATCGTAAGTTTAAGAATTATAGCTATTATGATAGTGCTTCCTTGTATTCTCGAAAGCGTGTAGCCGATTTCGAGGAAGATTTGTATGGCTTAAAGAAAAGCCAATTCAAGAAGAGGTTTGCTGATAAATTAAATGGATTGTACGAAGTTCTTTTGGGATCAAACGAACAATATTTTCAGCGTTTGCTAGACGAGATAGATTTTTGTATACTACCAAAAAGTATGAAAAAAAATGATGGAGGTCAAGAAGATAATGAAATTAAATTAATCAGTAATCATATTCAAAAGGAAAAACTTGAAATTGACAAATATAACTTATTTATTGATGCTCCAATTGAAATACAATTGATAAGTACTTTGTGGGTTATGTTTACTGGTGTAAGACTCTCCAAGCTGATAAGTTCGCATAATTATGCTTATAAGCTTTCGTTGACTTCACCACAAACGGAAAGCCAACAAACAAAAATTTCATCAGGACTGCATATCTACAAGCCTTATTTTCAAGGGTATCAAGATTGGCGAGACAATGCTTTGAAGAAAGCAGATGAGATACTTGATAGCCATAAGAATGTGACCATTGTTAGTTTGGATATTACAAGATATTTTTATCATGTTAGATTGAATCTTCCTGAGTTTGTGGAAAAACTATTGGAAGAAAATTCCATTGTATTTTCAAATGAGGATGAACGAACATTTTCGAAGAGGCTTACAATACTATTATCGAGAGTGCATGAAGCATACACAAAAAAGTGTGAGGAGTATTTACCTTCTGATGTCGCACCGCTAGAAGGTAGTAAAACTATGTTGCCTGTTGGATTAGTTTCTTCTGGTGTTATTGGTAATTTATTTTTAATTGATTTTGACAACAAGGTAATAGAGAAAATTCATCCTGATTTTTATGGGCGTTATGTTGATGACATGCTTTTTGTTATAGGTGAATCAAAAGCTGATGATGCGTCGGAATTCCTAAACAAGTACTTTGTTGAGCCTAAAATACTTGTACAAGATAATGATATATATAAAATCCAAATGGATGATGTAAATCTTTCCATTCAAGCTAAAAAAATTATAGTGGAAAGCTTTGAACATACAGGTTCCAAGGCTGCATTGATGAAATTTAGGCGTAATATACAGCGTCAACGAAGTGAATTTAGATTTTTGCCTGATGAAGAAACAGTAGAGCAAGATTTTGATGAAGCTGCTTTTTCTATGCAATATTCTGGTTCGGTAAACAAATTACGTAATATAAAAGACTTCACGGAAGATAAATTTGGTGCGTCTACATATTTGGCTCACATGATATTCTTGGCTTGCTATAAGTCGGAAGATAATAAGAAACACAAAAAAGCCATAGTACAACAGATTCTTACCTATTTCAAAGGTGCTGTTGCTCTGGAATATTATAGTCTTTGGGAGAAAGTGTTTACATATTTTGTAATAACAGAAGATGTCGATTCTCTCAACAAGTTTCAAAAGCAAATCTTTAATGCAATCGAACAGTGTAATTTCGGTAAAGCGAAGATACAGGACGAAATAAAAGAAAGCTTAAAAGAAACTTTACGATTGTCGGAAGCAATACCTTTGTCCATGCATTTGGACTTAGAAAATGAATGGGAAGAGACCACAATAAAAACGGCTATAAAACTGAGACATGCCAGCATGTTTCGACATCAGTATTTAGGGATAGGCGGACTCAATCTGACAAAATGTTTATTAGATGATGACTGCAATCTCTATAGTAAGGATTATGATCATAAAATAGAATTACTCAAAGAAACAGGTGTTATCTATCTTACACCATTATTTGTTCATCTTGATGTTATCTGCCATATCTGTATCTTTATAAAATCGGATGAGTATAAATATTCTAAGACTAATTCTATAAATGATTTCCTATCCAAAGCTCCAATTGAGAGTTTTGAGCAATACCTTTTTATTAATTGGGATTGGAATAGACTTTTTTATAGCCAAAAAATCGGTCTCATAAAGGATTTGATTACCTGTAAAGAAATAGGATCGTTGAAATATGAAAAGTCAAAGGTATTAGAGTACATTGTTCCTACTGACGGAAAGAGTTCGAATGCCATCAAGTCTAATAAGAGAATCGGAATTGCCAATATGAATGTAGATAAAGACATTATAGAAAAGACAGCATTGAATCAGGTAAATCTTTCTTCGGAAAGGCGTAAAGACTTGTTTCGTATCATCAATGAAGCTATCGCCAACAAGTGTGATGTGCTTGTCTTACCCGAGTTGTCAGTTCCATATCAATGGATAGATTTGCTGGCTGCTGAGTGTAAAAAGAATCAGATAGCTATTATTGCAGGTTTGACATATCTTGTAACAAATTCAAAATATGCTTTGAACATCGTAGTTACAATATTGCCTTTTACAGAAAGCAATTATAAGTCTTGTGTCATTATTCCACGGGTGAAGAACCATTATGCTCCTAAGGAAAAAACGCTATTGCGTTCTTATGGTTATCATGTACCTAAAGAAGTAAAAAGCATATATCATTTGTTTCATTGGAAAAAGTCCTATTTCTCTGTTTACAACTGCTTTGAATTGGCAAGTATAGAGGAAAGATGTTTAATGAAATCTAAAGTAGATTTTATAGTTGCGACAGAACTTAATTCTGACACTAACTATTATTCTGATATAGCTGGTTCATGGGTGAGAGACATCCATTCGTTCTTTATTCAAGTAAATACATCTGAATATGGTGATTCCCGAATCATGAAGCCAAGCAAGTCTGTGGAAAAGAACATGGTGGTAGTAAAAGGAGGCAAGAATTCAACGATATTGATAGACGATTTGGATATTGATTCCTTGAGAAAATTCCAACTGCCTGGTTATGCAGGTCAAGATGCCAAGGGTATTTTTAAGAATACTCCACCACGTTTCAACCAAAAGGATGTAAAGACGAGAATAGATAATAAAGATTTTAAATAAGCACAGTTATGACATATAAATTTTCAGATATTTTACGAATGATAATTCCTGGATTGTATTTCATTACTCTCTGTCTGGGAACCAGTGTTGATTTAGAAATCATACGAATAGATAAGGCCACCCCATTTTTTAAGCTTTTAACTTCTACGTTTGCAAATGTCATAGTGATATTATTGCCATTTCTTGGCTATATAGTGGGGTATATTATCAATATTTGCTCCAGCTATATAGAACGTGTCGTTTATCGAAGAAAAATAATGAAAAGACCTTCACAGATTGTATTGGGATTCAATGAAGACTATAGACTGAAAGATGTTTCTAAAATTTTAGCGCATTATGGTATAAATGAAGTCAATGAACAAACTGCTCATAAGGCATTTCTTTTGGCAAAAGAAGAGATCTCTCAGTCTGATAGAATAAATATACATTTTGAGCAATCTACTTTTGCACGAAATATTGCAGGTACTCAATTCCTATTTACTGTGATAGCTCTTGTAGCTATGTTTTTAGGTGGAATTTTTTCATTCATCGGTTTTATCTACTCGTTGCTTCTCTTCCTTATCTTTTTTTACAACTGGCGCAGACAGAGTTGTGTATATGCTAAATATGTCTTTTCGGAATTGGAGAAGAATTTGTAAAAAAACAGAATTAGATGGAACAGACGGATGATGTATTGAAGCCTTATTATAAGACCATACTTTCTTTGCTACAGGTGCGTAATGAAAAGGATATACTTCATATTTTTAGAGAAGAAAATATGGAGTGTGTATGGTATAACCACGACAATTGGAATGGTGGTATAGACTTTTATCAATTGCAAATAAATGTCAGCCCGTTTTTGTATGACAAGATAAATCAAGAAGAAGTACGAAAGAAACTGTTGGAACTGTTTGATCAGGTAATATCCACAGAAGCAATCGTTATTGATGTGGTGAATATTGTTCCTGACGTTTCTGTTGATACAAGGATGGAGGAAACTGTCAATTACACAAATAAAATAAAGATATTTATCACTCATATTGATAGTCCATATGTTTTTGACAAGGAAATAGAAGCTCCAGAGTATCCCTGCTTGTCTCTACTATCCAATACTTGGGATGACTATGGTACGGAGGCCTCTTTCGGCCTAAGCTACTATGATGCTCTTGGCAAAAGAAAGTTTATTGGTAAACTGAAGATAATAGGAGATGTACGTGATGAGGATGGACGTTCTCGTATTTATAAAAGTTTGGTAGATGGCAAGTGTGAGATAGAAGAAGGTATGTGTTCTTTAGGACAGAACATGGATTATTACCGTCACCTCAAAGAAGTTTTCGGTGATGAATATAGGCATGTACTCTATGCCTTGCGAGACTGCTCGGTCTTTCCTTATTTTGCGAAGCAATTCGAGAACAGTACTTGGTTATACAAAAAATGTCTTATAAGGAAGGACGAGGCTGAAAGGACAAAAAGGGAAGCTCCTTATCTGCTGAATAATATGGATTTAGAAGATAGATATTCGTTTGATTATCTTTTCAAGCCGAATTATGCAGACAAACCTGTAAAAATCCATTTCACTTTTCGTAATGAAGGCCTAATCCCGAATCGTCTTTATGCTATCATCGGGAAAAATGGTGTGGGCAAGACACAATTTATTACGACTTTGCCAATGAACATCTACAATAAGGCAAAGGATTTCTTTAAACCCCAAGTGCCAATATTCAGTAAGGTCATAGCCGTGTCCAATTGCCCTTTTGATCATTTTGAGATACCTCATCAGACGGTAGAGTTTCAATATGTTTATTGCGGTATGTCGGTTATGAGGAAGGGATATAAGACAATTCTAACAGACGAGAATATAAAAGATAGACTTCATGAGAATTTGATAGAGATAAAAAGTTGTAATAGACTACGGCATTTACAAAATATATTGTCGCCTTTGTTTTCGGAAGAAGAACTTGACGATATTATAAATTGTGAACAGTTTGAAAAGGAGAAGGATTGGTTGGATGCTATTGATGCTAAATATGAAATTTTCAGTTCAGGGCAGAATACATTCTTGTATTTGTTTAGCAGTGTGGTGGCCAATATTCGATATGACTCCTTGCTACTATTTGATGAACCCGAAACACATTTGCATCCTAATGCAATAACCCTATTGATGACAGCCATCAATAGACTGTTGGAGAGATACCAGTCGTATGGTATCATCGTGACCCATTCTCCATTAATTATCAAAGAGCTTTTTTCGCGTAATGTATATGTCATGAAGAGAATGAATAATGTGTCATCAGTAAAGCGCATAGGCATGGAGTCATTTGGAGAAAACTTGACCAACCTCACAGAAGAAGTGTTTGACAATAAAGACATTACTCCTTATTATGTCAAAATGTTGAAAGGATTGATTGATAATGGACTGGGCTATGAAGAAATAGTGAGGCTGATACAATCGGAAGATATTCCGGTAAGTCTGAATCTCACAATTTTACTGCGAACTCTTATAGAAAATAAAAATAATGAGGAAAATTAAGCATTATCAATACAACTCTTTGGACTTCCACAAGAGAGTTGTGAATAGTAAACGCAATACCAAAGAGGATGTTGATAAGAAAAAGCGATTGACAGCACTTTTACCAACCTCACAAAAGGCATTTGCTGATTATGATGCAAAATTTTCTAGGAATGTATTGCAAACATTGACACCGATAAGGCTTACAAAACAAGAAGAAGCTGATTACATCGGTCTTTATGATTTTCATTCATCAGTGTTTTCTCAATTGTTTGATAGTTTAACAACAAATGATGGTGTGGATGATTCGCTGTGCCCTTATTGTACCATAGGTGAAGCAAGTAGCTTGGATCATATCGTACCGAAGACAGTGATGCCTGTATTTGCTGATCATCCTAAGAATTTAATACCTTGTTGCTCTAACTGTAACAGTAAGAAGAGTAACAAATGGTTTGCTGATGACAATTGGGATTACATCAACTTATATCTGGATGAATTGCCAAACAAACAGTTTCTATTTGTGGATATGGCTATTGATAATAACACTCTGAAAGTAAAATTTTATATCGATAACAGAAATCATATAAACGAGAATCTGTTCTTGAAAATCTCTAACCATTATACAAAATTGGATTTGTGTAGAAGGTTTGAACAATACAGCAATCAAGAAATCTCTGAGATTGCTACGTTAATCAAAAATTTCTCTAAATGTGTGACAGATGATAAGTGCAAAGAGGTTATATTGGATAGCTGTATGGAACTACAGGGGCAATTTGGCTTCAACTATTGGAAAGCGATATTAAGAACTGAATGTTGCAACAATAAGTCTGTTTACCAATTCTTAAAAACGAAATAACATGAATGATGAATTTTATAAAGAGGAATTCTTTTATTCGCAAAATGGAAGTCCTACAGAAATTTATAAGTATTGTCCTTACCATTTGGATTGCAATGGAGATGATTATAATCAGTTTGCTCTCGTAGTAAATTGTATTATTCCATATATTAGACTTGCTAAAAAAAGAGGTAATTATATGTCGCCGTGTGGAATGATGCCTTGCCCAGATCCCAATGGTTCTTTTGCCCAATTATCTCCTGAAGAGAAAGAGGAAAAGAATCCCAAAATTGCATTTGGGATAACTGCAGAATTCCTCTCGAATTTGTATTATGAAAAGGATATACATGATTTTAAATATATCCATGGAATTACACGTCAAAAGTTATTCTCGTCATATTTGAATAGGTTTCAAGAGCGATATTTACAAGAACATTCTGGATTATCAGAAGAAGCGATTCCTTTAAATATTAAATTGAAGCCTTTTTATATAGATCATTTAGAGCAGGAAGAAAGAAATTTGAGCAGATGTATAAAATTAAAGGATTATCCTCTGCTATATGAATATGCCAGCAAATTGTTTGTTCAGTATAAGGATTATGTAATGACTATAGCAAACAAGAACATTTATGTGGATAAGAATTATTCCGTATTTGACTTACGTTATGTGGAAGATGCTGTAAGATTATACCCTGATGTTTTAAAACATTTGGAGTCTGGTGTTGATATATTTAGCAAAAAAGAAGACTTAAGGCATGGATTGGATGATATGAGGTTGGCGCTTGAACTTTTATTAAAGCATCTTCTCTCAAACGAAAAATCATTAGAGAATCAAAATAGTGATTTAGGAGTTTATTTAAAAAAGGCTGGCATATCCAAAGAAATTTCAAATACATTTTTCCAAATTAAAGGGTTATATGAGAGATTTCAAAATAATAATGTAAAGCATGATGATAATATTAATCTGAAGGAAGTTGAATATATTTACCAACAAACACTTTGCTTTATGAATTTATTATTGAAAATTCAATAAAAGTACATATAAAAATCAATGAACACAAACAGTCAAATAGATAAGATAGATAAAGTACTCTCGAAAATATCGGGCAAGGAGATGAAAGGCTTTGTTCGTCAGTATGCCGCTACGCATGAGGACTTTGCTACCGCTTTGGTGGAAAAATATTGAAAGCCGGAGCGTGGTAACTACAAGGAGCAGGTGGAGGCTTGCTTTGCCCATGCTGGTGTGTCGGGCAAACGATTCGGACACCCCCAACTGGACTGTGGAAGATTCCACTGACCTCAACTATGGTCTGCGTGTGTTGGAAGGTTGGATGAAGCAAGCGCATGTTTATATAGAAGGCAACAACTATGCTTATGCTCATTTTATCGCCTCTTCTATTGTCTTCAGTGGTGCCAACTACTCAGATTGGTATATCGCTGACTACCCGAAACAGGCTACTCGCATGAAAAAGATTGTGCGTGATGGCTTTGAGGTGGCAATGGAGACATTGCCATACGACCCATCCAACTGGCGAGAAGCCTTTGTGAAGACATTGAAGCAATTGAAGTCTTATGGTTGGGAAATTTTCAAAGGCAAAGGGGCTTTTGACCTTGATAAAGCCATCAAGGATATCGAGAATCTATTGAAAAAATAATTTCTTTGCAATGAAGGAAATAAAGTTATTTGATTATCAAGAGGATATGAAGGAACGGATTGAGAAGGCGTTGCGCCTTCATCGGTCCGTGATGGCACAAATGCCAACGGGAACAGGTAAGACATACCTGTTAACAGCAGTTATAGACTCTTTTGTGAATGGCAACCCAATGGAGAAAGTATGGATTGTAGCCCATAGAAGAGAGCTGGTGTCGCAGATAGGCGAAACCGTAAGAAAGTTCCATTCTTATTACGCATCAAATACCTCTTCCCTATTGTCATCCGTCAAGGCGATGTCCATTCAGTGGCTGATGAGACACTATGACGAGATAGAGGAAGAACCGGGAATGATAGTGATTGACGAGGCGCACCATGCCCTTGCCAAGACCTATAAGGAGATGTGGGAGAGATTCCCGAATGCTAAGTTCCTGGGCCTGACGGCTACTCCTTGCCGATTGAATGGTAAGGGATTCACGGATTTGTTTGATGTGTTGGTGCAGTCGTGGAGTGTTCCTGAGTTTATCAGCAAGGGAAGATTGGCAACATACGATTTCGTGAGCATCAAGTCGGATGGTGTGACGCAACGGCTCATCGACTCCTTGCAGAAGCGAGGGGCAGACGGTGACTACCAGAACAAGGAAATGGATATGTTGCTGAATAAAAAGCCGAGTATCGAAAGGCTCTATCAGAGTTTGGAAGAATTTGGTAAAGACAGAAAGGGCATCGTGTATGCTATCAATATCAGTCATGCTCAGAAAATCACACAACTGTATCAGGAACATGGCGTGAATGCCATAGCCATAGACTCGAAGACACCTGCAGTAGAAAGACAGCAAGACATTGAAGCCTTCAAGAAAGGTGACATCCAAGTGCTGGTGAATGTGGACATCTTCTCGGAAGGATTTGACTGCCCGGATGTGGAGTTTGTACAGTTGGCTCGACCAACGCTGTCGCTTGCCAAGTATCTGCAGATGGTGGGACGTGGATTGCGAGTGGCTAAGGGAAAGAAGAACTGTGTGATTATAGATAATGTGGGACTATATCGGGTGTTCGGGTTACCTTCGCAAGTATGGAACTGGAATGCTATGTTCGAGGGAAAGCTGAAAGTTGGCAAGAGAAAGGAGACTCCGAAGGATAGAGAGTTTTTCCTGATGAACGAAAAGCAAGACGATATTCAGATTCATCCAGACTCAGAAATGATGATGGTGATGAGCCATGAAGAACTGATGCAGTCGCTGAAGTATCGGGAGTTTGTTGGTTGCAATGATGATTTTGCCATCATCAAGCTGCCTGATGGAAAGATGACGGTAGTGAACCGGCAAGGCGAACAGGTGATAGAACCAGGCAACTATTATGACATGAAGTTCTTGCAAGGTAATATCTTATCCTATCGACCTCGCAGAAAGACTGTATGTTACTACGACCTCTTGGCGAGAGTTGTCATAGACGAGGACATTCATGCGAAAGATGCTCCCGAGGTAATCACCATCAATAAATGGGAGTTCGTCGAATATAATGGTCTCTTCAGGTCTCGTACCTACGAGTACTTTGCTTTACCTTTTCGCCCTTCCCAATATGACCTATGGAATTATGGATATTATTTAATCTACAACTTTCGACGCTCTACAGCCAGTGGTTGTCAGGAATGGATATATAAAGAGGAGGATGGCGGCTCTATGCGAATGCATAAAGAAAACAGTGAAAAGGTTTGTTTTTTACGTGGCGACCATACTCATGTATATTGGCTATGTGCCGACCTGTACGACAGTGGCATAGTGGTCATGGACAGCCATGAGGATTATTACTTCGTTGACTCCAGCTTGAAAAAGACCTATATAGGTTGCAATCAACCCAAAACAGAAAGCGAGAATTTAATGGTTGCGATGCCTCGGCTTGGCAAACTGGTCTATGAGCGAGAAATGCAGCGCAGGAAAAAGCAAGAGGAACAGGAGTTATTGCTGATGCAAGAGAAGACGGAGGCAGGGCATGTAGAATTATATCAGGCAGGAAAGAAATGGGGTGTGAAGGTAGATGGTAAAGTTATCGTGCCACCTCTCTACCATAGTATAGCGCAACCAGTCGGTGCCTATTGCGCCTTTGAACAGATTCCCAGACATTGGGGTGTTATGACAGTAAAAGGCAAGGTGATAGTTGATGCCAAATATGAGAAGGTGGAGATTCGTGATGGGGGGATCGCTGTGGTAACTGATATTACGGGGAAAACACAGACCATCCATCTGAAATGATCTACTGTATGAGAATGGAATGCTATTAAGGAGGAAATCAAGTTCATTGCCTTCCTGGTCTTCTAGTTGTCCTCTGCATAACAATCAAGCAAGCTTGTTGTTCTAAGTGTTTACGTATCGTTTGCGTTAAAATAATGCAAGAAGTTTGGCGATGTGAGGGGGATCATGTATCTTTGTATATTCAAAAAGACGTTTTAAACGTTTAAAAGGGGAAGATTATGGAACAAATATTAGTAACTGATAAGTTAGAAGGCTCTTAGTAAGAATCTTCTTGCCAAAAGGTAACTATTCCAAAATAATAATATAATGGACTTAAAGAAAAGCTTTGCAGAAAGATTGCATAACGCTCGATTAATGCGAGGATTGTCTATGCAGCAGCTATGTGATATGATGGGCAACATTATCACCAGGCAAACTCTATTCAAGTATGAAAAAGGAGTGATGCTGCCTAAAAGTGGCATAGTGATAGCCCTGTGCGATGCCCTGGAGATAAACCCGGATTATCTTTTCAGCTACAAAAGCTCTTCTCCTAAAAACATACGCTATGGTAAACTACAGGGATTGAGCAAGAGGGAAGAAATGACTATCATCAGTATCATTGAAAATACAATAGAACGAACTGGTGAGATAGAAAATATCTGTGGGAGAGAACATTCGTTCAATTCTATTCCTGCAGAACAGCCGGTAAAGACACTTTCTGATATCTACCAGGCTGCATCCATACTTCGTGAGGCATGGAAAATTGGTAGTGCAGCTATCACCAATGTGATAAATCTCTTGGAATCAAATGGCGTAATCACAGCAGAAATTGATGCTCCTGATCCATTCATAAGCCAACATGCTATTCTGGATGACACCATTCCGGTGATTGCCATCAACAGCAACATGGATACAGAAAACTTTCGTTTTGCTGCCCTTAAGGAATTGGCGCATGCCATTCTTTACTTTGATGAGAGTATCGATAACATAAAGAAAGAGCGTTTTTGCAGTGTCTTCGCCAACGAAATGCTTCTTTCACATGATGTTTTCCTCTCTGTAATAGGTGAAAAACGTCATGAGATAGCCTTGATGGAGCTGAAATATCTACAGAGTGAGTATGGCATTTCAGTGGATGCTCTGATGTCTAAGGCAAGATATCTCGGTGTTGTTTCTTCAAATCACTATTCCGATTATTGCAAGAACCTTGGCAATGCTGATTTCACGAAGAAATCAGAACCAGGCTCCATTACCAAGGAGAAGGTCACAAAGTTAGAGAGTATGGTTTACAGAGCATTGGCAAGCGGTATCATCACCCAATCCAAGGCTGCTGCCCTGCTGAATATGAACACGGTAGATGTTGTACGTAATTTTGTGATTGTTTGATATCAATAGAATGAATAACTAACACATCTTAAATATGAAGAAGATAATTTTGTTTCTTCTTGCTATCCTGTATGTGGGGATATGCAAGGCGCAGCTCTCGGCAGCAGACTGCAAGTATGTATTGGAAATATTCTGCAGGAACTACTATGGTTCCTGCTTCGATGGGAAGACGTATGTGCCCAACACCATCATCATTACAAGTGTGGGCATTGACCAGAATAGCGGTGGAACCTTTGTGTCCGGGCTTCATTCCTACCAGGGGCAGTATATTCCGTTCCGAGGAAGGAAGACCCATACCAATGTGCAGTTCAACGCTGTGATCGTCCGTCAGCCAAAGCGGGACTATGTGATTTTCAACAAATGGTATGAACCGGACATGCTCAACCGTAAAGGTGGATGGGAGACCGGGCAGAGACTCATTACCTACAAATAGAATCAGTTTGTTCTATATTGGTATCAAGTAATCTTTTTTTTATAATAGGGGGCACGTAAAAGTGTAAAAGAGCGCTATGATCACAACGGTATTGCAAAATAGTGAATTGTATTTCACTTACTCTAATTTTGTATTTTGTGGGTGTAAGTGATTTAAAAAGGTTCCATTAGAAATGTGGATGTCTAGTGGAACCTGATGAGAGGATATCATACCATACTCAATGTCTCTGCGATCTTCATTGCAGGTATGGGAGAATCTCCAGTGGAGAACTAATTGCTTGGTCGTATGTGGTTCCAAGCAGCATACTTCTTTCCTTAGTTCCCCAAAGGCATGCAATGGCTTTTATGCCTGCTTTTTTAGCTGCAATCATGTCTATTGCCCTATCTCCAAAGCTCAGAACATCTTCCGCTTTCTCATTCATCAACTCCAATGCCTTTAGCATAGGGGCTGGATGAGGTTTGATGGGATGGGCGTCATGGTAGCCAACGATGAATCTTGCTGGAATCTGGTAATGGCTAACGATTCTTTCCACATAAGGACGTGGTGAGGTGCTGACTATTGCCATCTTGATTCCTTGTGCTTTTATCTTGTCTAGGACTTCTTGGATTCCTGCATACATGGAGGTATATGGGATTAGCCCATATGCCTCGTGCCAGTTTCTCATCTTTCTGGCATTTTCCAGTATTGTGGTATCTACAAGGGTCAAGTCCAGATCAAAAATCACTCCTTTTATCATATGCTAGAATAATGAATCCTTGATTTTGGGTTTGTTGATCTTCTCTACTGATTCTCTGATGACGGCAAGGGCATCTTCGAATGAACCTGATGTCAGGGCGTGTGCTTTTCCTTCTTCCAGGAACTTCTTGTTGCCTTCTGCTTTTCCGCCTACCTGTCCATCCATGTTCTTGTATTTGATCATGAAGAGTGGCTTTCGGGCTTTGAGGGTGGCATTTACGGCATGCATGGTTCCTCCTTTAAGACCTGTCTGGATGACGATGGTAGCGTATGAGAGTCCTGCCTGCAGTCTGTCACGCTCCACCAGGGTATAGCGGTTGCCTCTTTGTCCTACAGGATACTCTGAGAGCAGCAATCCTCCGCTTTCCACGATGTTCTTGGCCAGTTTCAGGTTCTCTTTAGGATAGATTGATTCCCAATCCAAGCCGTTGGCTAGGAATGCCGTGGTGGTTCCCTTCACGTTCAATGCTCCCTGGTGACCGGTGGTGTCACATCCTATGGCAAGACCTGATACGATATTGAAACCCTGTTCTGCGAACTTTTCTGCGAAGTAGATTCCTGCTTGGGTTCCTGCTTCTGTCGGTTCTCTTGTACCGATGATGGCGATGCCCGGCATTTGGAGAACTTTGATGTTGCCTCTGTAGAACAGAATCAATGGAGCGTCAGCATTGCCATCTTCATTGATGGTCTCACGCAGGATTTGAGGGAAGGATTCTTCGTAATAGGAGATGATGCCTACACCTTCTCTCTCTGCATCGTTGATGATGGTCAGTGCCTTTCTGTTGGCTTCCTGGAGATCAGTGGCAGAGTACTTTTCGAACTTCTTGCCCTTAAGTGTTGGCCAGAAGTGGCATAGGTCCTCGATGGTTTGCACTTGGGATGGAGCAACCTCGGCTATGGAGAGAACGGTTTTGTTTCCACACCCTTTGAGGTTTTTCAATGTCAAAATGAGTTCTGTATTGAGTGCCATATTTCTTTATATTCTATTTCTTTTTTATTATTTCTGTTATGTAGCTGCACGTTCTGTTTGTACTAGTCGATGTTCCAGTAGGCATCAGGATCGCCGTCGAAAACGTCGTCTATGTCCTGGTCGCTCCAGCCTTCTACGTCTTGGGCGTATGAACCGTTGTAATTGTCGTATGTCTCTTCCTCCTCGTAGTAGTCTGATGGATCGTAGTAGTCTTCCGAATCGTAATCGTCTGTCGGATCATAGTAAGGATGGTAATCTGGGTTGAAGGTCTTTGCCAGGAACAGTCCTGTTACGCTTGCTGCCCCCATGGTTTCCAGCTTTTCTGCAACCATTTGGAAGGTTCTTCCTCTTGTGATGATGTCGTCAATGACGATGAGCTTTTTGCCTGCGATATCACTGGCGTTGAAGCCGAAGCCTTCGATTGGGTTGCCGGTTTTTCCTGTGAGGTGACTAGCTTCATGGTCGTGCTCATTGTAGATGGCTTTGATTGCTACCTTGTAGCCGGCTGCCTGGATTGCTTCTGCAAGCTTTTTGTAGCGGGTTTGTGTCTTGCTCTTGGTGGATGCAGGGATGAAGCAGATGGCCCAACCTGTATTCTCTCCATTTGTTATTTCCTGGATCTTGTTTAGGAATCCACTCTTAACTTCGTCGTTGAGGTAGCCGTCTTTGAAGTTATAGCAAGTCTGACGGTCTGCCAACTGCTGGGCATTTGCCTGGTATCTCACTGGGAGATATTCTTTGAGATATTGATAATTGTTCATTTTGATTGTATTTTTGATTTAATTTTTTGTTACTTTGTAATGATGGTCTTTGCCAGGAACAGGCCGATGACTGATTTTGCGCCTAGTTCTGCAAGCTTTAGACTTGTCTTGGTGAAGTTTGTTCCCGTGGTGATGATGTCACCTATCAGGATGATGTCTTTTCCCTCGATTTGCTCCTTGTTGAAGAGGAAGTCCTCTGCTGGATCTGTTTTTCCGGTAGCCATGAGTTCTGTTGCTCGTTTTGGCAGGATGGTGTGGTAGTCACTTGGTATGCCTGTTTCTGTCTCGATAGCAGTTGCCAGTTGTGAGTAGCGGAGGGCTGTCTTGTCTGCTGTGATGGCCGGTATGAAACAGACTCTCAGCTTCACGTCCTTGCGTTCTTCCTTGAGTTGCTTGATTGCGTCGGTGAACTTATTCTTCAGTTCCGGTGAGCATCTTCCCCTCTTGAAGTTGCTTACAATCCTGCGATTTTTTTCTTCCTCTAGCGTTGGAGGGTATCTCAAAGGGAGATATTCCATGAGGTTTACGTACTCCAGGTTATTGGTAGCCTGTACTGTTGATGCAGCATCCTCTGTCATTGGGATGGCGTTCATTTTGAGTTCTTTTGTCATGATCTTTATATGTTTTAACGTTTATTCTCTTGTTCTCTCTGAAGGGCTATGCAGAATGTCTTACCCAGTCAGGATTGATTGTTTTGGCGAGGAAGAGTCCCTTTACCATGTTGGCACTATTGTTGATGAGTTTGTTGGTTGTGTGCACGTATGTCATGCCTCTTGTGATGACGTCATCTATGAGGATGATGTTCTTGCCGGCAACGTCGCTTGTCTTGATGTTGAAGTTCTCTGCCGGGTTTGTCTTCTTGCCTGTGATGTGGCCTGATTCCTGGTCCTGGATTGGCAGGATGGTATGGTAGTCGCAGGCAATTCCTGTTTCCTTCTCGATGAAGGCTGCGAGCTTTTGGTAGCGGCAAGCTGTCTTGTGGTGGGTGGATGCTGGTATGAAGCATACTCTCCAGGTGTTGCCACCTATTTCGTTTTTTATTTCCTTGATGCATTCTACGATTGTGTTCATCAAGCTAAGGCTGCAGTAGCCGTTTTTGAAGTCGTAGATGACTTCTCTGTCATTCTCCTGTTTCATTGTAGCGGAGTATCTCTTTGGGAGGTATTCCATGAGGTAGCGATATTCGTAATTCATATTCTTTAATTTTAATGGGTTTAACTTCTTGTTCCTGTTTTCGTTTGCAAAAGTACTGTGGGAGTTTGAAATGGTATTTCACTCACTCAATTTTCCCTTTTTTGCTACTTTCTTTTGTTTTATGCCATTTTTATGAATGGATACAACTGTGTCGCTAACAACTTAACCATAGCGGCTTTGGTTTTTCTGGGTGCAAAGGTAGGGGAACATCGTGAAATGATATTTCACTGGCTCATTTTTCCTGTTTTTTGTTGTTTAGGGTGCATATAATACCTTATTATATATGTGAGGAATAGTTTTTTGTAGTTTGATTTGTTGGTTTATGATATTGTGATGGTGTAGTTTACTTTTATGCTGAAGAGTGCTTTTTGGGTTAACTTTTTGATTTGTTGTTAACAGAACTAAATTGTGAGGTCTAAAAGGCCGAAATATTTAAGAATTATTGGCTTGCATATCTCAGAAAAAAGTCGTACCTTTGCACCCACTAAGGAATAGTTAATTTTCGGTTAAGAAAAGTCAATATTTGTTTAGTGTAGTTCTTTAACTTACTGATAATCAGTATAGTCTTATAAGGTCGAGTACGAGACTATTGTCCACTACAATAAGGATTAAGACCTATAATTAACAATATTAACACAAATATTAGTCAAGTACGAGACTATTGTCCACTACAATAAGGATTAAGACACCCATTAACAAATCTTCAATTTGACTACTAACAGGTACGAGACTATTGTCCACTACAATAAGGATTAAGACGTTTTGTTTTGTTTTGTTATTTTTAGTAAAACATGTACGAGACTATTGTCCACTACAATAAGGATTAAGACACAGATGCACCAGCCTCTTCGAAATCAGCTAATGATGTACGAGACCATTGTCCACTACAATAAGGATTAAGACACTTGAGCATTAGTAGGGTCAGTACCCA
>ERZ1023869.216-NODE-216-length-22343-cov-11.909727_pt1 | contig 22343 bp, 20 predicted proteins | sample MGYA00380390_ERZ1023869 | MGnify/ENA primary metagenome ERZ1023869 (study PRJEB33179, sample SAMN07449005) | human gut metagenome | biome: Human-gut; feature: Human associated habitat; material: Faeces | host: Homo sapiens | place: India: Bhopal | collected...
AGAGAGCCAATGCGCACGGCGGCTGAAAGAAAGGATTGCCCGAAAGGGAGGGCTTGGGAGAATGGGTTACTACTTCTTGTACAACTGATCTAACAGTGGCAAAATCATTTTCGGGTCTTTCTTGAACTCCTTCAATGAAATCTCATCATTCTCTATTTTCTTTATGACTTCAGGAAAATCCTTTAAAGCAAATTTTAGTTCCTTCTTTATTGCAACTCGTATCCCTTTGACATCAAGCCAATATGCGTTCGCATAGGTGGCATCCTTGGTCAAGTAGTAGTATTTCCAAGTGTCGCGTGAAGTGGTGGAACTTTTGGTGTACGTGTTGTCCGCAAAGGACATCGTATATCCCTTTACGTTTTTGCCATTATAGAAAAGGCGCAAGAAAACAGGCTTCTTGAATGGTTTCGGATTTTTGCGGAGAGGACCAGGAATAGTGGACAATGCTTGAACCGATTCGTAGACAAGAGGCATAGAATCCATTTCAAGGTTGACGAACTCCACTCTTTTCACCTCTTCACTCGTATAGGTAGTAGTTTCCCCCTTGTACTCCGTGCTAAAGGTAAACTTCCTTACTTCGGGAAGCATGGTGTTGTAGAAACTTGTCATGGAGTAACCTTCCAAAGTAGTTCCGTCCACCTTGGTTATCCTTACACGATACTGTTCAGACTTATCCGCTTTTTGTGCATACGCACAGAATATGGAGAAGAATGCAACTAAGATAGCAATGACTTTGTTCATAATCATAAAAAGTTTTAGTTCGATTTCGCAAAAATAGACATTTTATCTCACACCTCCCACAAATCCGCCATAAAAATCATGCTGCGGAAACTTCTCACACCCAATATACAACGTATCAAAAGCATCCGTGCCAGCGGTACGATGCTCCAACAAGTCCTCCTCTGATTCGGAGATCCGCCTTGGCAATCTCTACAATATTCGGCAAACTCATTTAATAATGCGGATAAAGTTATCTTACCTCGAACGATGTACATGCTTACTTCGTTCGTTCAACGTGCTTACTTCGGTCGAAGTAAGTGCTTACACCGACCGAAGTAAGCAAATTTTGTTGGTGGCAAATCATTCGTCGTCCTCCATGTCCAACAAATTGTTGCGTGTATTCTCAAGTGCCAGCGGACTGCCTGCATAAGCCAGCTGCATCTCCTGGTGCAGCAGTTTCACACGTGAAGCCGCCTTGCCACGGTGGTATCGCCTTGATACCTCCGTGCTCTTGTCGGCAATATCCTCGCGAAGCTGGGTTGCCGATATGCCAAGAATGACCGCCATATCAGAGATTTTAAGATAGATGGAAACGTATTGTTCGATTTGGGTATTTTTGTTCTGTAAGCATCCCATGCGGGCCGTGTTGTATAAAACAAATAAGCCAAAGTCAATCTATCAGGACTTTGGCTTATTTGTTTTATACAATAGGGCCTATGGGATGCTCACCAAGGAACAGGAAATCAAGACTTACAGCAAGCCATTGGGACGACCGCCGAAACAGCAGCCCCCCTGATTTTGGTAGAGATGGCAAAGGCCGTCAGCGAGAGAAACGAAGTCGAATGTTCGTTCGACTCTGGCAAGAGAATATATCGTGCCAACAACATAAGAGCAAAACGGCCAGAAACTGCGAGATGTTGGACTGGTATGTGCTACTTTGTCAAAAACGTGATGAAGTTCCTTAGAGAACTTTGTCTTTGCATTCGCCAAAGTTTGCGGTTCTTATGTTCAATATGGCGGATTACCCACTCCTACGAATTCTATTCAAATTGCGCTTGAAACTTTTTTCAGCGAACACTAATTAGAAACCAAAAACATACGAAGTGTGCACGCCTTATATATTTCATTGCACGACCCTGCCCAGCCTGCATTCATTCTACAGAATGATCTAACAGATACGTCAACAAGTAAAAACAGTCATGGGAGCAAGAAAAGTCAATTGCCCCGACTGATTTTTCTTACCCCCATGACAGGTTTCGCTGTCAAGTACAACCATTTAATGCAAAAGGTTGTGTTGACAATACTTAGCTATATCTACACTCACACATACGCTGACTTTCAATACAATACATTCATTAGTGTAGAGTGCAAACGAAATATCAAAAAACATTTTTGGCACAAACTTATGCACTATAGTATCACGATCACGCCTACGTTTGTTATTTACTATACAGATTGACTACATCATCTACGATTTCCGCGGGAACCAATGGGCTGATGTCGGTCTTATTTGCAACAAAATCCCTTATCATTGTAGAACTTACAGGCAGCATTGTAGCATTTATGACGCTCACCCCCACAGGCAGGCTGTCCGCTTTTATATCGTATCCAGGACGCGGATATATCAACAATCTATAATTCTGAATAATAAGTTTGTAGTTCGCCCAATGATCAAAGCATGTCCAATTATCGGCACCTATCAAAAGTAGGAACTCTGTTCGTGGATAAGCAAGCGATAATGCTTGCAATGTGTTCCATGTATAAGATGGACGAGGCAAATCAAATTCAAAATCACTTGCCAATATATGCTTTTCATTTTGCAGAGCCTTTCGAGCCAGATTTAATCTACAATATTCAGGTTTAAGCCCTAACTGTTCCTTTAGAGGATTCTGTGGTGAAACTAACAACCATACATCATCGACTAAATTCTGCTCTAATACGGCATGTGCAAGTGCTATATGCCCATTGTGGATTGGATTAAATGACCCTCCAAACAAGGCAACTCGTTTGCGCAACATATCGACCTATTGGATCACTTCTCTAAGAAAGTCTTTATCAACGACAATGCTTCACTCTGCGCATCTTCCAATTTATCATTAACAACAACTTTGTCAAATTTGTCTGCATATGATAGTTCGAATTCTGCACGAGCAAGGCGATCTTTAATAACCTCAGGGGCATCAGTTCCTCGCGACTCTAAACGTTGCTTCAACACCTCTATTGAGGGTGGTTGAATAAATAAACTTAAAGCCTTGTCCCCGTAATATGCTTTTATATTTTGTCCGCCCAACACGTCTACATCGCATACGACATTTTCTCCACGTTCAAGCTGAGCGTCCACTTGCGATTTCAAAGTGCCATAGAATCTATCCTTATAGACCTCCTCATACTCCAAGAATTCCCCTTTTGCTATAAGCGTCTTGAATTCCTCTGGTGATAGAAAGAAATATTCTACACCATTTTTTTCTGTGCCACGTGGCGGGCGGCTTGTGGCCGAAATTGAGAAATGCAAATTCAAATTTTGCGCCATCAAGTAGTTTATTATTGTACTCTTACCACTACCCGAAGGAGCCGAAAATATAATAACCTTTGCCATATTTCTATTTACCGATTTTGAGCAAGCGACCATATAGCATAGCCGCCCACTCATATTAGAATCACATTACGTTCAACACCTGCTCTTTTATTTGCTCGAGCTCGTCCTTCATCTTCACAACAATATTCTGCATTTCGGCTTGATTGCTCTTCGAACCTGTCGTATTGATTTCACGCCCCATTTCTTGGGCAATAAAGCCGAGTTTCTTACCCTGGCCATGCCCCAAGTCCATAGTTTCACGGAAATAGCGCAAATGATTGGCCAAGCGCTGTTTCTCTTCACTTATATCAAGTTTCTCAATATAATAGATGAGCTCCTGTTCCAGGCGATTCTTATCATAGTCAACCCCTTTCAATTCTGCCAAACGGTCTGTTAAACGTTGACGAATTTTCTCAACACGATTTTTCTCAAAAGGCTCGATTTCATGAAGATAACGCTCAATATTATCAACTTTTTCTGTAAACTTCTTATAAAGCGCTTCTCCTTCTTGCTTCCTGAAGTCTACCAAGTGCTCAATAGCTTCATTGATGGCGCCCCGAACGACCTGCCATTCTTCGTCTGACAAAGTCTCGGTCACAGAAGTTTGCGTCGTTTCTGGCAAACGTAGCACAAGTTCCCACAAATTTTGCGGGAGTTCCATGTGTTGTTCCTCACAAATATTCTTTATTTGCGCTACATAGCTTGCCACCACGGCGCTGCTTATACAGCCTGCAGCCGAGGTTTCGTCCTTTTCAATCCATATTGTGAAGTCTACCTTACCACGTTCTATGGCAGTCGCAATAATTCTGCGAACTTCCATTTCCTTTTCACGATACAATGGGGCAACCCTCGTATTAAGATCCAAACTCTTACTATTCAAAGATCGAACCTCTACGTGAATTTTCTTTCCGTTAAAAACGACATCGGCTTTACCGAAGCCAGTCATTGATTGAATCATTTTAGCTTGTTTTTTTGTCTTTTGCTTGCAAAAGTACCATTTTTTGCGCAATTTTACCACATGAAACAATATAAAGTATGCCTTACGATTGCTGGTTCCGACCCCTCCGGCGGTGCTGGTATCCAGGCAGACATAAAAACAATGACTCTGCTTGGTTGCTACGCACAAGCTGTTCCCACGTGTTTGACGGTACAAAATACATTAGGTGTGCAACGCAGCATTCCCATTGACGCTGAATTGGTTTTTGACCAGGCTGCAGTTACCATGGAGGACTGTATGCCCCAATGTGTAAAGATTGGCATTGTGCCCAACTTAGCTATAGCACATGCCATAGCAGAATTACTGCATAAATTCAAGCCAAAGTTCTGCATATTCGATCCTGTTTTAATTTCGTCATCAGGATTATCTTTCGTCGACAACGAGACATACGAGTTCATGCTTGAAGAACTTATGCCGCTATGTCAACTTATAACGCCCAATTTACCTGAGGCACGTCATCTTGCCCAATTGGGTGATGCTACTGCCGATGAGTTGGCCCAGTATTTATACAACAAATTAAAAGGCACACCTGTAATGGTTAAAGGCGGACACCTTCCAGGCTCACCCACTGATTATTTATTTGATGGCGCAATACACAAATTCCAAAGTGAAAGACTTAATAGCCATAACACACATGGCACGGGTTGCGTTCTATCTTCTGCTATTGCATCATATAAAGCCCAAGGCATGGAACTTAAAGATGCCATAGCTCAAGCCAAACAATTCTTGTTCAATGCCATAAAACAAGGTGCGAACTACAAACACGGAAATGGTTGTGGTCCACTCTATCTCATTCCTTGAATAGTAATAAGATTGATCAAGATTCAGAATGAGCAACAACGTTTGCTCTTCTACTTCTTCATCTGCATATATAGTTTTAAGCTTTACACATTATTCTGATTGACTGTACATACAAGCTCAACCTTCAAAATAAAGCAACGAACTATTTGCTATATTCCAATTTTTCCTTACCTTTGCACCGAAAACGGAGGCCTCGTAGCTCAGTTGGATTAGAGCAACGCCCTTCTAAGGCGTGGGTCTTGGGTTCGAACCCCAACGAGGTCACTTTGTGACTCCTGCGGAATCACGAAAGATTTTTAATTGAGAGGTTTCTAATTCACTTAGAGACCTCTTTTTTGTTGTTGATTATCACTGAGAAACATATTTCTCTACTACAATTTGTATGAGTTATTCCAGAGGTTAAACGCTAAGTTCAACTTGCGGCGAGAGTCATACAAATTGGATAAAACGGGACATAAAAGGACATAAAAGGACGCAAATGTGTTACACCTCGTGTTACACGCTCCTTGAATGTGTTACACACTAATCCTTTGTGTTACGCACAATTCTCAAAAAAGCGAGAATGTAGCATATTCCGTAATATCGAACAATCTAAACGATATTTATCACAATTCCTTGCTTAAGCCGCGCAAAACTCATTCTCCTATGAAGAAAAAGGAATTGGTTAATGTCGTTTTCGACAGAAGAAAACTTTACGCTAAACGCGGAATGGCTTATTTGGAAGTTATGGTGTATCTCGGTCGCAAGGGACGTAGATACATAACAGTCTGCACTTCTACTCCCGAAACATGGGAACAAGATGCCAAATCTGCGGAAACTTTAGAAATAATCTCCAACTGCCAAAAGATTCTTAGTGCAATGGAGGTCCTTGGTGAAGAAATGACGATGGAAAATTTCAATCGTCACTATCTTGGCGAAGATAAGGAAGAAGTAACCGAGGAAACAGATGACCGCTCATCACAAGATTTCATCGCCTACTGCGAGGAAGCCTTGGCAGCCGAGGACATTAAAATCGGCACGCGCAAGCACAAGCAAGTAGTGATTGATGCCGTCAAGACCTACGGTAAACTAAAGACGTATGGCGACTTGACCCCCAAGAACATTCTTGCCTTCGACCGATGGCTGCACAATGGCGAGCGGAGTGACGTCACCATCTATGGCTACCACAAACGCCTGAAGAAATGGGTGGGCGAACTGGCACGATTGGACGAAATACCGCGCAATCCTTACAAAATTGTGAGTGTTACCCGTGGTAAGAGCAAAGAGCGCCAACCTCTGCTCGAAACCGAATTGAAGAAAATGCGCGACTATCCCTTTGATGGAAAGCTGGAACGGGTACGCGACCTCTTTATCTTCTCCGCTTACACAGGTCTTGCTTTCTGCGATGTGCAGAACTTTGACTATCAGTCTATGACGGTGAAGGAGGGTGATTTGGTTTTCATTGACGGAAACCGCATCAAAACCGATACGAAATTCTTCACCCCTATCCTTGCGCCAGCTATGGAAGTGTTGAAGAAATATGACTTCAAATTGCCCAAGATTTCCAACCAAAAGGCAAATGATTACCTTCACTTGATACAAGCACAGCTTGGCATCAAGAAGAATCTGACCTTCCACGTTGCCCGCCACAGCTTTGCCACACTCGCCTTGGCGCATGATGTCCCCATTGAAAATGTAGCCCGAATGCTCGGACATGAGGACATTCGGACCACACAGATTTACGCAAAGGTTTTGCGTACCACCATCGAGCGCCATGCCACCGCACTCCAAGGCGCCATCATCTAAGTTTTATTCTTCATCTAAAACACGATAAAACGTGCCTTTCAATAGCTGCGACATTCCACTCTCCTTGAATGTCGCAGTTATTTTTTCGCAAACATACTTGCCTCCCCTTATATAATATAAGGCACGTGGGTTGGGCAAAGTATCAGACAAAAACGAGAACTGATACTTCTTCTTGCCATCAATTTTATGCAACACTTCGCGTTTCTCCTCCCACATTCCCTCATTCAAGCGAAGTGAAAAAGGCGTAACGAAAGCCTGGAACTCATCTGAGACTTCCACAAAATCCACCACAGGGTGCGGCATATACGGCTTGAAGTACTGCACCCCGTTCCAAAAGCCCATATATATTTGGTCAAAGTAAGCGTCCGTGTTCTTGTTCTCCCCCTTGGCAATGGTACGGCTTGCCGCACCTTGCGCCAAATCACCTGCATCGTAGTCAATGGCGTTGGCTGATGTTGAACTACCGAACACACGATCAGTACGACTGCCACTTGAAGAACCGCTCCCATCTTCTGTCAGTGTCCAATTCTCACTGCTTCCCATCTCGCCACAATTCATGAAAAGCATATTGCCGTGACTGTCTCCCGTCCCCTCAATCCAAGCAGGCACAATTTTCAGTTCCAAGTCCTCTGCATTCTTGTCCGCAAAGCGTTCCCCATAGGCATTGACGGGGAGCAAACGATTATAATAGCGATACCACTTCGTTTTCGTCTTGTCTGAAAAGCCCGAAGTACTCTCCATCACAAACTCCGACTTGTAGCAGTACATGACAAAGTACGTGCGGTTTTCCTTGACATAAAACAATTTGTGTCCATCAGAGCCATATTTGTAGCCACGCACATACTGCGTGCTGCTGGCGTTCGGTCTTGTTTGCCTTGTGTACACCCCACTTATTTTAAGCGACTTTGCCGCTTCCAACAAATCTGCCATTTTATCATAAACCTTGGCATCCTTGCCATATTTGCGAATGTACCAATCACACGAATGGTACGCCCAAAGCAAACTGCCATTGTCCTCATACTTCACATTCACGCTACCCAAGTATTCCGACTTGTCCTCCTGCGTGACTTGGGTGGTATAACTGTCCACCACCTTGTCCAACAGAACCTCATCTGCTTCCGTGGCAATGGCATCAGAGAATTTGAAAGAAATCGTTTTCTGCTTGTGGTTGATGGTGAAATCCCCAAACAGGAACTTCTCCAGCTCTTCAAAGAACTCCGTCAGCGTCCAATGTGGCAAAGCAAGTGCAAAGTTATAAGCGCCCCATGCTGCAGGCAAGGTGTTGCATATAAGGAGATTAACAAAGACAGAATTTTCCAACGCCATGAAATCCCACTTATAACCCACCTGCTTGCATATCCTGTAAAGGATATACAGCAAGTAAGGCTGAAACGACAAAGCCTGTGCTCCCGTTTGCGCATTGGTTTCATGCGGCCAAATAAATTCATTCTTGTCTGCACTCCACACCATTTCATTCTGAATGTTCCCCGAAGTGTTATTCACCCAGGGCAACGGGATCCAGAAATTATCAGGGTATGGGCGCATATCGTCCATGCAATGCCCTGCAACCGCCACGCGGCTTGTAGGATAGCCCAAATCCAGCTCATTCAAATAAATATCATCGAATGTCTCATCAAAGTTTTGCTCACTGCGTCCCTCCAAAAATTGCGTTTTGACTTCCACATCAGAAATTTCCGTAATGGTGATGGTGCCACTCCGATAGAAGTCACGATCGCGAATTTCGCAATCGAACACCACCTTATTCTTAGCCACATCTGCGCGGTGGATATGCCCAAATATCGCTATGTTTTGGGCACACCCTCGCAAAGGGAAAGTGATCGTCAGCGTATAGCTGTCACTTCCCGTAAACAATCTATTCTCGGCAATGAATTCAAACGATGTGCCTTCCTTCAATACGGCTTGTTGGTTGTTGATGATGATTTCCATTTTTATTATCTTTGCGAAATGAAACGTGCCATAATTATAATACTTGTAAGTTTAATACTCTTTTTGGCAATTCTTGCCTTGGGGTTCTTTTGGTCTCTTCCATTATCGCTTATATTTCTGTTTATTGGAAGTATTGCATTGTTTATTTCACGCGTATATGTAAAGGAAGAATCCACAAGAAGAGTTTTTGCTGCTATTTTATGCAGTTTGCTTATCACATGGTGCTTGCTGCTGTTATTCTTTTTTGTTGCAATGTATATGATGATGGATCGCAAAAGTTATTGAGCATTCATTTTCTTCTGCTTTTCGGAGATTTATTTCTAATCAACGTATCGTATTCCTCTTGCGCCTGTTTGATACCCGTGTCCCCTGTCACTGTGTTCACGGTGACAAAAGGTTCATTCAATCGTTTGCTCAACTGCGACATAGTTTTCTCGTATTTACTGAGAACAGCTGCACTTTGTGCCAAAGCAGCCGAAGCCATATTGTCCGTAGGTGCTTGCACCACAATGGGCTGAACAGATTGAGGAGCAACAGCGTTCGCTCCGCCTATTGAACGTGAAACGTCCTCTGCACGGAGCGATCCGATTGTGTTAGTACGTTGTGCATGATCCAGCGCATTGATGAGCGGACGAGCCACAGGTGATGCAAGCAATTTCTGCGATGCCACCCATTCCCCGGCATGGACTACGCCCACTTCTTCGTTTACTCTGCCTTGCGGAGTAAAACCACCTTGTGCATATCCTTGTGCCTCACTTGCCTGTTGTTGCTTTTTGATTGCGGCAATCTGTATCATGCCCGCAGCAATAGCCATAGCCGCTGCAATAGGTGCCATGATATAACCGACCACAGGAATAGCCGCTGCCGAACCATAAGCAGATATCGCGTTTTGGGCTGTCTGCGCCACCGCTTGAATAACCTGCATGGCAAACAACTTTTTGTTCGCCTCGTTCTTCGCTTTGGCAAGGGCGGCTTGTTTCTCCTTTTCAAGCTTCGCCACCTTGTAGTTATTACCCTCTGCCGCAGAGATTTCCGCAGAATAGCGGGCATTGATGGCGGCTGTTTCCTTCTCGAGTTCCGCCTGGACGAGAGAAGAAACGCCACTGAATATCTCCCCCATACCACTCATGACAGTGGAGAACGATTGCGTAACGGCTTGCCCAGCATCACTCTCCAACCAATTAGCCAATTTCTCATTGGCTTTCTCCATGCCGTTTTTTGTGACGCCAATACTATCAATGGCATACTTCTTACGCAAAGCCAGCTTTGCTTTTTCAAAAGCTTCCTCAATGCGCAGTTTCTCTGCCGCATTGTCGCCAGCGGCTTTTACTTCAGCATGATATACCTGTTCCAAAGCAGCCATATCACTATCGTACTTAGTCAAACGTTCATCAGCGTTCATGCCAAAGTATTCCTCTTTGAGTTGCTGTTTTACTTGTTGCTGGCGTTGGATAATCTTCTGTTGATTGGCAAACACCTTGTTCTGATATTCCTTTTCAGCTGCAAGCCTTTCCTGGGTGCCTTTCTTGTAAAGCTGCACCACTTTGCGAAGATGTTCCAGTTCAAGCAGTTCCACCGCATTTTCATAAGTCTTGGTATCAGACAAACCATCAATATAGCGTTGCTTCAACTCCGCGAGTTGCGCATTATACGCCTTATCTTCTCGTTCGCGAGAAGCAGAAGTTGCATTCTCCTCCTGTTTCTTCATAGCCTCCTGGTATTGCGCTTGCGCCTCCAAGAGGTCTTTAGCAGAAACGTCAGAACGCTCCATCTTCTTTTTCCAATACTGCACGTTGATCTCGTCCATGCGTGCGGTGTATTGCTCATAATCCTTCTCACCCTTTGCATACGCAATGCGGTTCTTGGCTTCCTCTGTCGCTTTCCAATCATCGGGAGAGTTTTTGCGGTCACTCTGCTTCTTTTTAGCTTCCGCCAAGTTTGCTTCCGCTTCGGCTTTCTCCTCCTTGGTGATTTTTTTGTTTTTGAGAATACGTGCATAGTATTCTTGCTCAATCTCCTCCATGCGCTCCACATAGGCTTCATAGTTCTTCTCACCCTCCATGTATGCTTTCTTGTTGAGCGCATTCTGTTCTTTCTGCCAATCTTGTTCCACCTTGAACTTGTCCGACTTTTTATTTTTCTTATCATCGTCCACCACAGGCACACCGCCACCACCTCCACCATTGTTCGTGACGACAGGTTTATGATTGGTTTCCTCGGCAGCTTGTTTGCCGAGGTCATTGCCATAAACATCAAAGATAGCATGCTCCTTTTGGTTCTGCTCATCAATTTTCCTTTGGATACTTGCCTTGTTGTTTTTCAGATGTGCAGTATAAGTAGCCGCTCCCGTGTCCATAGCACGCCCTTCACGTCCCCCCACAAAATTTGATGAAGCATTGATTCGCTTATCCTTCTCAATCGCATCATCAGCCTCTTTCAATTCCATTGCAAGTTTTGCCTTCTCCTTGCCAATCTCTTTGAGCAAATCTTTGGCACCTTCCAACTCATATTTCTTGGCAAGAGATTTCAGATAGTCGTCCAGGGCTTTCTTGTTCTCCATGTATTTACCCGTGGTCGCGTCCAACTGCGCATTGTAGTTCGGGATAATTTTATTCAGCGCATTGACCGCCTTTTGGCGATCGTCAAGCGACAACTTTTCATCCTTAGCCACCTTAATCAAGGCTTCGATCTTGTTTTTCTCCTCCACAATACCCTCCTGACCTTTCTGTCTGACTTCAGCAAGCGCTTTCTCTGATGCACTCATCTCGTTCATCTTGGAAAGGGTCTTGTAAATGCCATATCCCAAAGCCACAGCTGCTGCGAGCAAAATTCCCCAACCACTTGCCAACGAAAGTCCCTTTCGTTTCAAGTCCACCATGAGCGAGGACTGACGCGCCCAATTACCTTGCAGTTTTGCCAATACCAAATTAAAAGCAATATGTCCAGCTTGCAGTGTGTTCACTACCGCATGATACGCGATAGCCGTACCCTTGCACACGGCATGCCATGTAGCTTGTGCTTTAAGCGCGATGGCATTCGCCTTCACTGCGATGGTGTAAGCTACCACCATTGAAGTCAATACGATAATAGCTTCCTTGTTTCTTGCAAGGAAGTCTATTGTCGTACTCATAGCCTTCAGTGTGAGGGTCGTAGTACTGATTACATGCTTCATGACGGGCATTAACTTCTCGCCCAATTCGATAGCCAACTCCGTGACACGCTTTTTTGCCTTGTCCAGCTCCGCCTCGACAGTCGAGTTCTGCACATTAAACTCATTCGTCACCGATGTGGCATCTTCAAACGACTGTGTCGCTTGTTCCTGTTGCCACTTCACCATTTCCACATTACCAGCTAAGGTCGCCAATACTTGTGAAGCACGGGCGCCATTCTCACCCATGTTTTTGAAAACAGGAGCGAGTACGTCCATATTGCCCAACTCCTTCAACTTTTGAAGGAGCATAAGCAGTCCCTCGTTGGTGCTGCGTTTCAATGCCTTATTGAGTTCGTCCAAATCCATGCCCGTTGCCTTGGCTATCTTGCTTGGTTCCTTAAAAAGGTTCATTATCAACTGAGATAAAGCCGTTGCCGACATCTCGCATGCTTGACCCTGGCTATCCAATACCGCAGCAAAAGCCATAATTTGCGGAATAGTCATGCCCGCTTGTGCGCCCACGCCCGCCATGCGCTTGCCAAACTCCGCGAGGTAGCCAGCAGAAGCTGTACAATTTTGCGAGAGGTCGTTAATCACTGAACCAACAGCTAACAAACTGCGCTCCGTTCCCAAACGAGCTTCATCACCAAAGATATTTGTCAATTTCGACAAAGTAAGGGTTGCCCCGTCCCCGAGTTCATCAAGCGCCACATTGATTTGGTCAGCAGCTTTGACAAAGCCCAAGACATCTTCTTTAGAAGACTTTCCGAGTCGCCCCGCTTCCTCTGCGAGCTTGTTCAAGTCTTCACGGCTTGTACGGGTGTCCATCCTCTTAAAGTCCTCATTCAGTTCCTTCACTTCGTCATCAGCCAAACCCGTAAACTTGCGCACATTCGCCATTTCCGCGTCCATTTCTGCAAAAGCATTCACCGCCTTGCGTCCTGCCATGACAAGTCCCGTGCCGACAGCTGCCACCCCTGCAATGATGTTGCCCCATTTGTCCACAAAGCCATTGATGCGGTCCACAAGTCCCACATGCTCCTTTTCGGTTTCCCTTAGCTCCTCATTGACATTCGCAATTTCAGCCTTCACACGCTTGATACTCTCACACTGCTTTTTCCACTCGTCCGTACCACGTTCGATGCCGTTCAAGGACTTCTTGAGTTCCTTGAGCGTACGAGAGAGTTCCTTGGGAGATGCCTTATCCAGTCTCTTCATTACATTCTCCACCCCCTGGGTTGCACTCTCAATCTGCCCAATCTGGCGGCGGGTCTGCTTTAGTTCACGCTGGAACTTCTTCAGCTGGACTTTATCGCCTGCAGCTGCTGCCTTTGTTATTTTATCTTCGAGGTCGCTCGCTTGCCGTTTCAACTGTTCGAGCATATTTTGCGCCTGTTTGCCGTTCACTGTAAGCGTGACCATAGCATTTGCGTTGATGTCTGACATAGTCTTTCCTTTTTGAAGTGAGTAATAGGCACAAACTTAGCCATGCGCCAAAGAAGCAAAAAAGACGATGTATCAAGGCTTTTCCACTCCCGAAGTGTGCGTGATTTTTGAAGAAATCCGTGTTTTGTTAAGTAGTAGCAAAACAAAAGCCTTGATACAGAAGTCTTTAGGGGATTGTTAAGGGGTTTCCCCTTAACCCCTCCGTCGGAAGCCCCCCCGACCGCCCTACATCGTCAAACCGCGAACACCCCCACACCAAAGCGGAATATGTAAACAAATCTTAAATAATACCCTTGTTTGAGTTCCTTCGCCCCGACAAAAGTCCCCAAAATGCACGAATGCCGAAAAGAGAGAAAGCGAAGAACTTACAGAAAGAGCAACCAACGCGCACACCACACCCACACAACAAAATACACCCCGAAGTTTCGCAAATACCACGATTGCACACTCCAAGTTTCTCATGTGCATAGATGCCAAGTTTCCACCTACCCAACAAAGCACCCCGAAGTTTCACAATGCGCTCAAATCCAAGGTTTCGGACAACCTAAAACGACCCTCCAAGTTTCGCGATGTCTACCCAAGCCCCCAAACTGACACTTTGCAGTTCCTAAACCTTAAAAATCACCTTTCAAGGTCTCAAAAAGTAACAAAACGACACCCCGAGTTCCTTTATACTCATGAGGTTCGGGAGTTTCTGACTATCCAACGCCCCCAATGCACCCGACCAAACACCCACACCACACCCCCGAAGCCTTTTGGGGTCTCTGATAGCCTCCAAAATCCCCCACCTTTCAAGGGAAAATTTTACACCTTGGGGTCTCGACCGACCACCGCCCGCGCCACCGCTAACGGGCGGTAATCCGTCTGTGTGCGTGCCGAAAAATGCCTAACACTTTAGCAGATGTTAATCTGCCATAGTGTTAGGCACTTGAAGGCACGTACTCAGACGACCGCTGACGGGCATAAAAAGTGTGTTGTCGTGTTTTAGCGGACTTGTCCGCCATAGCACGACAACACGCTTTGTTGCCTAAAAAAGGCACGCTGTGCGGTAAAACGGACTGGCGAGGCACGTAGCCTGTCCGCCACCAATAGAGCCTGCATCTTCTTTCGAGGTACGAGAAAGGTGATGTGGGCTTGACGGACTGACTTTGAAGCATGAAAAGTAGGTCCGCTAAACCATGGGCTAATCTCCTTTGAAGCATGAAAAGGTGTTTAGCCCATTAAAGAAATTCAAGCATCGGAGTCCCGACGATGGCACCACCAAAAGGCAGCTAAGGCTGCAAGGAATACCAAGGTCAAGATCAACTTGACAGGAAAAGTCCATGGTCTCGCCATGGACTCCCTCTGCTGAACCATGTTGGCGGAAGATTGCCGAGTCGCAGCGAGGCTGTCTTCCGCCCTTGCCTCTGTCTTGGTGCTCTCCTTTCGGCTTGACGAAAGGTGTGCGCCATAGATACGAATGGATTGCGGCTTTTGCCGGGAAGTCCTTTGCGCCTTGGCGTTAGAAGCACCTTGCAGCGCATGGGGAGCTTCGATAGTTGGAGTCTCTGCTCCAACCCCGAAGCTCACGATGCAGCTGTCGAACATAAGTTCGGTGTGCCGCCACACCGAATCAATGCGTGACGTTTGCCACTGATGCCGCTGCACTTGTACAGCGGAGTCCGTGGCAAACGTGTTCGTACTTGTGACTTTGTGCGTACTGCGGCACGATGTGAGTAGGCACAGCCACATGATTATGGGAAAAGCAAAGGGCTTCATAACTCTGTTTGAACGTTAAATGATGGACAAGCTTTGCTTGAATACTCGTTGTGCCCATGCACAGTTGCATGGGGATAAACGAACTGAAGCTGCTGCACGAGTTGGCGAAGTGCCTGCTTCTGTTGTGGCGTGCGTGTGTCCTTGGGCGTTTTTCCGTCCTTGGCCACACCACCGATGTAGCAGATGCCAATACTGTGGGCATTATGCCCCAGGCAATGGGCGCCAGCTATGTTCTCGGCACGTCCCTTGTGGACGCTGCCGTCACGATAGATGACATAGTGATAACCTATGTCGGCAAACTTGCGTGCCAAGTGCCAACGACGAATGTCCTCCACCGTGAAGTCCTTGCCTTCGGGGGTGGCACTGCAGTGTATGATGATTTCGGCGATTTTACGCATGAGATTTAGTGTTAGAATTGTTCAACTTCTGTTCCTCCTCCTTGATGGCCTTGTCTATTGTTTCACCAATCTTGTCTTGCAATTGTGTGACCTTACGACCATAGTAAATGCTTACTCCGAAGATTGAGCCAGCATAGATGAGACATTGTGAGAAAATCCACAGGACAGAGTCCGAGATTTCGCCTTTGGGCGGTGTGATGAACCCTGCGACTGCAAGGGCATAGCCGCCTACGAGCATGGCGAGGGCGGACCAAAATTGAATGCTTACTTTGGGTTTAGTCATTGTTCGTTACATTTAGGTATGTATTATCAAGCGTTCAGCTTTGTCTGAACAGTTTTCATCTTGTTTTCCAAGTCGTCCACGCGCTCGCCAAGCGTCATGATCATGTTGTAGAGGTTTACCAAGTCTGTTGAAGTGGCGTCCAACGTCTTTTTATCCCCCTTGCTCATGAGACCGTCCGTTGTGGAACTGGCTAACGGAATGGCGTCCGTGTAAAGCGCATTGAACTTCATGCCGAACTGCGAGAGCACGTACTTGTTCGTGTTCACGTCCCATGCCATGCGGTCAGGGAACAGACAGCCCCAGTCCTCGGCATAGCTTATCGTCTTGCGGTCGCTGCCCGTAAAGTAGATGGCACGCTGGAACACCTTGGCATGATTGAATATGATTTGTCGACAGTAGTCGTTCTCGATGTTCTGAATGAGCGTGATGCTCATGTGCTTCTGGTACGTGAGGTGCGCCACCACGATTTCAGCATTGCCCGAAATTGAAGGGTCGCGCAAGGCATTGAGTGCAGCTGTCTCTTCCAAGAAATTGCCCAACTCCTTGACGCGCGTGTTCAAAACCTTCTGCACATCGGTCACGGCACGTGTGGTGGTCAATCCCGGCACGCTTGCCGTAGCCATAGGCAATGTGACGCTGAACAATTGCGTGCCTGCGGCATTGCTTGCCGCCAGCACGCGCGAACTGCCTGTATAAGCAAGGGAAGTGGCTATGGTGTCAGTGACAGCGGACACCGCCTTGTCGATGTTGCAGACGTGGTCATAATACTTGTTGAGCTGCTGCACCTGTGCAGCGGTCATCACGCCCGCACTCGAAGAGGTGGCGGCAGGGAGGGCAAAAGCATTGTTGATGCTTTTCAGTTCCCCCGTGACCATGTTCAGGAGCGTGGCCGAAAATGCTACACTCACCTTGTTCACGTCCCCCAACTTGAAATGCTGAATGACTTGCTTGGCTTCGCCCAACTTGGCTTTCCAAGTTTTCAGGGCAGCGATGTTTGTGTTGCAGTTGGAAATGGAATGCTTTGCCTCTGTCATGTCCTCGGTGCAACTTGTAAGGCTCTGTACCTGTGCAGCGGACATCACCCCGGCTTGTGCGGTGGTGGCGGCTTTGAAGATTATATTGTCTGCCTGTCGTTGCAGCACACCGTTTGAGGGGTTGCCCTGAATGACGGACAGACAGACCTTGTCTGTGCCGACAGTTCCAAGGCTGATGCTCTGCAACAGCGTGGAGAGTTTCAGAAGATTGGCTTTCCAAGCCGTGAGAGACTGCAAGTCCGTGTTTGTTGCAGCAGCAGAGAGCAAGTCTGCCAGGGCTTGCAATATCACGCCCAAGTTCTCGGGGGTGATGGCGGCTTCGGTGCTTAATGCCCGAAAAGCCGTGATTTGCTTGGTTATGTTTGTCGTGTTCATAAATTGAGTTTTAAGTTTGGAGGTTATGAGGTTATAAAGTCAGTAATGCTTGCAGAGGTGATCTTATAACCTTAAAGCTCCAAACTATTTAGTGATTGTATCTGAGATACTTGTCGTTCAAGGATTGGGCTACCACGCCCACAAATTCTTTGGCCATGTTGTCGGCAAGGAAGTCCCTTAGGTTCATGACCGAAGCGTAATACTTGCGCGAGAACCAAGGTTTCTTCTTGCGCTTGCGCTCCCTGCCGATGTCCCCATTGTTACCGCGAGGAATCTCCTTACCTGTACCAAAGTTCTGCCAAAGTCCATACTCTAAAAAAGACTGACTTAGTCCGATTTCCATAAACCGCCCGTCGGCACGGAGCGGTAACGACTTGGGCGAAGCAAGCAAGGCACCTGTGTCTATCACATCGAGCAAGGTCATTTGCTCCTTCCATATTTTGAGCATGGTTTCATTGAAAGCCGTGACGAACTTTTCGCGTTCGGAAAAGGCACGTTGCTCGGCATCATTCGTTGTTCCACTCATCGGCATTGTATCTTAAATCCGTAAACGTGTCCACAGCAATTTGGAAGTAGGCACAAGCGCAGCCCGAAAAGAAATACTCGTTCATTTCGTTGAACGTGATGCGTTCATCGAGGTAAACGCACGATTGTTCTAATCGTGTCCGTTCAAGAATGAGTTGGCTCATGAATTGACGAAACACTTCTCTGAGTGTTTCCATGCAAGCAAGTCTTGCCTCCATGTCATCAATGGCATGGCGCATGGCAAGAAAAATGGTTTTCACGCGCCTTGTGCGTGGGGTGTTGGCGAGAGCGATATAGCCTTGGCTCATGTCGCTCACGCAGACAAATGCCGTGGTGCTTTGCATGGTTTGAAGTGCTTCTTCAAAGCCCTCCAAGCCCGACACGCGGGCAAAGGCAAAGCCTTGTGCGGTGGCAAGCTTGTTGCGGGCAACCAATTTTTGAAAGAATGCCGTGGCATTCCAGTTGAGTGTATTTGCAGGTTTCATAGCAGCTTATTAAAGTTGGTTACGCAGATCTTGTGCTTCTTGTGCCTTGGCATCAAGCTCCGTCAAGGCACGCCAGCAGTCCATTTGCAGAATGGCTGCTTCCTTTGTGATGTCGCCTCCAGTGAGCGCACGGATTTGTGCGTTCATCGCCTGTCGGAGTTCCTCTCCGACCCCCAAATCAGCACTCCCCAAGAGATTGCTTTTCTCTTGGGGTATGTTGGTGAAGAAATGTGGGAACAGACGAGTAAGGTTCGCCTTCACGGAAGCGAACCAATAAAATACAGAAAGCAGTTCTGCTTTCTCCAAACAAACTTTGTCCGAAAGTTTCGGATAAAGCAAATGCGCCATCTCCGCAAGGCATTCCATGCTTTGCGTGTGCAGGAAGCCTTGGTAATAGTTCTCGCAAGCGAGATAATCCTCAAAGGGGACGGCTTGCAAATCGGCAGCGACTGCCGATGCACCGCCAATGACAGCAATGCGCACAGGCATGGGAGCAAAGCTCTCCAAGAATGCGAGTTGTCGCGCAGCAAAAGTGATTTGCCAATCGGCAAGCACCACTTGACGTTTACTTTTCCTATCCTTGACCAAACAGGAGTGTTTGTCTGCACGACAGAGCACAACAAATTCAGCCCATTTGCAAACGCAAAGGGCTAACACCTCGTTCATCGGCAAATCGCGTGCGACTTGTCGGAAGAAAAACAGCAATTGCTGGTCGGACAGTTCCGACCATGACTGAGGTAGAGATATAGAAAATGCTTCCATACTGCGAAAGTATGGAAGCATTGTACTTATAGAAAAGACGAGTTAGTAAGCCTTGAATTTGAATTTATCTACATAGAAAGGCATTTCCTTATTGGCAAGTTCTTGCATTCTCGTAGCACGGAAGTCAGGGTGTTTGGCCATTGCATTCATGAGCCAAGTTTCAAAGATGAAACTTTCAACGAAAGGCACAGATCTTTCGTAGCCTGTAACCATATTCGCCCCAGTTCTTCTCTTGAAATACAGGATGTCATCTTCGTTCGTGTTAAGTGTAAGACAACAGCCAAAATGAACATTTACAGGGCGTTCCTTGAAAATACCCTCATATTGATTTGCAAAATCAATTAAAGAGAAAGGCTCTTTGTCTTTATCCTTTTTGTCTGCAGGAAAGGCAAAAGCTCCAGGGTCGCCATGAAAGCACAGATATACAATATTGTAATCAAAATAAGACTTGTTTCTTAGATGTTCGATGTAATATTCAAAATCCTTTTCGCAGCATACATTGCGAAAAGTGTAACTATCAATACCACTATGGGGAGCGCTATTGAGTAGAAAATCCAACAAAGGTTTCACGTAAGAATCTGATTTCAGATCGTGAACCGACTTTACCCATTCAGTTTCAAGGCAGAATATTTTGCTCATTGTTGTATTGTTTTGCTTGCAAAGATACAACATTAGAACCAATACCCACCTTTCCTTTTGTCATTCTTATATCCATGATTTTCAAAGAGCGCAGCGGTTTCCGACTGCTTCCACTCCTCAAAAATGCCATCGGGAGCATTACGGAGGGAGTTCACGACCTCTATGCAAGATGGCACGGGGACTTCTCCTTCTTCCCGTAGCATATACAGTTCTATTGCGAAGATGTGCCTCCAAGCACGCTTGTAGTGCGGTGCAGATGGGGTCTCGCCCCATCTACCCAATAGCTCTGCTTGGCGCAGAGTTGCCAAGAGTTCACAGGAGAAGAAATCATGCGCCAATCGTTCCTCGATGGCGATGAGTTTAGAATGCAGTTCCTGGTAACGCTGCCAAAAGTGGTCGGTGCTGCCGAATTTCTGAGGCAGATCCAACCACGGGTAAAGCGTTTGCTCAAAGTATTGGCATGGGTCGCTTGTCGCCCATGCTTCCGTACTTGCCAACAAGGGAAGCAAGATAGAAAGCGTGTCGTCACGCATTTTCTCCAACGATAGGAGCAAGCGTTCCACGCGCTCCTTGCTGGCAGGGGCTATATTGGTGTTTGAAACAACACCAAATCCATTGGGGGTAAGCACCAAATCCAATTGTGGAACAGCATGGAGCATGGCTTCTGCCACCACTGCCATACGCGCGTAATGCAACAACTTGTTGTTGGCATCGCGTGTGGGCAGTTCCGTAAGGACTGCCTCAGAGAGGAACGTGGTCGTGAGCCACGCTTCCGCCACCTCCAAGTGCGGTGCAATCTTATCAAAGAGCAAGGTTTCGCCTTGCACAGACTTCAAAACGTTCGGAACGAATATTAGAAGGACCTCGTTGTTAGGTATCAATTGGCTCATTGTTCATCAGATTTTGGATTCACACTAACGGCTTTTGCATCTCGGTTCTCGTCCAACGTGGTAAGCTGGATAAACGGGCAGTCGGGATAAGCCCCGTCCCACCTGTTAAACCTTATAATCAATCGATGCACATTAAACAAAAGGTCGTGATACGGCTTTTGCAGGGCTTGTGCAATCGTATAAAGCTCGCGCTTGTCGCTGCCCGAATTGTTCGTTTGCGATTTGCCTGGCACAGAACCCACAAGGTTTGAGTGCACACGCATGGTAAAGCACATCATGTTCACCGCCTCGATGATGTCCGTAGCCCAGTCGCCACCCTCCTTGTCCGTCTCAATCTTGTTAATCACCACATCGTGCTGCTCCTCCCCGTTGGGAGACACATAAAACTCCGAGAAAAGCACCTTGCCCGAATTTTCCATGCCCGTGAGGAAATTGATGATGTTGTCCTTTTCCTCATTCACGCGCTCCTGCTGCTTCACGCGGTCGGTAATGCCCTCCGCCTTGAAGATATTGCTCCAAAACGATTTGGCAATCTCAATGTGATATTTGATAGGTGCCGAGTTTTTCAGTTTCGCCTCCTTTGCCACCCCAATGAGTTGCTTGATGTTGTACCACTTGCCCTTGAAAAGTGAGGCATAATAAGGAATGGGATAATACGTGCTGTCAGGCGTCGGCACACGGCTGACCACGGCAAACTTGCGTTTGCCCTTCTTCACCTGTGCTTGCAAGTCCGTCCAAGGACTTTGTGGGTTGAGCAGTGGAATGACCTCCACCTGTTCCGCCCGCACCGAGTTGCGCCAATTCGCGTACAACACTTGTGGTATCACGCCCTCCTTGTTTGCTGGCGCAAAGCGAACATAGCAAGCCTCCTTGCGCAGCACCCTCACCACCTTGTTGCCTTGCTCATTGAGAATTATCACACTCACGGCAAAACCGAAGTGTTTGAAGTCCTGGCAAACACCGAGGAAATAGCTCGCCATGTCGTTATCCAAGAAGAACTCCTCCACCTCGTTCACCACTTTCCGTTTGCACCATTCATCTGTTTGGTACACCAGTCCGCTCCCATAGCACACCTCTGCATTGAACATCTGACAAGTGCTCAGTGTCTCATCACTCTCAATCAAATTGATAATGTCATACGGCATTTGGTCGTCCGCTCCCCAAGGCATATAGCTTACCTTGTCGCTCACATGGCGCGGTGAAATCTCCTCCGCCTCCTTGAAAACTTCGCTGCTCTTTGTGGTGAACGCTGCTGCGGCATGATAGCCGGGCAGATCGTTCACGCCTGTTATGTGTAAGTAACTGAAATCGCCCATAGTCTTGCGTTTTTAATGCAAAACTATGGACGATGGAGTATTTAAGAAAAGACGAGGCTATTCAGCCATTGTTTGCACCTTGTCTTCTATAAATTGAACGCGAATTCAACTGGCAAGTGCAAATTTATAGAAAGATTTTAGGAAATCGCTCAATCGGTGTTTCAAAAAGTATTTATACCTTTGCACTCTGAATACAAAAAGAGACAAATAATTGTAGTTTGCTTTCCTTTTGGTGCAATTGTTCCAATAACCTTTGCGCAAGGTTGATACAGCCCCGTCTGGGTAAAAATGCGTAACTTCTAAGACACGTAGATTCCTAGGCAGTTAATAGTTTGTTTCGTTTTAAAACGAAAAATTAAGGACAAAAAAAAGAACTTCTTTCTAAAGAAGAGCTCGCTTTGACTACGAGAGAGTAGAAATTACAATTGATGATTAATGGTTAATTCGTGAGGGAGT
>ERZ1023869.221-NODE-221-length-21777-cov-17.909447_pt1 | contig 21777 bp, 15 predicted proteins | sample MGYA00380390_ERZ1023869 | MGnify/ENA primary metagenome ERZ1023869 (study PRJEB33179, sample SAMN07449005) | human gut metagenome | biome: Human-gut; feature: Human associated habitat; material: Faeces | host: Homo sapiens | place: India: Bhopal | collected...
TTATCATTTTGAATGTTGCATGAGATTTGACGTTGTATTGGCGTTGCTCGTTTCGACAATCCGGGCAATGCGAAGGCCTTAACAAGTGGAACGAGTGACAGGACTGGCTCCACGTTTCTTATTTTTTGTATATCAAACTATAAAAAACTTTTAGCTCTCCGATGGGGCGAGGAGATGTGTTTTGTACTATGGAATGTAAAAATTGTGGAAAAGAAATCCCCGAGGATTCTACTTTTTGCCCGAATTGTGGAAGACCTATCAATAACACAAACAGGAATTATAAGAAGAATCAATTGAAGAACTTATCCCTAAAAAGCATTTTAGTAATCATCGCTATTGGCATTTGGATGTTGGTCCTTCAAAATTTGGGAATAATACCTGTAACACAAGATGTTCGTGTCGTGTCTGGTAGTGTTTATGTTGATGGTGGTACTATAAGTGTTGAGTGATATGGATAAACTATTCAAGTATATAATAGCTATATTTATTGCCTGTACACTCACAGGCATCTTTATCGCCTTAAATATACCTCGTTCAAAGTTAACGTTTAACGAAAAGATGCGTTTATCCAAAATCATTGCTGAATGTAATACGGACTTGCCTCGTGAAATTGGGACGATAGGTTATTTGGACAGCATGTCGTTTGCGGATGAAACAATAACTTATGCCGTCAGTGTGAAAGGTGATGACAGAATTATTCAAGTATATTCAGACAACTATGATGAATTTAAGGATATGCTGAAATACTCCTTTATAGAAATGAATGGTCAAGGAAACTTAGGGAATACTTTCGCGCACAGTTTGGAAACTAAAGGTTTGAACATCTGTTTCAAGATCTCAACGGAGAACAAGAAATCCATGTCATGGAATATTACAGGCAAAGAACTTAGCGCATTTGTTGATTCTTGCAAGTTATCTCCGACAACTGCTTTGAAGAAGGTGATTGATATGCAGATTAAAATTGCCAACCTGAAATTACCCGTCACAACAAGTGACTCCCCCAAAGCAACAACGGTGGCGATAAATAGTATCGTTGGAGATGTAAAAGACGAAAGTTGCTTGTTACAATCAATAAAGTGCGAAGGAAATAATCTCCTTTTTGTATATAAGGTCAATGAAGAAGGCGCGAAAGACATAAAAAGACTAAAAGACAGAGAGGAAGATTTGGACTTTATGGATGCCTTCGTCCAAGAACTTGCACAAGACAAGGACGTACAGGAATTCATTGGTATGCTCGCATTATCCCATTCTAATATGGTATTAGTCTACCGAGAAAAAGCTTCAGCCAAGCAATTTTCTCTCACACTACCATATACCATACTTAGGAACCATTGTAAAGTACCGCAGAACTTATTATCAATCAACTAAAAACATTCGAATATGCTACAAGATCAATTTATCAGTCGTCTATTGCTTATCGTTGTCTTCGGTATAGCTTATATCTACACCATGATGAAGATGGCAAGTTGTAACTCTGTGGAAACATCACCACAGAAACACATTATATTCAAAATCATCGGTGGTATAAATATACTGTTAGCCATTTCGTGCCTTGCTACGGGCATATATTGGCTAACGCAAGTGCAATACCCGGAGCAAACTATAGATTTCTCTTATAGTGCCAATCAAATTGTTAGAACTTCTGACAAATATGTTGTATGGGGGTATACTACTTCCGAGCAGAGTCGTGCAATTATGGGCATAACCAACGTATTCTCAAGTTTGGCCTTGGCTGCATATTGCTTCTTTTACAAAAAGTCAGATAGAAAATGGTGGAAGAAGATTCTTAGATTTTTCTATGGATTGCTGATGTACGCGTTTTATTGTTCTGCAACAAACTTCCACTATTTTGACGCACCCGAATTAGTTGCACCAGGACTTTTCTGTTTGATGTCAGGTTATGCGTTGATAAAGGCAAAGAGATTGAATAAGCAGAGAACGCAATTAGCCGAACAACAAAGAATTGCCGCCATTCACAAGATGATGGATAAAAGATTTGAGACAGAAACCAATATTGGTACAGAAGAAGATACGCGATTTATGCATCAGAACGAATACTTTAATATGAATGGCTCGGATAAAGAAAGCAAAGAACCACTTACTGATGATGTGTCCGCCCGTACAAGTTTGCCTCATACTGAGCAAAACAAGAAGGAAGAAACATCAAGTATGGATGTTGTCAAATATTGTAGACATTGTGGAAAGAAAGTAGACTATGATAGCTCCACTTATTGTAAATATTGTGGCAAAGAGTTGTAATGTCTATTTTTACCAGCCGCTTAATATAAAAGATAATGCTCATGGATAAGAAACAAGTATATTGTCGCTACTGCGGCAAACTCATTGATGAAGATGCGCCATTTTGTACTTATTGTGGCAAGCCACAAGGAGAAGTTGGACAAGGCATCATTGGTATCAAAAGAAAGACGATACAATATATGGAATTTTTAGCTTCTGTTATATTGTCCATATTAGGCTTATTATGCCTACCTTTTAAGAAACTTGTAAACATTCGCTTTTCAAATGTTCAAAAAAATAAGTTTAGGCGAGTAAAAAGAGTCGTTTTACGCTATTTCATCATAATTATTACAATTTGCGCAGTTATTGGTGGTGGAATAGCTGGATATTCATACTATTATGATGAGTACCTTCCCGAAAAATATCTAAAAGAGGCGTATAACGATATAATAAATAAGTACAACACGACCAATGATTCTACGAAATTGGATATAGCTATAAAGATTAGCCGACCTTCTTATCCATGGGAAAGAGAATATCCCAAAATTGAAGAAGGACGCATGACTGTTTTGCTCAGATTTGAAGACCAATCTACAAAAGACGGATATTGTGGAAAGGCAAGTGACTTTATCATTGCAAAAGCGAAGGAAAATAACGCAAAGGCACAATATTTTATGGGAATGATGTTGCTTGGTGGTGAAAACTCATATTGGCTTTCAGACACAACGCGAGCTGTGTATTGGTTTAACGAGTCTGCAAAGAATGGCTATCCAAAAGCATTTGGCGAAATAGGTACTGCATACGAACAAGGAATAGGTGTTAATTGTAATCCGTATAAAGCTGTAGAATTATTCAAAAAAGGGGCAAATCTGAATGACCCAAAATCTCAATACAAACTGGGATGTATGTATCGTGACGGCATATCTGTTGAATGTGGTTGGCATTGGAAAACTAAGTCTACAACTGAATATATGAGTGATAAAGAAAACGTAATACGCGAGTATTGGGATAGCCAAAGAGCTACTAGTGTGTATGTTTATCGCGAAAAAATTACAGATTATAAGACCCTGGTACCCCAAGACATAAACCAAGCTAAATACTGGTGGAGAAAAGCATCTGCCCAAGGGTATACAGACGCAACTATTAGTCTTCAACAAGTTTATGATTAGTTCTTTCTCATTATGACACGATGTATTGTGAAGGATGAGGTGACTTCAATTCACCCCATCCTCCACTTACTTGTCTATGTATGATGCGACAAAATAGATAACTGAAAAGATTGTATAAAGGAAACACGGCAAGAATATCCAAAGCAAAGTCTTTACCCAACCATTCGACAACCAAACTCCTTCATTTCTTGACATCATATTAGACATATCATAGAAATGGCGAGTGAGGATTTCCTTATTCGCCTTTCGGTGGTCTTCAAGAAGTTTGGACTCGTTTTCAATGAGTTTCTTCCTGTTGTTGGTTACCTATTCCATATCAGCATCATCTACCTTGGCTTTACCAGTTATATTTTTATGTCTATATGGTCATGGCTTGCCCTAAATGCATAACGATAGCATAGGTCATGGCTTTTTATATATTGCCAAATAAATGGAGTTTCTTTGAGGTTGCTTAACTATCATACTTGCTGTAGAAGCATAAATTAAACTTGAAAACGAGTCGTATACTATCTAATACAAGGAAAAAGTGGCAATATTGCCAAAAAACTCCGTGTACATACTATCTTGCACGACTAAAAAATGTCAGAATTGGCATTTTTTAGTCGTGATGGCTTGGCGACATGAATTAAATCTACCATCTTTGCATTACCGAAAAGTGCTAGTATTGACAAAAATGAGGAATGATATGGAAGAGATAAAAAGAGACAGATATCTTAAGCAGTTGATAGATAGCCAGCAAAACGGCTTTATCAAAGTGGAATGAAGTGCTTGTGTGGGGTAAGAAATTCCCTCCGATTTCTGCGTAAGCAATGCGTAAACAAACTGTTAGAGTCATGGATATCCAATGGTATATCTTTTCTTTCGAAACGATACCTCGTTACAGAAAAAGACTGCATGGCAATGGTGAAATTCTGCTGCCCCTGCCATGGGACACCAAGGCACGCGGTAAAAACGAAACCGCGCCCGCGCCTCAACCCACAAAGGAGGAGGCACGGGCGCGGTTTGCTGCGCTGGTGGCGGGGGTGGGCTAATAATCGCTGCTCCCCATCCACCATGGCATAGTCCAGTCGCCATCAAGCGCTTGGCGCGCCGACCACGAAATTGACCCTGATATGACAGATACAAGAAATAGTACTATGAGTAAGTATACCAAAAATTCGCAGAGGTACACATTGTAAAGAATTGTAAAGACGACACAATCGGCTATCAAGGACAGCACGCACACCGCTCCAGCCCGCTCCATGCGTCGCTCAAGGGCTATGCGCTTAGGGTCAGTTTCGGGGCTCTCGGTTATTTTGATTTCGAGCCGCGCGTCTATTCGTTTTGGAAATTTGCTCATAATCGCAGGATATTAAAACACATGCCGCAAATGTAGGCAAATATAATTGTATATAGTAAAATGATGGGAAAAAACGACATAACATTCAGTCTGCACCTCACGCTCAACGGCAAGGAGCACCTTGTGACGGCGGCTGCTGCGGCCAAGGAAGTGCGGCGCGCTGTAGACCAGTCGTGCACGGCGTACAGTTCGTACACAAATATTTGCCCCCTCCCCGTCATCCCTCATGTAAAAGAGTGCGTGTGTTTTTACTGCCATCTTACACTTTTTATGCGTAACAGGTTGATACACAGGTGTTTCAAGAGTGTAAGATAATTTCAAAGTATCTTACACACCCTTGCACACATCTTACACACCTTACCCCGCAGCCTCGCAGTCAACATGGACGTATGCAGTAGATAATACGGCATAGGGACGTAGAAAAATCAGTCGAAGCAACAGACTTTTCTGTTCCCCTATGCCGTGATATCGCCCTCCCGTGCTTGTGCCGTGTGGCAGCGTGAGGGTTGTGTAGGTTGTGTGTAGGTGAAATTGGTAGCATCTTACACTAAATAAAGTATTGATAGTCAATGAGTTGCAGCGTGTTAGTGTAAGATGTAAGATACTCGGCAAGTAAAGTTTTTGTAGTATGGTAAAGGTTCCGCTACCACTAAACGCAACTACAAAACGCAAGCACTAAACGCTACCACTAATGGGAGCGACGCGTCTCGCGTCGGGCATTAAGGCAAAGGCTAATACACTAAAATAAAGGCTCTCAGACAGCACTAATTACATGCCTATCTGTGAGCCTAAACCTTGATGCCCGACGCGAGACGCGTCGCCCCCATTAGAGGTAGCGTTTAGAACTTGCGTTTAGAACTTGCGTTTAGTGTTAGCGTTTAGTGCTTGCGTTTGGTGCTCGAGTTTGTGCTTGAGTTTAGTGGTAGCGTTTAGTGCTATGGATTACATTGGGCTTTCAGCCCGCACTTGCTAAATCCGAAAGTTGAGTTATTATGTTAAAGTCATAATGGTAAGAAGCTTAAAAAGCTTGGTAAACTTACCTGTTAACCCGTTAACTTGTCAACTTGTTTACTAATTCCGCCAACGCATAAAAAGTGTCTGTTTTTACCTTAATGTGTTCCATAAACACTGCATCGGCCAATAATTTTGGCGTAAAACTTTGCATGGCAAAGAGGTTTTTTGCACCTTTGCAGTTGCGCCGTGTAGTATGAAGTGCACGGACAGCATTTTCCTAAACAACAAGCATTATATCTTTATAATAACAACCTTTTTACTCAGTAATATTCGTATGGAACCTGCAAAAGGAAAATTAGGCGTGATGTGCGTCGGTCTTGGTGCGGTAACAACCACCTTTATGACCGGTGTGCTCATGGCCCGCAAAGGCCTGGCCAAGCCCATTGGCTCAATGACACAGTATGACAAAATCCGCGTAGGCCGCGGCAAGGACAAGCAATACTTGCACTATGGCGAGATCGTGCCGTTGACCCAGCTCGACGACATCGTGTTTGGTGCATGGGACGTATATCCGGCCAATGCCTATGAGAGCGCCCTCAATGCCGAGGTGCTGCGCGACCGCGACATTGAGCCGGTGCGCGACGAGCTCAAGGCCATTGTGCCCATGAAGGCCGCCTTTGACCACAACTATGCCAAGCGCCTTGATGGCGACAATGTGAAGGATTGTGCCACACGTTGGGACATGGTTGAGGCCCTGCGCCAGGATATTCGCCAGTTCAAGGCCGAAAAGGGCGTTGACCGTGTGGTAGTGATTTGGGCCGCATCAACCGAAATATATGTGCCCGTCGACGAACAGGTGCACGGCACACTTTCGGCCCTCGAGGCAGCCATGAAGGCTGACGACCGCGAGCACATTGCCCCCTCAATGTGCTATGCTTATGCAGCCTTGAAGGAGGGTGCCCCCTTCATAATGGGTGCCCCCAACACCACGGTGGACATTCCCGCCATGTGGGAGCTGGCCGAACAAACCAAGATGCCTATTGCCGGCAAGGACTTCAAAACGGGTCAGACCCTTGTTAAGTCGGGCTTTGCCCCCATCATCGGCACCCGTTGCCTGGGCTTGAGCGGTTGGTTCTCAACCAACATTCTTGGCAACCGCGACGGCCTTGTGCTCGACGAGCCTGCCAACTTCCACACCAAGGAGGTGTCGAAGCTTTCGACGCTCGAGAGCATACTCGAGGCCGACAAGCAGCCCGACCTTTACAGCAACTATTACCACAAGGTGCGCATCAACTATTATCCGCCCCGCAACGATAACAAAGAGGGTTGGGACAACATCGACATCTTTGGCTGGATGGGCTACCCCATGCAAATCAAGATTAACTTCCTTTGCCGCGACTCTATTCTGGCCGCTCCGCTGTTGCTCGACCTCGTGCTGCTCTCCGACCTCGCTGCCCGCAAGGGCCGCTATGGCACGCAGCGCTTCCTGAGCTTCTTCCTCAAGAGCCCGATGCACGACTACACGCAGGGCGAGGTGCCTATCAACCACCTCTTCCAGCAGTATGTGATGCTGAAGAATGCCATTCGCGAAATGGGTGGCTACGAGGCTGACGAGGAAATTGATTGATGCCGGCATCAGCGCCATGCAATGTGCTGCGTGTGCCGAACCACGATTTGCAGCAAGTGGGGGCCTGATGGCCCGGCCGCGCGCATTGGCATGACAAAAAAATATGGGGTTCCTCCCTTCCGCAGGGTAGGGGAGGGGCCCTTTATATTTCCAACACAACTTATGAAACGACTACTATTACTCTTGACTTTGCTGCTCGGCTGCATTGGTGCCGCATTGGCCCAACGCAACATTTCGGGCGTGGTGATTGACAGTAAAACTGGTGAGAAACTGCCATTCGTCAATGTGATATACGTTGACGGCGGTGGCACGCAAACCGACTTCGACGGGCGTTTCACGCTTCCGTTCAAAGCCGGTCGTTTGCGTTTTTCGGTGCTCGGCTACGAAACCAAGACCGTATCGGTGAAGGAGGTGGCCGACTCGCTGGTGTTCCGTCTTAAGTCGCTGGATCGCTCGCTCGGCACGGCAGAGGTGACGGGCAAGAAAACCAAATACTCGCGCAAGAACAACCCTGCCGTTGAACTCATGCGCAAGGTGATAGCGGCTAAGAAGAGCAGCGACCTGCATCAGCACGACTATTACAGCATAGACAAATACAGCAAAATAACCTTTGCCCTGAACGATGTGACCGACAAGGTGTTTGAAGAAGGCAAATTCAAGAAACTGCCTTTCCTTAAAGACCACGTGGAGGTGTGTAACGAGACGGGCAAACTCATTCTGCCCCTGTCGGTGGACGAAACCGTCACGCGCCTTATCTACCGCAAGGAGCCCAAGAGCGAGAAGAACATCATTCTTGGTCAGCGCTCAAACGGTATCAACGACCTGCTCAACACGGGTGACATTGTCAACACCATGCTGAAGGACTGCTTTACCGACGTAGACATCTACAATGACGAGGTGCGCTTGCTGCAATACCCCTTTACCAGTCCGATATCGTCGCGAACGGCCATATCGTTTTACCGCTACTTTATAGTAGACACACTGATGGTAGACGGCAAACAGCGCTGCATACAGGTGGACTTTACGCCTAACAATCCGCAGGACTTCGGGTTCTCGGGCAGCCTCTACATCATGGCTGATGGCACTTACCGCGTCTACAAGGCCGACATGGGCATACCCGTGCGCAGCGATGTGAACTTTGTGCAGAGCATGCGCATCATTCAAACCTTCGACCAGTTGCCCACCGGCGAGCAGGTGCTTGTAAAGGACAACATGCTTGTGCAGCTGCACATCACCAAGTCGGCCGGCAAATTCCAGGTAAAGCGCGACACCGAGTATAGCAACTTTGCCTTCGAACCCATTCCCGACAAGACCTTCAAGTTCAAGGGCGAGACGCTCACCTCGGCCAATGCACAGATGCAGGACGAGCATTTTTGGCAGGAGCACCGTGCCGACTCGCTCACCAAGAGCGAGAGCACAATGAAACAGCTCATCAAGAAGCTCGAAAGCGTGAAGGGCTTCAAACCCGTGCTGTGGGTGGCCAAGGCATTTATTGAGAACTTTGTAGAAACATCGGTGAACCCCGACAAGCCGTCGAAGGTAGACATCGGTCCGGTCAACACCATGATAACGCACAACTTTGTTGACGGGCTGCGCCTGCGTGCTTCGGCCCAAACCACGGCCAACCTTAACAAGCACCTGTTCCTCAAAGGCTACATAGCCTACGGCTTTAAGGACGAAAAGTGGAAAGGCATGGGCGAGGTAACCTATTCGTTCAATAAAAAGGCTTATTTGCCACGCGAGTTTCCGGTGAACAACCTCACCTTCAACTACTCGCGCGACGTGATGTCGCCTTCCGACAAATTTATGCCCACCGACAAGGATAACGTGTTCACCTCGTTCAAGTGGACCACGGTGGACCACATGATGTACTACGAAACCTACAAACTGCTGTGGGACCGCGAGTGGGAGAATGGTTTGCGTTTCGACGTGCAGTTGCGCACATCGAAGGACACGCCTACGGGCCACCTGTTCTACCAAAGCTTGCATGCCGACGGCATCAGCCGTGAGGCAGGTTTCAATCTGTCCTATCTGCGCACCTACGACTTGAGCATGGGGCTACGCTATCAGCCTGGTGTAAAATGGATCAACACCAAGCAGCGCCGCATAGCATCGAATAACGATGCGCCTATCTTTTCGCTCAGTCACACTGCCGGCCTCTACAACTTTGGCCGTGCCGACTATGCCTACAACCTGACCGAGGCCGGGGTGTACAAACGTTTGTGGCTGGCCTCGTGGGGCAAAATGGACTTTACGCTCAAGGGTGGTGTGCAGTGGAACAAAGTGCCGTTCCCGTTGCTCATCATGCCAGCTGCCAACCTGTCGTACATTATGGAGGATAACACCTTCAACCTCATCGACAACATGGAGTTCTTGAACGACCGCTACGTGTCGCTCATGTATTCGTGGGACTTGAACGGCAAGATATTCAACCGCATACCTCTGCTCAAAAAGTTGAAGTGGCGCGAATATATTGGTTGCAATGTGCTGTGGGGCACACTCAGCAGCAAGAACAATCCGTTCCTCGACAAGAACGCCAACGACCAGCGCCTGCTCTACTTCCCCGGCAACTGGGGCGATGACGGGTTCAACTACCAGTCGCGTGTGATGGACCGCAAGGTGCCGTATGTTGAGGTGGTGGCCGGCATTCACAACATATTCAAGATATTCCACATTGAGTATGTGCACCGTCTTAACTATATACGTCCGGGCACTCAAAAGTGGGGCATACGCGGCATGTTCCGTCTGACATTCTGATGTAGCACGCTCGGCACATAATATATATGTATACTACAAGCGCAAGCACCAAGGGCATAGCCCTGTTGATGCTTGCGCTTGTAGTGTGTATGGCCCGGGTAGACATTCGAACGGCCTCAAGCACCAAACGCTACCACTAATGGGGGCGACGCGTCTCGCGTCGGGATAGAGAGGGGCAGAGAAAGGTGGAAAAAACGAACTCTATTGAATAATAGCTGCATCTTTTCCCGACGCGAGACGCGTCGCCCCCATTAGAGCTGGCGTTTTGATGGTGGCGTTTTGAGGTAGCGTTTTGTGGTAGCGTTTGATGTTAGCGTTTGGTGGTAGTATTTAGTGCTTGCGTTTCCTTGCAGCGCGTTTAGGCAACTTAAAATTCCCCAAAGCGGTATTGTATTTGTTGCTGATTTTGAATCCCCCATGCTGCGGGGCGCCTCAGTGTGCAAACAAGTCCTTGAGCACAGCCAACGACTTGAGCTCGGGAAAGTTTGGCACGTGCAACCGGTAGTAAAGATTGATATACTCGAGCAGGCGCGAGCGCTCGGCACCATTGAAATGGAAAAAGCGCATGGTGTCGTAGCGCATGCGCATGAGTTTCGGCACCAAGGCCGCATCGCGCGGCGCCAGGAAGTCGGCATGCGATGGTTGCTGTGCGGTAAAACACGAAGCCCGCAAGTCGAAGTAATCGCCCTCGCGTGCGTCCTCCACATTCGGCATAAACCCGAGGAAGTGCGTCAGGCGCAGCAGAAACACCAAGTGAAAGTTGGCAAAGCCCGACTGGCACACGTCGAGCCACTGCACCGAGCGCAGCACGTAGTTGAATATGGTGTGCGAGTCGGGCTCCTGCTTGATGGCATGGTGCAACACTTCGGCCACAAACATGGCAATTGACAGTTTGTAGGGGTCGGTGGGCAGTGAGCACAATGGCCATGCCACCTGTACCGCCTTGGGCCGCTGCAGGTTAGCCTTTGGGCGATGCTCCCACTCCAGGTCGAGAATGGCCAGCGGTTGAAACAGCGTGTGGCGCACCGCGGTCCGCTTTGAGCGGCTGATGCGCACAATCATGCCCAAATTGCCCTGATTTTCGGTTAGCAGGTCGGCAATGAGCTGCTCGTCGTTGTATTTTGTGATATGTAAAACTATGGCTCGCGATTTCATAATGACATTTGCGGTGTGCGTGCGCACGGTTATTTTTGCGTGCGTACACAATATTATATATACGCGTGTGTGCTATTATATATATAGTAATATGGGTAAACGGGGTAGCGTGCGGGTGTGGCCGATGTGCCAAGAGGCTGTTTGCGCAGCCTTAACCAGCAGTTGCGCTCCGTTGTGCAAAAGTACCGATTTGGCGTTTTATAGCCCCCGAAAGCGCGTAAAATTGGGGGCAAATGCACAAAAATGCACTTTTTTGAAAAAAAACAGGCGTAACATTTGGACGGAATAGTAGAAAGTACTACCTTTGCACTCGCAAATGAGACAAACGGTCACGCCTCAAGCAGACGGGCCACTAATCACAACGCGATGGTCCCTTCGTCTATCGGTTAGGACGAGAGATTTTCATTCTCTAAAGAGGAGTTCGACTCTCCTAGGGACTACTAATAATAAGAAAATACGAAATGGCAAACCACAAATCATCTGTAAAAAGAATTCGTCAGACGGCGTCTCGCAGACTGCACAACAGATATTACGCTAAGACTATGCGTAACGCAGTACGTAAGCTCCGCGCTACGACTGACAAAGCAGCTGCAACAGAACTTCTGCCGAAGGTTCAGAAGATGTTGGACAAGCTTGCTAAGAAGAACATTATTCACAAGAACAAGGCAGCTAACATCAAGAGTGGTGTGATGGCTCACATCAACAAGCTCGCCTAATACAAGTTTTTGGTTCATAAGGTAAAAGGTTTAATCCTCTGCAGAGTTCGCTTTGCAGAGGATTTTTGTTGTTGGTACACACGTGGCATACGATATACCAAACGTTTGGTATTGCTAAAGGGGGCAAACGGCCGTAACTTTGCACTCGTAAACTAATAAGTAGGTATTCAAAATTAGTTTATATAATCATGTTCCGAATTAGTCGATATGCCTTGGCGCATTCTTTCGTCCATAAACATAGGTTTCATCGGTCACGTAGCCCGCTACGCTCCCTCTTCGACCTATGTTTCTGAACGAAATACTGCACCAATTCATATCAACTAATTTTGAACACCTACTTAACAAATACATTTACATCTTATGAGCCAGATTTATCACTCACTTACTGAACTCGTGGGCAACACGCCGTTGCTCGAAGTATCTAACATCGAAAAGGAACTCGGCCTCAAGGCACGTCTGCTTGTCAAGCTCGAGTATTACAACCCCGGTGGTAGCGTAAAGGACCGGGTGGCACTTGCCATGATTGAGGACGCCGAACAGACGGGCAAATTGCAGCCCGGCGGCGTGATTATCGAGCCTACCAGTGGCAATACCGGCATCGGACTGGCGTGGGTGGCATCGGTAAAGGGCTACCGCCTCATTCTCACCATGCCCGAAACCATGAGTTTGGAGCGCCGCAACCTGCTCAAGGCTCTCGGTGCCGAATTGGTGCTGACGCCAGGCGCCGAGGGTATGAAGGGGGCCATCAAGCGCGCAAAGGAGTTGCAGCAGGAGCACCCGGGCAGCTTTATACCGCAGCAGTTTGAAAATCCTGCCAACCCCGCCGCCCACACCCGTACTACGGCCGAGGAAATATGGCGCGACACCGACGGCAAGGTCGACGCCTTTGTGGCCGGTGTAGGCACTGGCGGCACACTGAGCGGCACGGCACGCGGCCTGCGCAAGCACAATCCGGCCATCGAGGCCTACGCTGTTGAGCCTGCCACAAGCGCTGTGCTCGAGGGCAAGCCTTCGGGACCGCACAAAATACAGGGCATTGGCGCAGGTTTTGTGCCAGGCAACTTCGACGCCTCGGTGGCTACGGCCATTGTGCCCGTCGAGGACAATGACGCCATTCGCGCCTCGCGCCTTTTGGCCAAAAAGGAAGGACTGCTGGTAGGCATTTCGTCGGGCGCCGCCTTACACGCCGCCATCGAGTTGGCCAAGAAACCCGCCTACGAGGGCAAGACCATTGTGGCCTTGTTGCCCGACACGGGCGAGCGCTACCTGTCGACTGTGCTCTATGCCTTTGAGGAATATCCCGTATGATTATAATTGCTGACAATCAACCACTAACACGCGATGCGCTGACCACCTATCTGGCTGGTCAGCCTTTGCGATTTGCAGGTAACAAAGCCGAATTGGCAGAGGCTTTGCAAGCCGAGCCAGAGGCGTTGGTGGTGCTCGACTTTACACTGTTCGATTTTGCCACCCCCGAGCAGTTGCTCATCTATTTGCGTCGCTTTGCCCATGTGCATTGGTTGCTGTTGTCGGCCGAATTTGCCGAGGGGCTGCTGCGCTTGTTCGGGGCAGAGCCTCAGGTGAGTTTCATTACAAAGGACTGCACGCGCACTGATGTGGTGCAGGCTGTTTACCGCATTTCAAATGGCGGTCGCGAGGTGTGTCCGTCAGTGTCCGACGTGTTGCGTGCTCGTGTCACAACGCAACAGAGCCTGCCGCGCCTCACGTCCACCGAAATGGCCATTCTCACTTTGATGGCCGAGGGGCTCACGGCCAAGGAGATAGCTGCGCGGCGCAACTCGTCGGTGCATACCATTGTGACGCACAAGAAGAACCTCTTCCGCAAACTCGGCGTGTCAACGGCCTACGAGGCAGTGCGCTACGCCCTGCGTGCCGGATTGGCCGACCCTGTGGAATACTATATTTAATGTGGCAATATGCTAATGGGCTGACGCCGTAGCGTTACTACTTGTAATACTACGGCGTCAGCCCTTATGTTCTTGAGGCCACGCTGACGTCAGTCCGTGGCCTTCTGCCGCGCAGCGGCCTTATGTCCTTATGTTCTTATGTCCTTTTGTTTCCCGCGTTAGCGGCTAACAAGCCACGCTACGGCATCAGTCCGTTACCAGATTCCCACATTGTCACATTCCCACATTGGCGTATTAGCTTATTTTTTCGTACCTTTGCCCGATAAAGGCAATATACGCTATGAACCCTCCCGAAAGTTACACCAATTTGTTACGGCAGACGGTGGAGGAATTGTCCGACACAAGCAAGATGCAAGGACTCTTCCATCAGCACCGTCATGGCGACCCCTTGCCCTCTTCGGCAGCGCTCGAAGAGATAATAGGACTGTGCCGCGCTGTGCTCTTTCCGGGGTATTACGGAAAAAGCACACTCAACGCCGTCACCGTGCGCTACCATATAGGTATGGAAATAGAGCGCCTCTTTGCATTGTTGACCGCACAAGTGCAGGCCGGACTCTGTTTCGGTCAGCAGGACGACGACTGCCGATGTACGGGAGTGGATTTCCACACAAAGGCCGAGGCCATAGCTGCCACACTTATCAGCATGTTGCCACAAGTGCGCCACACGCTCGCCACTGATGTTGAGGCCGCATACCTGGGCGATCCCGCCGCGCAGAACAACGGTGAGGTGATAAGCTGCTATCCGGCCATACGCGCCCTGACGTGTTACCGCATAGCCCACGAGCTTTATCGCCTCGATGTGCCGCTCATTCCGCGCATCATCAGCGAACTCGCACACAGCGAGACGGGCATCGACATTCACCCGGGGGCACAGATTGGCGAATACTTTACCATCGACCACGGCACAGGCGTTGTGATAGGCGCCACCTGCATCATTGGCAATCATGTCAAGCTCTATCAGGGCGTGACGCTCGGAGCCAAGAGCTTTCCGCTCGATGTCAACGGCAATCCTATCAAGAACAATCCGCGTCACCCCATACTCGAGGACGGCGTCATAGTCTACTCCAACGCCACCATATTGGGCCGCATCACCATTGGCCGCGACGCTGTGATAGGTGCCAACAAGTGGGTGACACACGATGTGCCCGCTGGCCAAAAGGTGTGACACTGCCACCAAGCGTGGCAACGTGGTGTAACGCACAAGTGCTGCCACCACAACACTCCCCCCATACGTCTGTTAAAACCATACGCATATAGGCTGGCAATGCAGCTGCCAAAACCGCATTTGCCGGCAAACTCCACAAACGATTATGCAAGAATTTGAACTCATAGCCAAAACCTTTCAAGGACTTGAAAAGGTGCTGGCACAAGAACTCACCGAACTTGGTGCTAACAATGTGCAGATAGGCCGCCGCATGGTGTCGTTCACCGGCGACAAGGCCATGATGTACCGCGCCAACTTTTGTTTGCGCACGGCCATACGTGTGCTCAAACCCATCAAGCACTTCAAGGCCAAAGGAGCCGACGATGTGTACGAGGCTGTGCGAAAGATTGACTGGAGCCAGTACCTCGACCTCAACACCACCTTTGCGGTAGACTCGGTAGTGTTCTCCGACGAGTTCCGTCACTCTAAGTTTGTGGCCTACAAGGTAAAGGACGCCATTGTCGACTATTTCCGCGACACAACCGGCGAGCGCCCCAACATACGCATCACCAACCCCGATGTCAAGCTCAACATACACATTGCCGAGGACGACTGCACCCTCTCGCTCGACTCGTCGGGCGACTCGCTCCACCTGCGCGGCTATCGCGTGGCCACAGTCGAGGCCCCCATCAACGAGGTGCTGGCCGCCGGCCTTATCAAGCTCACCGGCTGGCAGTACGATTGCGACTTTATCGACCCCTTCTGCGGTTCGGGCACATTCTTGGTAGAGGCAGCCCTCATGGCCCGCAACATCTATCCCGGCGTGTTCCGCAAGTCGTTCGGTTTTGAAAAGTGGAAAGACTTCGACGCCGAACTCCTGCAGGAAATTTACGACGACGACTCACAAGAGCGCACCTTCAGCCACCACATCTATGGCTACGACATCAATGTGCCGGCAGTTGAGAGCGCACTGAAAAATGTGCGCAGCGCCGGTGTGGCCGACATCGTCACCGTGCAGCAGCAGGACTTCCGCAAGTTCACTGCCCCCGCCCAAAAGTCTATCATCGTCACCAACCCGCCCTATGGCGAACGCCTTACCCCGCCCGACATCTTGGGCCTGTACCAGGCCATAGGCAAGGTGCTCAAAAACGAGTTCCAGGGTGGCGAGGCATGGATTATCTCGTCAAAGGCCGAACTGTTCGAAAACCTTGGCTTGCGTCCCAGCCTCAAGACACAGATATTCAACGGCAAGCTCGACTGCGACTTCCGCAAGTACCAGCTGTTCAGCGGCAAGCTCAGCGACTTCCGTGCCGAGGGAGGCAAGGTGAAAACCGACGTAGAGCGTCGGTTGATGAGCGACCAGCGTCGTTTCCGCACCAACCGCGACGAATTCAAAAAGCGCTTTGACGATGCAGAACGCCACGACGAGGACGACGACCTCGACCCCGCATACAAAATACTGCGCCGCAAGCACCGCGAATTTGAACAGCTGCACGCACCCCGCAAATCCAAGCGCGAGGGCGACGATGCCAAGAAGGGCGGTTTCAAAAAAGGCGGTTTCAAGAAAGACGGCTTTAAGAAGGGCAATTTCAAAAAGGGTGATTCCAAGAAAGGCGGCTTCGGTGGCAAAAAGCGTGAAGGCGGTTTCAAGAAAGGCCCGGGTTTCAAACAGAAAGGCGACTTCAAGCGCAAGGCCGGCTTTGACAGATAACACATATAAATAAAAGTCTATATACCGAAGATGCGGCCCGGGCACACTAATGCACAGGCCGCATCTTTGCAATATGTCATACACCATACAAATGAAAATCAAACACTTAATCGTGGCAGCCGTGGCGCTGCTCATAGGCACCAATGCCATGGCACAGACAAAGAAAAGTTTCACCCTCGAGGATTTGATGTGGGGCGGCAATAACTACGCCAACATCATGCCCAAATATTACGGCACCGCCTTCTGGGGCGACCGCCTGCTCAAGCTCGACGTTGACGAGGTAAGCACCCTGGCCAGCAACAAGGGCAAGGCCGAAAAGCCCCGCGTGCTCTTTACCACCGACCAACTTAACGCAGCCATCGACACCGCCAAGTATGGCAAGGTGTACAATCTGCTTTACGCCCAGTTCCCCTCGGGCAGCAAATCCGAGGTCTACCTGCAAACAAGCAAGCTCAACCTGCTCTACAACTGGCAGCAGCGCAAGGTGGTGTGGAGCACCGAGCGCACACCGGGCGCCTATGCCAACGACATGAGCCATTATAGCCGCAACGAGGCTTTCGTCAAGGACTGGAACCTCTATGTCAAGACCGCCGACGGTAAAACCCACCAAGTGAGCACCGACGGCTCACGCGAGCTGCAGTACGGCCTTAGCGTACACCGCGACGAGTTCGGCATACGCAAGGGCACCTTCTGGAGTCCCAAGGGCCACCTGCTCGCCTTTTACCGCATGGACCAAAGCATGGTGACGGACTATCCCCTTGTCGACATCAACCACCGCGTGGCCCAGCTCGCCCCCGAAAAGTACCCCATGGCCGGCATGACCAGCCATAAGGTAACCGTGGGCGTGTACAACCCCGCCACCGACAAAACAATCTACCTGCAGGCCGGCGACCCCACCGACCGCTATTTCACCAACATAGCGTGGAGTCCCGACGAGCGCACCATCTACATGTTTGAGTTGCCCCGCACACAGGACAAGGCCGAACTCGTGGCATACGACGCACACACCGGCGCACGCAAGGGCGTGCTCTACACCGAAAGCAATGCCCGCTACGTAGAGCCGTGCAACCCCATACAGTTCTTGCCGTGGGACGCCACAAAGTTTGTCATGCAAACCCGCCGCGACGGCTACAACCACCTCTACCTCTTCGCTGCCGACGGCCGCCAGCTCAAGCAGCTCACCAAGGGCCAGTTCGAGGTAATCAGTGTGCTCGGCTTCAACACCAAGGCCAAGAGCATCATCTACCAAAGCAACCAGGACAACCCCATACAGTACAGCAATTATAGCGTGAATGTGGCCACGGGCAAGGTGGCCCGCCTCGACAATGGCCAGGGCACACACTATGCCGCCCTGTCAGAGAACGGTCTCTACCTGTCCGACCGCTGGTCGTCGCCCACCACCTTCCGCCAGTACGATCTGCTCGGCACCACCCAGCCCGCAGCAGCCGTCAAGTTGCACGCCGATGCCGACCCTTGGACAGCCTACAATGTGCCCGAAATCAGCGGTGGCAAAATCAAGGCTGCCGATGGCAAAACCGACCTCTACTACCGCCTTGTAAAGCCCGTCGGCTTCGACCCTGTCAAAAAGTACCCCACAGTAGTCTATGTGTATGGTGGTCCGCACGCCCACAATGTGGAGGCAGCGTGGCACTATCTGGCCCGCCCCTGGGAGATATACATGGCACAGCGCGGCTACGTCATCTTTGTGGTTGACAACCGCGGTTCCGAAAATCGTGGTTTCGAGTTTGAGAGCTGCACCCACCGTCACCTTGGCGACATCGAGATGCAGGACCAGCTCGAGGGCGTCAAGTTCCTCAAGTCGCTCCCCTACGTTGATGCTGACCGCATTGGCGTACACGGCTGGTCGTTTGGCGGTTTCATGACCACCAACCTCATGTGTTCTTACCCCGACGTGTTCAAGGTAGGTGTGGCCGGTGGCCCCGTCATCGATTGGAAGTTATACGAAGTGATGTACGGCGAGCGCTACATGGACACCCCGCAAGAGAACCCCGAGGGCTACGCCTCGTCATCGCTCCTCAACAAGGCCAAGAACCTCAAGGGCCGTCTCCAGATAATTGTAGGCTACAACGACCCCACCTGCGTCATGCAGCACAGCCTGTCATTCCTCCGCGCCTGTGAGGACGCCGGCACCCAGCCCGACTACTTTGTCTATCCCGGCGACGGCCACAACATGATGGGCCACGACATGGTACACCTGCACGAGCGCATCACACGCTACTTCGACGACTATCTTAAAAAGTAAGACGCTCAAAGCCTTAAAGCTATGATGGCGTTTCACGAAAGATACATACATTAAGCACACACATCACACACACCAATCCGGCAGTGGACGAGCAAAAGCAGTCCGCTGCCGGATTTTTGGTACACCATAGGGCCGCAGAGGCCTCAAGCGGTATGGTTTGCGCCCGAAAATATGTTGTACAGCATAAAAAGGCTATTTGCTATTTGCGCATGCACTTTTGTGCGTTAATGTGGCGGTAATATTGGTATTACCGCAAAAAACTTGGGCTACCTTAGGCAGTTTTGCGCAAAAACTGCAATTTTGCACCGAGTTTTGGCAGCCCCTCAGAGGGTTTGACTACAACAGCAAATCACAGAAACGAAAGAACAGAACAACAATAACTAAACTAAACGCTATGACTAAGAAACTGGCCACATTGGTGGCAATGCTCGCGTGCTGCGTATTTGGTGCGCTGGCACAAAGAGTGGCAACCACACCCGTAACTGATGTGCAGACGGGCGTTTATATGTTGCGCATGAAATCGGACCGCATTCCAGGTACAGATGGTGCTTGGGTGTATTATAAGGACTCTCATGCTTACGGCGAGAGCGACAACACCGCATTGAAGGTAGTAACAGAGAACCCGTTAAGCGAGGACCACTACAACTACCTTTGGAGGGTGGTAAGGAAAGACGATGGAAAAATCACCATACAGAGTTTCACAGCTAATACTTATTGGGCTAAGGCTTCGGGCGGAAAGAAATCATTTTACGGAAGCGATGACAACAAATGGGTTCCAAATGACTTCCCGATGAGTGAAACCGAGAATGCTTTTACTTTAGAGTTGAATGGCAATTCGGGTTTCAAACTCAAGACCACAAGTGCTCATAAGTATTATACAGGTACTAATTTATTTAATAGTAAAGAGCACAATGATGAGGTGGAAGTCTACGTTGTCGACAATGTGAACATGAGCAACTCCGACAAGGCCAATGCGCCGCACAACATTGGCTACCAACAAACGTCTACTACACGCAGCGACATCACCTTTGAGTTTTACGAGGTCACCCAATTCCCCGAGAAAGTGTCTTTCACCTACAACTATCTTTACGATGGCGTAAGCAAAAAGACCGAGAATTTTGAAGTCTATACTTACAAACCCTATCCCGCGGTAAAGGTTCCCGACTTTATCAAGGCAAATGCGCCAGAGGGCGAGATAAAGCCCGAGGATAATGGTGCGACATTTACCATAGAGTGCACTTCGGCCTTGCCATTTGAGGTTACAACCGACCTCAACAATCCTCACCTCTACTACTTCGAGTCAAATATATCAACAGCGAAGCGTCAGGTGATGAGCTATAGCAACAATACGTACATGAATAGCTGGAATACCATGTTACAACACGGCATAGCTGACGATCGAGCCATTAACGACATACGTCACGACTTGTGGTGTGTAACAGGTAACCCCTTCGATGGCTTTAAGTTCTATAACACGAGTTCAAAGCGCTACTTAGCCTATGCAACAGGTTCGGCAGGTAAAAATTATCTCTCGCTGCAAAGTGATGGTACGTGGGGCAATGCTTTTGAGTTCGATATACGCGACAACTCGTCAAAGTGGAATACTGAAGAGATAACGGATGGCAAAACCAATGGCTTTGCAATCACAAAGCACAAAGCTAATTTGAACTTGGACGCATCTAAGGAGTTCGTCAATCAAATAGCTTATACCGACGGCTACGTTTTGAGCTATGGTGCAGCCGACAACACAGGCACCTTCTTGCTTGAAGAGCCCACCTACGTCCTCCCCCTCCACGACTCTGAGGCCGACAATGCAGCCTTTGCCACCACATGCGCACCATTCAACTTTGCCATCGTGGGCGACGAGGTGAAAGCCTATGCCGGCAAACTCAGTGCCGATGGCAAGGAACTCGACATGAAAGAAATCGAGGGCAATGTGCCCGCCAACCAAGGCGTCATACTCAAAGCCGCCATGGGCGTGGGCGAGGTAACCGTCAAGGTGGTCAATACCGCCGATGCCATCGACAACGACCTCAAAGGCACAAACAACGAAATGTCCGACCTCAGCCAAGTGTATGTGTTCGGACGCCACCAAGTCACCCGTCACGTGGGCTTCTACACCGCAGCAGGCGATGCTCCGCTGCCCGCCAACCGCGCCTACCTCGACAAACCCGCACAAGAGGCTGCAAACGCCGTGGCCATGAACTTTGGCGATGGCACAGTGACAAACATCAACACCGCCATTTCAGCACAGAGCGTCGACAGCGCCCCCATCTACGACCTCAGCGGCCGCCGCGTACAGCACACTGTCAAGGGCAGCCTCTACATCAAGGGCGGACGCAAATTCATGGCGCAGTAATCGCACGCATACACTTAAACTAAACACAAAAACGACATAATGAAAAAGCAATACATACGTCCCGCCATGCAGATTTACCAGCTCGGGCTCGACGAAAGCATACTGATGAACGTGTCAGTCGGCCCAACTAGCGACCGCTGGAGCAACAAAAAGGAATGGGATAATGCCGGTTGGAGCGATGACGACGACACCGCTGCCGCCGAGGACTAAACGCCCAACCGCATAAAACACACGGCGCACTGCAAGAAACCAAACCTGCAGTGCGCCTTTTTCGTGTCATAATAGCTACCTTTGCACATTATGAATGTAAAGATACACCCCTCGTGGGCCGCACAACTGCAGAGCGAGTTCGATGCACCCTACTTCAAGCAACTCACCTACTTTGTGCGCCACGAATATGCCCAAGGCACGTGCTAA
>ERZ1023869.229-NODE-229-length-21150-cov-44.714956_pt1 | contig 21150 bp, 19 predicted proteins | sample MGYA00380390_ERZ1023869 | MGnify/ENA primary metagenome ERZ1023869 (study PRJEB33179, sample SAMN07449005) | human gut metagenome | biome: Human-gut; feature: Human associated habitat; material: Faeces | host: Homo sapiens | place: India: Bhopal | collected...
AAAACTGTGTTAAACTACTTTTATTGTAGCTTGACACAGTTTAATTTACACTCTCTTAACAGACAAACTATCTTTAAGAAAATAGTGCAATGTAAGATCACTTAAGAAATACAAGGAACTTTCTCTAATTCCATAGAGAAGATGCGGTTCATTGTCATCCTCTAGTAATTCAAAATTGGAAATGAGCAAATCTCTGTATTTATTTCCAGGCAACATTCTATTGATTACTCCGATAATCAAGAACAATGTCGTGAGACGCTGTTGCCCATCACAGAGTTGTAAGTGATATGGAGTCAACACCTTATCATAATATCCATAAATCAACCCCATAGTAATCTCCTGCGACTTTTCAAGCCTTAGGATACTATCAATAAAGGAACTTGCAAGTGAATCCTCAGCATTATCTGAAATAGGATTCCCCCAGCAATAGTCACGCTGCAAATCTGGAATGATTACTTTATCATTCTCACCACAAAATATTTCACTAAGTGAATATGCCTCACCACTTATTAACTGTGCCATAAATTAATTCGCTTTATTATAAATTTCAGGATATTCGTTCTCAAATTCCTTGATTTCTGCATATTTACGCATTGGAACTTGCTCTTTGTTCCATGGTTTATCTGAGATTTTATCTTCCCAATTTACATCAGAAAAGACCATCGTTGTATGGATCAGATGACGACTTTTGAATGATTCATCATCTTGATCTGTGAAAAAATACTGATTCTTCTTGCGAAAATCCGCATCGTTGAACTTTGAATTATCACGCTTATAAAGAAGTACCAGATTTCCAATACAGTGTTCAGAACCATAGTATATATGGTGATCCTCTTTACACGTCCATTCCATTTCTTCACGCCAGAGGGCAATAGAGCATTCATCCTTAATAGGTTCGTCATTCCAGCCCAAAGCAATATTCTGATCATTTTTATGACCTATTTTTGATTTAGGATATACATGCTCCAAGGAACGATTGTATTCTATATTAAAATCGAACTTTCTATCGCTATAAAGATTATCCTGCTTAATGTTTTGACGTAATAGCCACCGATAGGCTGTTTCATAATAATACATAAACAACATATTGCTTTCTAACTCACGTTGAAATCTATTACGAGCATCGGAATATCTTTCAACATTTACTGCGACTATATCCTCATGATTGACACCAATAATTGCCCAATCATAATAGCGTTTTAACTCAGCTATAGACTTAGAATGGGAACCATCCTGATTGATACCAAAATACCATCTGAGAAAGGCAAATCGTTGTTCTGCATTATTGCGAATATAAAGGATTACTCCTAAATAATTGTACGAAATTGAATGATTATAAGCATCTTCTATCGACTTTTGAAGAAGTCTCATTTTCTTGAACACACTCTTAGACTGTTTCATCGTCTGCGACTTAAGAAGTTTGTCCTTAAAACCATTAAAATTTACTTTACTACTCTCGCTGACTAGTGGGAGCAACCAACCCAATTGTTTGCCTCCTGTCCTAAAAAACGATTCAACATTTTTGTCACTCCACCAATAGAGCCATGAATCCCATTCTCGTGCCAATCGTCCCCGAAGAGCGATATGTTCTGCTTCGCTAAACAAGTTATGTTCAAGGGATGCGCATCGCAACAATTCTGCTTTAATTAGCTCCTCATCCGTCATTTTGGCTTTATTGCCATTCATCATAGTGAAAACTATCTTAGCCTGTTCTTCAGGAATGATAACGAATAAAAACTTTACATGTTCCAAAATATATTTTCTAAAATCTTCTTTATCAATATCCTTTAACTCCCTTGCGAATATACGCAGTGTTCTTTTAAAGAAAAAAATATCTTGGTATTCTTCTGTATCATTGCGGGAACAATCCTCCTTGTCTAGATTATTTAGGAAGTCGTTGGATTCCTTACGAATATCATATTTGATACTTATATAATCTTTGTAGCCCGTATATTTCAGTAGAAGATAGAAGAAAGTTGTCCTTTGTTGACCATCTACGAGAACAATATCAAAGGATTCTTTCTTTTCATGCACAGTTATCCCTTGAAGGAATATATCACTTTTATGTTTGTATGATTCCTTAAGTGAATTGATTAAGAAAGAGACAGAATCAGATTGCGAATTTTTCTTTCTCTGTCCCCAAACATAACCACGCTGATAGTCAGGAATGACGAAGCTTCCAGATCCTTTCAGCAGTTGAATATAATTTGATAGGGTAATGGTTGTCTTGTAACCTATGTCCTTTAACCTATCCTTTAAATTGTTTATTGAGCTCATATTTTATAGTATTTGTAATGCGATGGCAGCGCAGGCTTCTGCATCGGCCAAGGCATGATGATGGTTTGACAAATCATAACCGCAGCGAGCTGCAATTACATCAAGAGTATGATTACCTTGTGGCCAGACTCGGCGTGAAGCCACATAGGTACAGTAGAACGGATAACCGGGATAGTCCATCTGATAGATACGGAAGACCGCTTTCAGACAGCTCTCGTCGAACGCCTTGTTGTGGGCTACGAGAGGGAGACCGGCTATCTTTGGCTCTATCTGTTTCCACACTTCAGGGAAGATGGGCGCATCTTCTGTATCGGCAGTGCACAAGCCATTCACCTGGCTACACCAATAGTTGTAATACTCCGGTTCGGGCTTGATGAGTGAGTAGAATTTGTCCACTATCTCGCCGTCACGAACTATGACGATGCCCACGGAGCAGACTGATGAACGCTCATTATTAGCTGTTTCAAAGTCTATTGCTGCAAAATCTTTCATAACGTGTACTTATTTATTAGCTTTATTGAATAAGGAGCTGTCTTTTCGCATTCTATCGACAAGCCAAAGGTGTCGAAGATATTCCACTTGTGGAAGGTACGCTTCAACATCTCCTCGCCTCCGCTCAAATCCACATTGTCCATCCAGCGGCGGTTCAGTTCCTCGAAGGAAATCTTATGTGCCCGATAGATGGTCTCCACAATCCACACGAGCTTGTTGGTTTGATTCAATGCCATACTTGTATATTACATTTAATGTTTTAATAACGTTCTGGCTGCAAAGATATTGCTATGGTGTGTATCTTTTATTCACACCTTCATTTTTTTTTTTGCCTAAACTAGAGATTTCTGACAGAATTCAACTGAAAATAGCATTTGTTTTCATGATCATCCAGGTGAAAGCCATTGATACCACTTCCAGAGTCACAGCAACGGGTGGTCTTCATAGTAACTTCTTTATGGGTATCGCGAATATAGACTCCTTACCTACAGCAACGATGATTCTTTCCATCTCCTATCGCTCCCATGTCCAATATCAAGGAGCCAGGTTTTTACTTTGCAAAATTACGATAAACGTAAACCTGCAAGTACCGCCTAAAGGCTATTTCTGTATTTTTTGTCTAAGCAGCCGATGGCTACCGAAAATAATACAGAAATTCCTTGCACCCTGTTTACTCTTATTTATCGTATTGACTTGCACGTAAAAAGCCTATCACCTTTTAATCTTCGGGATTTGGGGAGAGGGAATAATATTTTTAAATTACTAGTTGCAGCAGGTCTGTCGTGGGTTCACACGGAAAACGAGTATTCATATGATGTTACTTTTTGTTCTTGGCGTCTCAGTTCTTACAGTTATTACAGCTTACTCTCCTGAGAAATGGAAAGACATAATAGATAAAGTTAATGAATGATTTTTTCACAGTTCATAACAGGCTGCGTGAAGAAATCGTTCCACAAAATACAGAGAACTAGTTTTTACCTTACAATTTCTAACCTAGAATCGGAAACGTAGTAGAGTCCTCTGTTGCTGGAAGGTCAAGAGGAAGAAGAGAAGTGCTACACCATAATATTTTGGGTAATACTTCTCTTTTTCCATCTATCACATAATAGCAAAGACAACTTCTCCCCCTCTCTTCAATTTCACACTACTAAAAAGGAAAAAGGGCATTTTTCTGCGATTTAAGACGTTGTTGCAATTTTACCGAGGAAAGTTTCATTGCAAATCATCCAAGAACCTGGTCTCCCATACAAATCAAGAAAAAGAAGGCTTTCTCTTGATTTGAAGCCCCCTGTACCTATCTCTTCTCATATCACCAAACTTGTCTTAGGATTCTACAAGGCCATGAAGGCATTTATTCCTTATAATTTTGTCGCAGCAAACTCAAGAATGCCTATATGGAGTACAGAGGAAAAGATCCAGAACCAATACTACAGGAGAAGGAGAGATGAAAAATCTGTTAATTGCCGCAAATCCCATATCTTTATAATTTTGTCGCAACAAAGCACCTAAGATTTATAATTATGTCGCAGATGGGTTTATATTTTTGTCGCATCATCTTATAATTATGTCGCAGGTAGCTAAAGGGAGATAGTATAAATCAGTTAGTTACAGATACTGAAAAAATTAAGCCAAAAATAGAGATTTAAAAAAGAGCAGACTGGCAAGAAGACTTATAGTGGTGTTTCTTCTTCCTTTATGATGAAGAAAGGAGAAACTTCCAGCTTCATGGGGAGAAAGTTTTTGAAAGCCAAGCCATATTAAGAAAGAACAGACTTTTTTGCGTGTTAATAAATGTATCTTTATGTTAGATGATGTTATCATATGGTACATATATTAATCATCCTCATTCTAATGGTGCGACATTTTTATAAAGATGCTAAATCGAAGCAAGCCTGAAGATTACTATTAATTCGAAATAGTATATAGTAAGCAAAGCCATTTTAAAGACAAAAGAAGAACAGTTTGAGCCAAACAATTCAAGTTCGTTTCATTAAAATATACCTGCAAAATTCAGATTACCAGAAAGATATATGAATATTTCTATTATTTAATTGGACAATGATTACTCTAGTATATCACTTCTAGTAATCACATCTATCCTAACAAACTATCTTATATGCAAAAAACGTTAATCTAGATTCATATTATACCCTTATAATTTTGTCGCAACAAAGCACCTAAGATTTATAATTATGTCGTAGATGGGTTTATATTTTTGTCGCATCATCTTATAATTATGTCGCAGGTAGCTAAAGGGAGATATTATAAATCAGTTAGTTACAGATACTGAAAAGAATAAGCCAAAAATAGAGATTTAAAAAAGAGCAGACTGGGAAAAGGACTTATAGTGGTGTTTCTTCCTCCGTTATGATGAAGAAAAAGGAAACAACCAGCTTCATGGAAGGAAAGTTTTTGAAAGCCAGGCCGTATAAAGAAAGTACAGACTTTTTTGCGTGTTAATAAATGTATTATTATGTTAGATAGTGTTATATCAAGGTGTTCTTATTCTTTCTAATATAAGTCATAATCCTCACGCATAACACGCAAATTCAAGAGTTAACTGCTATTCCGGTCTAATTCAACCAATAATTTTGTCGCGATAACATTTCTATAAATACTTATACCATATTGAAGCAAAGGACTTTATAGTATACCTTCTATATATTTTGTTTGCTCTGAACATACATCATACGACAGAATAATAAACCAATTGAACCTATTTGCGACAAAAGTACAACGAAGTCGTAAAACGTTCTACTATTATCTGATTTCCTTTATTTTTTTGTCGCAGGTTTATTACATAGTAATCCCCTGCCCTATTTGGCATTTCTATTTTTGTCGCAAGTTACTTTATTAAAATCATTCAATTCACTGATAAACAAACAAATACAATCATGTTGCGACAAAATTATAATTATCTTATACTTCGATTTTTGGTGTACATTACGACACAATTATAACATTAACTTCTATCATGGAATACTTCACCTATAGAATTAGATTTGGCTTATAATTTTGTCGCAGTTACATGGAATATTCCTTAAAGCCTTTCTTCATCCAGCTCCCTAAATCACGCTATACAATTAATAAAGTATTCTTTTTACAGCCTTTATTTATTAAGAATACTCCATAATATGCCACATCACATGCGACACAATTATAGTTATAATGATTTTATTTGCGACATAATTATTTAATAGTCGTTTTTAAAATCATATTTTTTGTTTTTTTATAATTTTGTCGTAGCAAAGTGCCAGTTAAAAAATTGATAATCATTCCTTTCTATATATTATAATTTTGTCGCAGCAATGTTTTAACTCTCAGAGATTCAAAAGTTTATATATTATATCCCAATCCCTAAAACTCAAGCCCGGACAAAATTATAAACTTAGCGTGATTTTGCCTTTAAACTCTGGCTTTTCTTACTATAAAAACAATTATCATTTATAATATTGTCGTAATAAGATAGGTAACCTATATTAAAGTATTACTTTAACGAAAACTAATAAATTAATTAAATTCAATACACAACAATATAATTATAAGTGATAATAATAAAAGATTACTCAAAAGAAGAGTTGTGAAATAACTTTGTTTACGACAATCCATATTATATATATGTCGTAACATAATTCAAAATTTTATTTTTACTTATAATTTTGTCGCATCTATTTTCTAATCTGATACCATGTTTTTTATGGTCAGAACTCAAATTGCCCTATTGATTTTCAATTAGTTATAGAATGACTTCCTACTTTTTGAACTCATTGTTTCAAGATTTTATAATTTTGTCTTGTCTTTTAGAGGTTAAAAAAATGTAATTTACGACTCTTTTAAGAAGATTGTCGCAGAAATTATGTATTTTTGTGCCCAAAATTAAAATCATACAGCTATGTCTAAAGCGAAGAAAAAGGAAGAAATTGAGGAGGTCGTTGCAGAGGTAATACCTTCTGGCGATGAAGGAGGCAAGATTGCTAAGAAGAAATCTGGGCGTCCTAAGAAAGTTGATGGATTGATTCTGGCAGAAAATCCACACTATTTTATTTCTCAGCCAAACGATGTTACTCAGGCAATCAGCAATCTTTCTGCAGTTGAGAGAAATTGTTGGTTGCAGATTCTTCGTGGTATACAGAAAAACAAGGATCTTCCAGATGGACATCCAGAGAAGTATCAGCTTACCCTGACTCGTAGCCAGCTGCTTGAATGTGTATCCGGGCATAGCTCAAACTTGGATTATGCCTTCAATGCATTAAAGAACATCACTGATTCAAAGAAGGTCTTTCATTCCAAGGACGGTCACCGCATTTATGCTGGTTTATTGTCGTATGTGGATGAGCATCCTGATCAAGAGACCTACACTGTGGGTATTACTCCAGTACTCCTCCCCTACTTCACCAACCTCTCATCTGAATTTACTGTCTTTGACATGTATATTGAGATGAGCTTCAAGAGTGTGTACTCACAACGCTTCTATGAATTCTGCTGTCAGTATCGCAACAAGGAAGACAAGATCTTCTTCATGACCGTTCATGATATCAAGAAGATGTTCAACCTTCTAGAAATTAAGGATGAAAAGGGCAACATTATCCAGAAAGAACAGTATAAAAACGGTTCTGATTTCAAGAAGCGAGTGCTTGACAAGGCTAAGAACGACATCAGGAAACTCTACGAAAAGGGACTTTGTGACGTTTGTTTTGATTATAAGGTTAAGAGCAAGAACTCCAGAGGTGCTGTTACTGCCTACTATTTTATCATAGAAACAAATGGTAATACTGCAAGACTTGGTGCAAAGAAGCCGGTTACACCAACACAGATTAAGATTCTGTCTGAAGGTTATGGTGCAAAACTGACCAAGATCATCACCCAGATCAACACCTTCCTTCGTGCGCATTTCAGAGTTGAGCAGTCCAGCTATTATATCACTGCCATCAGCAAATCTGTTTCTACAGTTGACTCGCAGTCAGAAAGAATTGAAATTCTAGAGAAAATTGCCAAGCAGCTGAAGAAAATAGCCTTGAGATATAGTAAAGATGATTTTGATACTAACGAGAGAAAAATCTGTGGTTCAATATGCAAGATGCTCTATGAAGATTATGGAGTTCCGTATATGAATGGAAAGCCAGGTAAGGGAGTACAAGGTAGATTGTTTGACGATTAATACATAAGATTATGGTGAAAATAATATCTAGTTTCAATTCATCAATTCCATCTGTGCGCAAAGTGAAGAATTGGTTGCAAACTGACCCACATCACATTTGGCATGGTAGAGATAGGTTGGTTGTATTCTTCATCCTGGCTGGCGATGAAGCTGCCACTGCATTCATTCCACTAGAAGAAGTTGACTTCTCGGAACAGGATGAAGGCCTGAGAATGATTTTAGAATCTACTCATCATGAGGAAATGGAGAAAAGGAATTATTATCAGCAAGTGTATTTCAAGCTCAATGCTCATCTCGATGCTCTGGATGACCTGAACATTCAGCTTACCTCTACTTCTAAAGATGAGGATTTAGAATATTATAATCAAATTGTTGATAGCATCCATGAGCAGCATGAGAAGTTGATGAATTTTATCAATGATGTTTTTGTATGGAGAGACAGGAAGGATATGGGGGCCTATCTTGGTGAGATCCCATCTGTTGAAATCTCTGAGGAAGAATAGTATATATGGGGCATGTCTTCAGCAAGGCATGCCCTTTCTCGTTGTATTTTGTCCTCTCCCCTACCCTATTCTGTAAAATATTTCCGGCATTTTCCTTTGCCTCTTTTGCTAATACCTAGATATTTTCACATCTATATCATTCTTGATTGAACGCTATCATTAAAAGTTTGTATGTTTGAAAGTTTGTAAGCACATTTACATGTAGATTACTTTACTTGATTGTAGTATAATGTAAATTCCTGATATATAGAATTATATCTTATTTGCAGGTTTGCAAACATGTTTGAAAACAAATAAAAATGTTCGCTATTTACTTTGTTTTAGAATCCATTTTATTCAGAGCATGGGAATTAGTTTATCCCCTACCCTACTTGCTTATTGTATTTGCAACGTGGCGATAGTAAACCTATATAGTTGCCATGAGAATGGAATCGTCTGTTGAAAACTACATAAAAGTAGGGAGTCTAGACTATAGATTAAGAATGGGGTAAATCAACTTTAGTAGTCGTAACATATGACTGAAGTAATGATAAAGGAGAAGGAGGATGCTGCAACCTGGTTATCGACTCTTCATGGTGAGGAGTTAATGCAAGAAGCCCTGTTCCAAAGAAGATTGTTGCAGAGGACTTTTTTTGTGGCAGAACTGCGGCGTTATACAATCCAATTGTAGAATGAATGGATATAAAAGCTAAGCGACATGCAGAATCTGAAGGCTCTGCTTATAAAAATTCTGATTTTTCGTTAGAAACTCCTTCTAGATACTTATGTACTGTTGCCATGAAAGTTCATGATTGAAGATATAAGTGGCTACATAGATGATTTGTGACTGCTGTAACACGAATTTGTATCAGATGCTGTTATTAATTATATTTGGACAGACTTAACTGTCATAGATGTATAAGATACCTGCTACCCTACCCCATCAATACTCTATCTTACATACTTATTGTTATTCTTTACTATCTTATTTTGTATTGAGCTTTCCAAATCTTTTCACCTGATGATGTGTTCTCTTTTACTTTTAATATTTGTTTGAAAGTATGAAAACCTACAAACTAGTATGTTTGTATTTTTGTATTGTGTTTTTTAATACATTAATATATAGATATATAGCTATAGTATATGTTTACAGTTATGTTTGAAAACAAAATAAACTGAAAAATGGAAAACCCGTACGCAAACGTATTGCATTTGTCACTCTTCCATTTTTTTGATTCTCTATTTATCATTGTGCTCTCTCCTTCTTTCTTTTTCAAGATATACTGTTTGCTCGTTTAATTGCTAGTTTGTCTGGTTGATTCTTGTTCTTTTAATCTCAAACTTTCTTGTTTCTTTGTATCTTGGTAAATATGATATTTTGTTTTAGTATGTTTTATTATCCGTATTGCTGCCTGATTTTCATTATATTGTTGACTTTGTGAAAAATTTCTTGAATGTTTGAAAACATGTATTTGGTGAAGTTGTTTACTTCTAAACATGAAAAACCGAAAACATGTTAACTTGAAAGATATAAAGTCAGATTACGGGTTATCATATTGTTATCTCTTTTATTCAATATCTTTTGTTTACATGTATGTTTGTAAACTATAAAACATACATGTTTGTAATTGTGTCGTTTTATCCTGGTTCAGTCTGTTAACTGTTACATGAGTTTAATTGGGTATCTACTTTGTATGTTTGAAAACATGTTTCTTTGAATCCTTGTTTAAATTCATGATACACTATGACTTTTATTTATTCCTGTTTACTTTCTCTCATATTTACTAATATGTTCCTACTTTACTGAATTCTTTGTATGTTTGAAAACAAATATATTTGAAAGACTGAAACATTGAAAGTTTGAATATGTTTTTCTGGTGTTTCTTTGAGCCGTTAACTTACTGATATGTAGGTTATTAATATATTTGTAATATTGCTTACATGAAAACATGTATGTTTGTATACGTGTATTTACTATTATATATTATAGGGTTTTAGGTTGTTTTATTTTACTATTTGTAATGTACTTAATCACTTCAGATTCTTTGTTTCTTTCTAGTTTTGATCTTACTTTTTTGTTTGTATGTTTGGACGTTTGATTGTTTGTGTGTTTGAAAGTTTGAAACTTGCAGGCGTATCAAATGTCCTTATTTCTTTTTAATGTGTTTGTAAACATGCATGTTTGGTTACATGTTCCTTTGTTTTCTATAACTTTTTTACATTCCTTTTTCATCTGTTAGCTTGCTTACATAAATACATGTAACTTTGTATGTTTGATTGTTTGGTTCTTTGCAAACCGATAATTACGTATATTTGATTATATGTATGTTTGATTTCAATTTTTTACACTGGTTCCTTTGAAAACTAGCTTACATTTTTTCTTTGGTTGTTTGATTGTTTGATAGTCGGCAAACTATGTATAATGTAAACGTGTATGAGTGAAAGCAAACATGTTTGCATTTAGCATTTCCGTTCATTACCTTTGTGATGCATTTCATATTTACTTTTTTTTGTAAGACCGCAACCATGTATGTTAGATTTTGGTCGAGAATTCTTTCGGTGGTTGTACAGAGAGAGCGTCTGAGGATGACGAACAATGCCATCTAACGTGCACTCGGTTGGTCTTTCTCTCAGACGCTTTGCAAAGATAATCATTTTTGGGGGGAAATTACATTCTTCATTCAATAATTTGTTTTATAATCTTTTTGATGACTGGAACAAGGATCCATGTTTTTTCGTAAGTTTGTATTCCTGAATGTTTCCTAACAGTTTTATCCTGGTATTACTTGATTTTGTTTGGTTTTGCTATCATCAATTATCTGCTATCTCCTTGTCTTTCCTTATCTGATCTTTGTATGTTACTTTTGGGGAAGTAGTTTCTTGTTGATGTTAATAGAGTGGAGTAGGGAGGTTGGTGTTTTTTGTCTGGAACTTCTATCAGCTCTACTTTTCTTTATAGTGTTGCTTAACTGTCCCTTTTCCTTTTTTTATACTCAGTTCGTTTATGTTTGAAGTTAGTATGTTTGTATGTGTGTAAAACCGAAAGCCGAAAAACATTAAAACATGTATGTTTGAAAACCTTTTTAATTGTTTTTTATAAACGTTTGATTAATAGTATAATATAAGTTATTTGATTCTTGCAAACATATATGTACACAAACATGTTTGTAAAATATTATGTTTGAAAACAAACTTTTTTGCGATTTCTCTTGTTTATTTCAATTATTTAATGTATCTTTGCACCATAAATTAATAATTAAAAGTCAAAGATATGGAAAATAGACTGAAAATGATCTTGGCTATCGTCAATAATAAGGGTGGCGTTGGCAAAACGACTACAGTGCAAAATCTTGCAGCTGGTATGCTCCGAAAGGATAAGAATCTAAGAATCCTTGAGATAGACTTGGATCCTCAGTGTAACTTAACCCTTTTGAACCATGCTCCAGAAGGTTGTGCTACTGTTTTTGATTCTATGATTGCTTGTAAGGGTCTTCCTATATACAAGTCTAAGATAGGTGCGTATTATGTTCCAGGTTCTGCAAAAATGCAGGATGTGGATCCTTTCCTTCAGAATACCGGATCTCCTCGTCAAGTGTTAGGAGCTTGCATCAGCAGTCCTTGCATAGATTTTACCGGTGAAGGTATCACTGATCCTATAGATTTCTTTGACTATATCTTCATTGATTGCCCTCCAGCATTGTCTCAGTCAACTTACAATGCTATGGTTGTTGCCAGTCATTTGCTTATACCAGTTCAGATGGAAGGACTTTCTGTGAATGGTTTGGCTGCCATTCTTGGAGCATTGAATGAGGTAAAGAATGGCAGATTTGCCTTGAATAAAGATCTTGAATTATTAGGTCTGTTACCTGTAATGCTGGATGAGAGACCTCGCATTGTCCGTCAGGCGCTGGGTTTTCTTAAAGAGATATATGGTGATAAGGTCTTGTCGCATGGTATTCGACGTTGCATCAAGGTAAATGAAGCGCAGACAGAGCTGACTGACCTGTTCTCATATTCACCTTATTGTACAGCAGCAAATGACTACTCTTTAGTAATTAAAGAATTGTTTAATCTATAAATATTTAGAATTATGGCAGGAAAGGATTTTCGCGCAGCGTTTAGTAATATGAATCAGGCAGTACGTCCTGGTAATGAACAGCCTGTTGTTAAGAAACAGAAGATGTCTCTTGCAGAGAAAAGAGCCACTATGCATGGTGTTCAGACTTATTTGTCTGATGAAGATTATGAGCAGCTTATGCTCACTAAGATTAAGACAAAAAAGAGTTGTGAAGAGATATTACGTGATGCTTTAAAGCAGTATATTCAGGCATTTAAGTAAAATGTCTGCTAAGAGATAGGGTTGGCCATTGACTGAGATAGTTGGATCTTAGTCAATGGCTTTTTTAATTTTGTCTTAAGCAGTACTGATGTTTCCTTGCTTTTTCCTAACGTAAACAGAATTAACTTGTTATACTATTGCGTTGTTTGTCTATGTATTATATCTATAGGTAATTTTGCTATGGTTATAAAACCTCGTGCTTTTTCTGTCTGACTTACCTGTTATCACTTGCTTTTTGACGTGCAAAGGTATGGCAGGCTTGTCAGATACCAAACACCACATTTCTGTTATCTGCAGAGAATCTTTTCAAGCAGCCTTCCACAATCAGAGATTGGGTATTCCAGAAAAGATTCTCTACAGATTGTTGGGTGTTCTGACTTCTTGAGCCTTCCATCTTTTAAGCACGTAAAAAGGCAAAGTGATGACGGGTATGCCGGAATGACTTTAAAAAAAACTCGGATTTTACGATAGCAAAAGTCTTAAAAAGGCTGTGAATCTGAAATCCAGAATAAATTCAAGTTGAACTTTAAAGGATTAAGAACATGACAGAGACAATTCAAATCAAGGTTCCCATGTGGAACATCGAGAGTGAGACAGGTTACAAGCCACGTACCACATTTTGGCAGGATTTCTCCATAGCTGATGCTTTTGGAGGGGATGCCGTTACAGACACATTCCATCGTGCGTTCAATGAATGGAAAGACAATTGTGTTTACATTACTGAACTTGTTATGGTGTTGAATCATAAGATTGCCCAGTGGTATGAAAAAAACATGGAGCTAGCCAAACTTTACGATAAGTATTATCATGCAGCAGCTTGTTACGCAGAGGATAATCTCAAAGGGGCTAAGCTACAGTATTATTATAGGGTGACAGATTAAAGAAGGAAACGGCAAGGCTAACCACCTTGCCACAACTTTTTCAACATGGCTGACATTTTAGATGATGAAATTTTGGAGTTGGAAGGTCTTTTTGCATCAGACAACTCAAGTATGAGAAATCGGCATATAGAGTTTGCCAGACGTGATTATGTAAAGCTCAAGCAGTTGGGGTATGTCCGTGCTCCTTCTGAACTTAAACTCAATGAGTATCTTTGGGTTGACGTACTTTCCTACTTGCAACCACGCACTCAAGTAGAGAAGATTGAGGAAAACCTGGAAATTAGAATATTGCAGCATCCCAATGGATTGTGGACATATGGGGTTTTTGTAAGCTATGGAACCAGGGGATGGTCTTTCTTGCCAGGTCTTTTTACCGGTCTTTTTCGTTCCAAGAATGAGGCGCATGATACGGCTATCAATAGCCTGGTCAGATTTCTACAGGAAGACAAGAAAGCTGCTAAACTTGTGAAGAAGTTAAAGGGGCGGCTTTCTGGTACCCTGCAGTTGGACTTGTTTGCTGGTTTTGTCTTTTAGCAGGGAGTCGGGGAGAGGCTCTATCTAGGGTTTCTTCCCCTCGGTTCGGCTGCTTTCTTAGGGCGCAGCCGTCCGGCATAACAGGAGGTTATGCCGGATAAATAGGTATCGCAGATGCTTGCCTGATGGCTGATTTTTTATATCTATATTTTTTTAAGAAGTTTGAAGATTTGCAATGGGGGTAGGCTACCTCCTAACAGATAGGTAGGAGGTCATGCAGGCAATATGAAAGAATCTGCTTCCTCTTCCTTTTGCTTCACTTTTTGGAAGAAAGGTGGCTTGTTCTTGGAAGGTGGTAGTCCTTAGCCATACTTGTGACAGGTCTCTTTTGTCTTTGGTGTTTCCTCCTTTCGCTTGCCTTCCTTGAGGGAGGAGTGGCTGGTTTTTGTGGTGATGGGTCTCGGAGTCCTGGATGAAAGAGGTTTAGATTGTCTCTCTTTTCTCAGTGATGTTGATGGGTACACATGGGTATAGGTAGGGCTATTCTTCTCAAGGTTTTTGGTTTAAGGTGGCGTCCTTTTTGATTCCTACTACTTTTCTTGTTTCTTGGGGTGAGCGTTCATTCATTTTCTTAAGCGTTATCCCTTGATTTTACTTTGCAAATTTACCACAAGCGGCGACAGTCAAGGGCACACCCAGGGGCTTGTCTCCACATTTTTTTCATTGTTTTTGGGTGCAGCGGCTCCTATTTCAAAAACAACCAGGAGGTCTTTGAAAATAATATGGGCCATCTCTTGTCTTTTCTCGCCTTCTCCTTGTTGGTGTTATTTCGCACGTAAAATTTAAGTAATAACGTTTTAAAAATTAAGATTATGAACGCAAGTAACAATTTCACAGTAGTAGGTTTTATCTGCAAGGACGCAGAAGTTAGAAACTTTGAGAAGAGCAGCATCGCTCGTTTTGGCGTATCCATCAAGACCACCGAGAAGAAGGGTGGAGTGGAGATTACCTCTTCTTCCATCCAGAGCTTCGAGACCTGGATCAAGAATGATGACCAGGCACTCCTCGATCTCCTCAAGAAGGGCAAGCGAGTAAAGGTGGAGGGTTTCTTCAAGAGTGAGACCTATCAGAAGGATGGCAAGGACCATCATGTGATCAAGCTTATCGCCACCAGCCTCTCAGAGGTAGAGAAGCAAAAGAAGGAGGAGGCAGCTTAGCCTCCTATCCTATATCTGCCATGTTTATCTTTCCAAGGCTATCTTTTAGGTAGTCTTGGATTGATGGTACTTGGGGGATGGTATTATATCTATCTTGTATCTTGTATCTTCTATCTTCATCTTATCATATCTATTTGCGAGGGGTAATTTGGAATGTGAATCTGTTCATTCCTTTAATAGGTCAGTTTTAGGGCTTGTTTTGTATGCTTTTTGGATTTTTGACTTACAGAAAGGTTAAAAAGTATGCAAAAAACAGAAAATCTTCATGATAGTTGAGATTATCTGAAAATAAATGTGTATTTTTGTACCTATAAATATAAGTATAATATAATATAAAGCTGAATTAAGCGTATAACTTGTATTATAGTATAATTTAAAATGAGAAATTATGGTTGATTATTACGAGTATTCTATACCAGAATTGGTAAAGCTTCTTGGTGCAAGATTCAAGGATTACCGTCTGCGTAGCCACATGACGCAGAAAGAGGTATCTGAACAATCGGGTATTACAATCTCAACCATTCATAAGTTTGAGAATGGTACATCCGGCAATGTTTCGCTCGGCACATTTCTTTTGCTGCTGAAGGCGATAGGGCAGATAGATGCCCTTGATGAACTGATGCCGGATTTACCGCCATCTGCTTACCTGATGAAAGAAGAAAAGAAAGTTCAACGAATAAGACATAAGAAGTCATGATAGCTAGTTCATTAAAAATAATGCTTTGGGACAAGGAAATCGGTCGCCTGTCCTGGGATGCAAGGAGAGGGGTTTCGTTTTTTGAGTACAATCCTGCTTTTCTTGGTGGGAGGCTTGATCCGTTCCCTCTGGTGGCTTCTGTCAAGTCACCTGCCAGCCGTCGTCCCATCATGGGTGACAGGGAAACGAAGCTTTACCGCAAATTGCCTCCTTTTCTTGCTGATTCTTTACCTGATGCTTGGGGTAATCAGGTGTTTGAGTGTTGGCGCATACAGAATGGCATTCGCAATCAGGAGATAACTCCGCTTGAAATTTTGTCCTTCATTGGTAAGCGTGGTATGGGAGCATTGGAGTTTATTCCTGAATCATCCGGCATTAGAAAGTCGGAAAAGCTGAATATGAAGTTGTTGACGGATTTGGCTCAGAGAATATTCTTGGAGCGTGAGAATGTGAGGCTGTTGCCAGATGAATCGCTGACCATGCAGTCGTTGATCGCTGTAGGTACTTCGGCAGGCGGTCGCCAACCAAAGGCTATCATCGCGATCAATCCGAAAACCGGAGAAATCAGAAGTGGTCAGATAGCCGGTCACAAGGGCTTTGATTATTGCATCCTGAAGTTTGGTGATGCAGAGCGTTCTTCTGCAGAACTGGAAATGGCCTATTACAAGATGGCTAGGGCTGCAGGCATAAGCATGATGCCTTGCAGGATTATTGAGATCGAAGGTCAGAAGCATTTCATTACCCATCGTTTTGATCGTGATGAGGAACGTAAATTACACATGCAGACATTGGCGGCTCTATACCCTGATGCTGACAGCTATGAAAAGTTGCTGATGGTTTGTCGAAAGATGCGTCTGCCTGAAAGTACCCAGGAGGAAGTGTTCCGCAGGATGGTATTCAATATTCTTGCCAACAACACTGATGATCACAACAAGAACTTCTCTTTTCTGATGGATGAAAGTGGAAAATGGCAACTTTCTCCTGCATACGATATGACCTATATCTTCAATACAGGTGGCTTTCTTCCTGAGAAGATGCATTGTATGATGATGCAGGGGAAGCTTCAAGGTCAGACTCTTGAAGATGCTTTGGCTCTCGGCAAGGAAAATGGTATCAGGAAGGCTGAAAGTATTATTGGTGAGGTTGCCTCTGCTATCCGCCAATTCAGACACTTTGCTGAGGAGTGCGAAGTTAGCCAGCGTTGGATAGGTGCTGTAGAAACCACCCTTAACCAGCATCTGGCAGAGTGGGGATTGCTCGAACGAAGAAAGAATGTTGCATTCAGAATTGGCGAAACCCTTTTTGAGAAGGTACGTGTAGAAAAGACATACAAAGGTAATTATCATCTTTTGTGTGAAGTGGGCGGGAAAGAGCGCAAGTTCGTGATTACCGGAAAGAAAGAAGAATATGCGTTGATAGATAGGGTTGGTACTGATAATCTAACTGATGAACAATTGTATTCGTTGGTTGAAACCTTCTTTGTAGGATAAAAGACATTATTATATTTATTAAGGAGAGCGGCCTTTGGGTCGCTCTTTTTATGTCATCTATTCAAGACTACCTGGTTGGGGGAGCTTTGGATAAACTGGAAGTGTTTGGGGGATGCTGGCTCCTCTTCCTTTTGCTTCACTTTTTGGAAGAAAGGTGGCTTGGTCTTGGAAGGTGGTAGTCCTTTGCCATCCTTGTGACAGGTCTCTTTTGTTTGGATGTCACCTCCTTTCGCTTGCCTTCCTTGAGGGAGGAGTGGCTGGTTTTTGTGGTGATGGGTCTCGGAGTCCTGGATGAAAGAGGTTTAGATTGTCTCTCTTTTCTCAGTGATGTTGATGGGTACACATGGGTATAGGTAGGGCTATTCTTCTCAAGGTTTTTGGTTTAAGGTGGCGTCCTTTTTGATTCCTACTACTTTTCTTGTTTCTTGGGGTGAGCGTTCATTCATTTTCTTAAGCGTTATCCCTTGATTTTACTTTGCAAATTTACCACAAGCGGCGACAGTCAAGGGCACACCCAGGGGCTTGTCTCCACATTTTTTTCATTGTTTTTGGGTGCAGCGGCTCCTATTTCAAAAACAACCAGGAGGTCTTTGAAAATAATATGGGCCATCTCTTGTCTTTTCTCGCCTTCTCCTTGTTGGTGTTATTTCGCACGTAAAATTTAAGTAATAACGTTTTAAAAATTAAGATTATGAACGCAAGTAACAATTTCACAGTAGTAGGTTTTATCTGCAAGGACGCAGAAGTTAGAAACTTTGAGAAGAGCAGCATCGCTCGTTTTGGCGTATCCATCAAGACCACCGAGAAGAAGGGTGGAGTGGAGATTACCTCTTCTTCCATCCAGAGCTTCGAGACCTGGATCAAGAATGATGACCAGGCACTCCTCGATCTCCTCAAGAAGGGCAAGCGAGTAAAGGTGGAGGGTTTCTTCAAGAGTGAGACCTATCAGAAGGATGGCAAGGACCATCATGTGATCAAGCTTATCGCCACCAGCCTCTCAGAGGTAGAGAAGCAAAAGAAGGAGGAGGCAGCTTAGCCTCCTATCCTATATCTGCCATGTTTATCTTTCCAAGGCTATCTTTTAGGTAGTCTTGGATTGATGGTACTTGGGGGATGGTATTATATCTACTTTTCGATGGAAACGTTTTTTGGGGAGCCAAGGAGGAATACATGGTTGATATGGACTGCATGTGTTTCTCTTGGCTCTTTTTCTTTTATGCCGGCTCTTTTATGCTTATCTTTGTCTATCTGTTTTGGTGATATCTATGGTTTGGTTTTACTGTGTCGTGGTTTAGGTAGATATCCATTGGAAGATGATACTTATATCTATTGTTTTCTACTGTAGTTTTGTGAATAGAACCTCGTTTTTATCATTTTGTCGCATCATAATCCCACAAGGCTTTTTTTCGTGCAAAGGTATGGCAGTCTTGGCAGATACCAAACACCACGTTGTTATCGGCGAAGAGTCTTTTCCGGCAGCCTTCCGAAATCATAGATTGCGGTTTTCCGGAAAAGATTCTCTACCGATTGTTTGGCTTTCTGCCATTTTTGACTGCCATCTTTTTAGGCACGAAAAAAGGCTTGGTGTGAAGGTTATGCCGGAATGCTAAAAAAAAACTCGGATTTATCCTCAAAACTCCAGGGATTTGAAAAAGGCTGGTTGTTTCAGGTAATCCAGAATATTTTAAGTTTAATTTAAAGCAATTTGAGATATGAGACAGAATTTTTCGGGGTTTTGCATGGAGGAATTTCCTCAGTATAAGGCTTATAACAATGGGCTTGGAAACTTGACCACAGTGGAGCTGATTTCTTTGGTTATCGGTACAGGTACACAGAAGAATGTGGAACAGGCACGTCAGATATTCAATGTGATGGAGGAGAGCTTGCGAAATATTGCCAAGGCTAGGGTAGAGGACTTGCAGGTGGTTCAAGGTATCGGGGATTCCAAGGCGATAGCTCTTCAGGCAGCCATAGAGCTTGGTAAGCGTTACAGCTTGGAGAATATGGCAGAGCGTCCCGATTTGGGCAGTAGCTTGGCTATCTATAATTTCCTTTATCCGCATGTGAAGGATTTGGAGGTGGAGGAATGCCATCTGCTTTTGATGAACCAGAACTTTAGGCTTATCAAGCATGTGCCTTTGAGTCATGGGGGTATCACGGAGACAGCGGTAGATGTGCGCAGAATCATGAGGGAGGCAGTTTTGAACAATGCCACTATCTTGGCAATTGCTCACAATCACCCATCCAATAGCCCTCATCCCAGCAAGGCTGATGATATGCTTACCAAGAGCGTCAAGGAAGCTTGCAGCATCATGCGCATCTTTTTCATGGACCATGTGATAATTGCTGATGGGTGTTATTTCTCTTACCATGATAAGGGTAGATTGGATTTGTAAAGGTAACGGAGAGGCTCACCACCTCTCCATAAAAAAATATTTGTATGAAAGTACGTTTATATCACGATGAAAGGGTGAGTGCCAAGGATGCGCCGGATGCATGGTCTATCTATTGTCCTTACCCTAAGAAGTATCAGAGGGTTACGGGTATCAAGGGCGTTTATCTCGGCTGCAAGCCTACAGATGAAGGCATGATACGTTGTTGTTGGGATTCCATGGAAGTAGGTCAGAAAGTCAGTTTGGGAAAGCGTATGGCTTTATCCAGTACGCCAAAGGCTTTTCAAGTTGCTTTTCGCAAAATAGAGTGTATTTATCAGCATGCTTGCAAGGTTGATACCTTGGAGGCATGGGGAAGTTTCAAAGAGTTTAAAAATAAGGATTATGAATCAGAAAGAAGTTTTGGAGTTTGATGGTTTTCGTGTGGAAAGAGAGTCTTTTCTTGGAGGGGATTGTTATGGTGTAGTCACCTCCTGCAAGAAAGATGAGAAGGGTGTTTCTTATCATTTGGAGGTGGAGTTTGATATATCTACAGCCAAGTTTCATTTTTCCAAGTGTTATGCTCATGAGGTGGTTCCTTGCCAGGAGCTTTCTGCCGGCGGTAAGCTCAAGGTCATGACTTATCTAATAGAGAAGGCGGCTAGTGCGTATGTGACGGAGAAAGCGGCTGTTCAAAAGATGTCTTTGGAGAAATTGAAGGTGTTGTATCGTGAGGATGAAGTGGTGATGGGAGAGATTCTTGCCTCGGAGAAAGCCGATGGTTTGACCATAGAGGAGTCGTTCTTTTTGTATATCCTTGCTCAGAATTGGGCGAATGGTGATGAGTTTTCATGGGCTTGTGGAGGAGTAGAGGAAGAATGGGTGTCTCTTGTGGAAGAGGCAAGGAAGATGAAGATTTGATATTTAAGAGTAAATTTAGAAAAGAAATCCTATGTTTTGGTAGGGCTTCTTTTCGCCTTTGATGTTGTTTTGTCTTTGTGGGGATTTGACCCTTTGTCAAGTTTTCTGTTTCCTTTGCAATGTATATCATTGTAGATTCATATATGTTTAGGACAGGTGAGGTGGCTTGTATCTATGTCAGCAAATATCTGGTTGTTGAAATGGAGTGTATTGCCTTTTAAAGTATCTCTTGCTGATGTCATGCACTTTTACCTTTGCACCTGGAAACAAGTTTAAACGAATTGGTTAACGGGTATTAAGGTGAACTGTATGTCACGCTAGAATATCACTATTTTTTGATTCAGTCCTTC
>ERZ1023869.231-NODE-231-length-21047-cov-13.301972_pt1 | contig 21047 bp, 17 predicted proteins | sample MGYA00380390_ERZ1023869 | MGnify/ENA primary metagenome ERZ1023869 (study PRJEB33179, sample SAMN07449005) | human gut metagenome | biome: Human-gut; feature: Human associated habitat; material: Faeces | host: Homo sapiens | place: India: Bhopal | collected...
TACCACCGACCGACATACCATATACAAAAGCTTTCTCCATAATCTTTACTCCTTACTTAATTAGATTACAAAGGTAATGTAAAAAAAGTAGTTCACAAGGTTGTGGTCCACAACTTTGTGAAGTTGATTGAAAAATCTCATAAAATAGACTCCCGCTCCATATTTTTCACCTCTGTTTGTCTGCGTCGCTTCTTCCTTTTAACGCGAGTTCGTATTTTCTTCCCCTTTTTCTATCCCGACGCGAGACGCGACGCCCCCATTAGTGGTAGCGTTTCTTCAAGCACTAAACGCTAACACTAATGGGGGCGTTTCTTCAAATACCAAACTGTTGATCAGCGAGCAAGCGAACACCGCATCACAACACACCACCTGAGGTGCGCATCATGTCCTGTGTAGAACGCAGGGGCTTTTCCTTTACCTCAAACGTAAAGGTTTTGGACTCTCCCTGCACCTTGACATTTTGATATTCGGGCTGTGCCCCCATCATTTGGTCAAAGAGGTCGGGCATACGCACCACACGCTGAAAAGTAGCCTTAAACTTTTGTACGGGTATAGTATATGTACCCGTCTTTTGCGGTGCCACCACATATTGGTTCCACACAAGGGTGTAATACATCTGGCGCCCCTCGCGCGTACGTCCGGCCGTGGCGTTGCGGTCTATGTCAAGCTTGCGTACGTCACATTTACCCTTCACCACAAACTGGCTCGTACATTCGGCCTTGGCAATAGGCGCCGTGGCATACAGCACCACCGACACCAACATGCTGTCGCCGGCATAAAGGGTGCTACGGTCGGGCAATATGCGTGCAAACAACACATCTTTCGTTGCTGCCCGAAGAGGCAACACCATCAACATGAGCAGCAATGGAATAAGCAACCTTTTCATACTTCGATATTATTTACGCATGTTTCGGATTTAACAAGGGCGGCCTTCAGCCCGCACTTGTCAAATCCGAAACTTCAGTTATTTTACGCATTTTCTACAACGGCTTGTGTACTTTCATCTTCCGTCTCGAGGTCGGCAAGCCATGCGTCCGAGCTGGCATCGGAAGGCATGCGCCAGTCGCCACGCGGACTGAGCGAGCAGCTGCCAACCTTAGGCCCATCGGGCAAGCACGAACGCTTGAACTGCTGGGTGAAGAAACGGCGGAAGAAGGTGCGCAACCATTTGAGAATAACCTCATTGGTGTACGCCGTGCCATTGCCTGTACCGTCAAATGCACGACAGGCAAGATAATATATCTTTTGCGGACGGAAGCCGAAACGCAGCACATAATACAAGAAGAAGTCGTGCAGCTCGTAAGGGCCGACAAGGTCCTCTGTCACCTGCTTGATATTGCCGTTCTCGTCAGCCGGAATGAGTTCGGGACTGATGGGGGTGTCTACTATGTCGAGCAGTGTGGTGCGGCTGGCCTCATCGGCCATGTTGCGTGCGGCCCAGCTCACAAGGTGCTTTACGAGCGTTTTGGGTATGGAGGCATTCACACCATACATGCTCATGTGGTCGCCATTGTAGGTGGCCCACCCAAGTGCCAGTTCGCTCAAGTCGCCCGTACCAACCACAAAGCCGCCCATCTGTCCGGCAGCGTCCATCAATATCTGCGTACGTTCGCGGGCTTGCGAGTTTTCGTATGTCAGGTCGTGCACATTGATGTCGTGTCCCAAATCCATGAAGTGTTGTGTCACCGCGGGTGCAATGCTTATCTCGCGAATGGTCACACCGAGCTCCTTCATCAAGTTTGTGGCATTGGTATAGGTGCGGTCGGTTGTGCCAAACCCTGGCATGGTGATACCCACTATGCCACGGCGGTCGCGCTCCAAACGGTCGAAGGCATGCACTGCCACCAGCAGGGCCAGTGTGGAGTCGAGGCCGCCACTAATGCCTATCACCACCGTCTTGGCACGGGTGTGCTCTATACGACGTGCCAGTGCCTCGCTTTGTATGCAGATAATCTCCTCACAACGCTCGTCAAGCTCGTAGCCCTCGGGCACAAACGGGTGGGCGTCGACGGGGCGTGTCAGTGTAAACGGTACATTGCTTGCATAGGGTTCGAGTTCTATATTGCGGTAGTTCTGCACCAGTTCGTTGTCGAAGGCATTGGCAAAAGTCGTGTTGGTGCGACGCTCGGCGCGCAGGCGCTCCACGTCAATTTCACTGCAAATGAGCTGTTCGCGCATGGCAAAACGTTCGGCCTGTGCCAGCAAAGCGCCATTTTCGGCTATAAAGGCACGACCGCTGAACACGAGGTCCTGTGTGCTTTCGCCATAACCACTGCCTGCATACACATAACCAGCCAGCAGGCGGGCGCTCTGGCCGAGCACAAGGTTGCGCAGATACTGCGCCTTGCCTATGAGTTCGTTGCTTGCGCTAAGATTGAATATGATGTCGGCACCGGCCAGTGCCAAGTGGTTGCTGGGCGGCACAGGTGCCCAAAGGTCTTCACATATCTCAATACCGAAAGTGCAGTGTGTGGTGGAGAACACAAGGTTCTTGCTCATGGGCACCGTCTGGCCACAAAAGCGCAATTCCACACCATTGGCCAGCACTTGGGCTGAGGTAAACCAACGCTTTTCGTAAAATTCTTTGTAATTGGGTATATACGTTTTGGGCACGAGGCCATACACTTTGCCCCGTTGTATGACGGCAGCACAATTAAACAGCATGCTGTTATAGGCTATTGGCACGCCCACCAAAGCCGTAACATTAAGGTTACGGCTGAACTCCATCAGTTTGAGCAGTGAAGCTTCTGCCTCGTCAAGCAGCAACTGCTGCTGAAACAAATCCTGGCAGGTGTAAGCAGTGATGGCCAACTCGGGCAGGCACAATATCTCTACACCCTGTCCCTCGGCCGACGCCATAAGGCTTTCAATCTGTTGGATATTAAAAGAACAATCGGCCACCTTCACCGAAGGAATGGCCGCCGCTACTTTGATAAAACCGTTTTGCATAATCAATATTTGATGCAAGAAAACGCCACATTTTGCCCTATCGTCACGCACATACGAAACGACAGGGCACAAAAAAAGGCTGTACCAGTGATGTGATGAAACTCCGAGCGAAATAAGATTTGAGCTCCAGCCAATCTCTGTAATCCGACCCTACGACAAGCGCATATCGGCACGCCATTGAATAACTGGTTGACTCGGTTTTCAAGTAATTATTGATGAGTATCCCAATCTAACCGGTACAGCCGTATATTTTTCTGCAAGAGGCTGATTTCCTGCCTTTATACAGCGCGCTGCCTGATGAGCGCTCTGTTTTTATGTCTTATTGAATTTGATGCAAATATACAATCATCTGATATTACTGCCAAACGTTTGCACTCATTTTTTTGCCTGTCCCTCCAATTTACATGTTTTGCAGCAAAAGGTGGGTGTATGTCATTTTTTCTTGTTAAGTTTACCGCCAAATGCGGCACAAGCAAAAAGGCCCTTTTCTACCACCTAAGTAATCAGTATTTTTTAGAACCGCCCCATTACTAAACGCTTAAATTTGAAGCATGAAGACTCTCACTTTTCATATTGACTACCACACCCGCCACAATGAGCACCCCGAGTTGGTCTGTTCGATTGATGGTGGCGACATATTATATGTAGCGTTGCAGAGCAACGACCAAACGCACTGGACCGCCACGCTGCAAGTGGCTGATCAAAGCCAGCACATCAGATATGCCTACCAGATAGTGGCTGACGACGGCACACTGCTGCGCGTCGAGACCAACACCTGGCGGTTGTTTGCATTCAACCACCGCTCTGAGGTATGCTTTTGCGACGCCTGGGCCGACACGTGCTTGGGGCAGAACTATCACCGCGCGGCATTTGAGCAATGCTTGATGTTGCCACGCGGCGGCGAAAAGATGCACCTTGAGTTGTTCACATCGCCTTATTTGTTGCTGCTGCACACGCTGCCACCAGCCAATGGCATGAAGTGGGCCGTTGTAGGCAACACGCCCAACATGGGGGAATGGCAGCCACAGCAGGCACGCATCATGCAGCGCACTGACACCTACGAGTGGGCACTGCCGCTGACGCGTGAGGATTTTGAACAAGGCTTGGAGTATAAATATGTATTGGTGGACGCTAAAGACCCTGCACACGTACAGTGGGAGGAGGGCGGCAACCGCATCATCAGCCCCACCCCATGCAGCCCCAATGCCTCGATTGTGCGTCAGGACGAAAGACCGCGCATGAGCTTGCCCCAATGGCGGGGAGCGGGGTGTGTCATTCCAATGTTCTCGCTGCGCAGCAAGGGCAGCATGGGCATTGGCGACTTTGGCGACCTTGACACCATGATACGCTGGGGGGCCGATGTGGGCATGAAGGCTATTCAGCTGCTGCCCATCAACGATACCACACGCACGGGGTCGTGGCACGACTCTTACCCCTACAATGGCATTTCGGTGTTTGCCCTGCACCCTGCCTACCTCGACCTGCGCGAGTGGAGGGGGAGCAAGGCTTACAAGGTGTATAGTGCGCTTGGCACGGAGTTGAACGCTCTGCCTGAGGTGGACTATGAGAGGGCTTTTAAGCTGAAAATGGACTTTGCACACGCTTTATATAAAGAGGGTGGTGCAAAGGTGGTGGCCTCTGCGCCTTTCAAGAAGTTTTGCGATGACAACGCACATTGGTTGCCTGCCTACACTACTTTTTGCACGCTACGCGACACTTACCACACGGCCGATTTTCGCTCATGGCCCGACGATGCGCCCAAAGCCGGTGAACTGGAGGCCTACACTGCCAAGCACCCCGATGTGGCCGACAGCCGCCTGTTCTACGCCTGGCTGCAATATTTGCTGCACCGGCAAATGCAACGGGCCCACAACACGGCACGCGAACTGGGGGTGATACTGAAGGGGGATATTCCCATCGGCATCAGCCGCGACAGTGTGCCGGCATGGGCCGACGGCCATTTGTTCCACTTTGACGGACAGGCGGGGGCACCGCCCGATGACTTTGCCGTGCATGGGCAAAACTGGGGGTTCCCTACCTATAATTGGGAGGCCATGGCGCAAGACGGCTACCAGTGGTGGCGCAGCAGACTGAAGCACATGGAGCAGTACTTTGACGCTTACCGCATTGACCACGTGCTGGGCTTTTTCCGCATTTGGGAGGTGCCGTCGCAACATATTTACGGACTGTTGGGGCAGTTCCGCCCCGCCCTGCCCTATACCGAGGCCGAAATTCACGACTTTGGTTTTGGGGGCGACGTGCAGGCTCTGTGTGTGCCACGTGTGACGGCCGGAACCATGCAAAAGCTGATGACCGACACAGAGAATGCCAAACTGGCTGCCGACTATTTTACAAAGGACGGCGAATGGTATGTGCTGAAGGAGGCTTACCACTCCCAGCGTGCCATCTGCCGCTTGCTGCCCGAGGGCAAAACGCGCCAGACTTTGTTGCAGGTGGTGTGCGAGGTGTTGTTCATACGCGATGCCACACACGCCCATCTGTTTCACCCACGCGTTGGAGCACAGCGCACTTGGCTTTTCGGTGCTTTGAGCGAGGCCGACTGTCAGGCTTTCAACCATCTGCACGACCACTTCTTTTACGAGCGCAACAACCAGTTTTGGGCTGACGAGGCCATGAAGAAGGTGCCGGCAGTCACACAGAGTGCCGACGCACAGCACCCGGTGCTGCAACTTTATCCGCTTAACGGCAATGGCATGTTGCCATGTGCCGAGGACCTTGGCATGGTGCCGGCATCGGTTAAGGGTGTGCTTGAACGGCTCGAAATTCTGTCGCTCGAAATCCAGCGTATGCCCAAGGCTTATGGTGTGCGTTTTGGCAATCCGCTCGACAATCCTTATCTGTCGGTGGCCACCATTGCCACCCACGACATGCCGCCATTGCGCTTGTGGTGGCAGCAAAATGGCGAACAGTCACAGGCCTTTTGGCACGAAGCGCTGCACCACAATGGCGAGGCACCCGCCGAAGCCACACCTGAGGTGTGCGAGGAGGTGGTAAAATTGCACCTGCAATCGCCCTCAATGCTTTGCTTGTTGGGGTGGCAGGATTGGCTTGCCATATCACCCACGCTGCGCAGCAAGCACCCCGAGACGGAACAAATAAATGTGCCGGCCAACCCTGACCAATACTGGCAATACCGCATGCACCTCACGCTTGAGGAGTTGATACAGGCCACGGGCTTTAACGACAAGGTGCGCGCACTGATTGCGGCTTCGGGACGTTTGGATAATTAAAAACGCAAGTTACGGATTTAGCCCGCGCGGGCTGAAACATCGTGCAAGGCAAATGCAATCAAACTTGCGTGAATTGCTCAAGCAACAAACGCTACGTCTCGAGGCTGCTGGCTGCTGAAAAAACCGACGCGGGACGCGTCGCCCCCATTAGTGCTTGCGTTTCTTCAAGCATCAAACACTAACACCAAACGCTACCACTAAGCGCTACCACTAAACGCTACCTCTAATGGGGGCGACGCGTCTCGCGTCGGAGAATTTTTCAGCAGCCTCGTCCCACATCGGGATTTTAGGCAAAGGCACACAGGCAGGAGAGTAATTAGTGCTGTCTGCAAACCTTTATTTAATATATGTATATTACATTTTTCCCGACGCGGGACGCGTCGCCCCCATTAGTGCTTGCGTTTTTTGCAGCTGTCATTGATTCAGCCCGCACTTATTAAAACCGAAACTTCAGACAACAACTACCATATATGACCATTGACGATGCACGGCTTATTGAGTTGCCACGTTTCAACGACCCTCGCGGCAATTTGTCGTTTGTAGAGCAACATAACCAGGTGCCTTTCAAGTTTGAACGCGTATACTGGATATACGATGTGCCGGGAGGCGAAAACCGCAGCGGACATGCCTACCACACTACCGAGGAACTTATCATAGCCATTTCGGGCAGTCTCGACGTGATTGTGGACGATGGCACAAACAAGCGCACCTTTACGCTTAACCGCTCGTACTACGGGCTTTACATACCAAAGGGACTTTGGCGCACACTCACAAACTTCTCCACCAACTCACTGGCACTCGAAATAGCCTCAACGCCTTACAACCGTGCCGACTATGTGGAGGATTACGGCACTTACAAACGAATGAAGCAACATGGAGAAATATAGTGTATTCGACTGCTCTATTGTAGAACTTAACCGACACCATTCTGACCGCAAAGGCAACCTTACCGTGGTGCAGAATGGCGACACGCTGCCTTTCGACGTGAAAAGGGTTTACTACCTTTACGACGTGCCGGGCGGCGAGGAACGTGGTGCACATGCCCACCGCACACTGAGCCAATTTATAGTGGCAGCATCAGGCTCGTTCACTGTCACACTCGACGACGGCCAATGCAAGCGGTCGTTTTTCCTCAACCGTCCCTACCAAGGGTTGCTGGTGCGCCCAGGATTGTGGCGAAGCATCACCGACTTTTCGTCGGGGGCGGTGTGCATGGTGCTGGCTTCGGACATTTACAAAAGCGAGGATTACATTCGCAACTACAACGATTTTGTAGCATTCAGACTCTCGCTCAACAATATTGAAACATTATGATTAAACTATACGACTTGCAGCGCATCACCCACGAACACGCCGATGAGTACAAGGCCGCCATGGCCCGCGTGATTGACTCGGGGTGGTTTTTGCAGGGCGACGAAACGAAACAATTTGAACACGACTATGCCCGCTACATCGGTACACAACATTGTGTGGCGGTGGCCAACGGACTTGATGCGCTTTACCTCATACTGCGCGCCTATAAGGAGATGGGGATGATGGCTGATGGCGACGAAATCATCGTGCCGGCTAACACCTACATTGCCACCATATTGGCTATTACACGCAACAATCTCAAACCTGTATTGGTGGAACCTACTTGGCACCATCTGGAACTTGACACCGACCGCGTGGAACAGGCCATCACACCGCGCACACGGGGCATCATGACGGTGCACCTGTACGGACGACTGGCGTGCAACGAGCAGTTGCTCGACATTTGCCACCGCCACCACCTCAAACTGATGGAGGACAATGCACAAGCGCAGGGCTGTACCTTTAATGGCAAACGCACCGGTTCGTTGGGCGATGCCGCAGCGCACAGCTTTTACCCTGGCAAAAACATCGGGGCCATGGGCGATGCTGGGGCCGTCACTACCGACAATGCGGAACTTGCCGCCACCATTCGCGCCCTGGCCAACTATGGCAGCGAACGCAAATATGTGTTCAAGTATGCGGGCATCAACAGCCGCATGAGCGAGATGGACGCTGCCGTGTTGCGCATCAAACTCAAATATCTTGACCACGACAATGCCCGCCGCCAGCAGTTGGCCGACTTTTACTACGGCCACATCAGCAATCCGCTCATCACGCTGCCCGAACGTCTGCCCGATGCCCACAATGTGTACCACCAGTTTCCCATATTCTGCAAGGAGCGCAACCAGTTGCAAACGTTTCTTGCGCAACAGGGTGTGCAAACGCTCATTCACTACCCTATCCCCCCGCACAAGCAGCAATGCTATTATGAGGCATGGGGTCACGAGCTCTCATTGCCTGTAACGGAGCGCATTCATGCCGAGGAACTTTCTATCCCTATGAGTCCGGTGGTCTCTGCCGATGAGGCGCAACAAGTGGTTGATGTGCTCAATAAATGGCAAGGTACGTCACAAAATGGCATTTAATGGCGCATTAGTTGTTATCTTTTTGGTAATTTTGTGCATAAATACAGAACAATGCCGACTCACATGAAATACACCATATTCAACCGCCGCACAGAACTATTGCGCGTGCCCTTGGCCAAGGCCATGTTCTACGAGGCTTATGGCAACTACTGCTATGGGGTGTTTCCCAACAAACAGAAGGTGATGCTGCCCGTTGGCCTCACCACCGTTGAGGAGATGCTGCACAAGCAGGCTGCCGAAACGGCACCAACCTTCCTGCGCATTGGCAAACGCTACATTGTCAATGCCGACATGATTGTGCAAGTTAACCTTACCAACCATAAGTTGGTGCTCTCCGACTTTGAGCATGAGGGTAACTTTGCCCTGCCCATGTCGAAAGAGGCGCTTAAAACTATCAAACGACTTTACGAAGACAATACTTTATGGAAATAGGCGAAAGCATCATTATTGGCCGCATGGGACAACAACCGCTACACCTGTCCGACGCCAGCATCGACCCGCAGCACGCCACACTTACGCGCACCTCGGCCGACTCGTATGTGATTGAAGACCACGACTCGGCCAAGGGAGTCTTTGTGTTTGGCCTGCGCATCATGCGCAAAACCATCAAGGCTGACACGCCTTTATTTTTAGGTTCTTTCAAGACCTCGGTCAAGCAACTGCTTACCGATGCCTCGCGCATCAACCTGCAACAGGTGTGGAACGACTACGACAAGCAAAAACGCAAGTGGGACCGCTACTCCATGTTGGTCAACTCCATTCGTATGCTCACCCCCATACTGACCATGCTCGTCACACAGATGGTGGGTCAAAACTGGCTGGTGTCATGCATTGTGCTGCTGGCTGTCATGGCCATTGCCATCTTTGCTGGCGAAAAGGTGCTCGAAAAGAAGACCGTCGCTTTGGCCACCCTCAACGCACAGATGCAAACCACCTACGTTTGCCCGCACTGCCACAAATTTCTTGGCTTCGTCCCCTACTCTGTGCTAAGCGGCAAAAAGTATTGCCCTAATTGCGGCGTGCCGATTAAGTAACGCGCTGGCGGAGTTTATGGTTGACAGGGTTACAAGTTAACAAGTTGACTGGTTAACAAGTAAGTTTGATATACACTCCTTGTTCTGTTGAACTTGGCTGACTTACCCGTCAACTTGTCAACCCGTCAACCCGTTTACGAATTCCGCCAATGCGTTAACATAACGTTTTTAACGTGCAAATGATACAAAAGCATGATGAATCCCAATACAAGACAAGTGCCCTATGGCGTGGCCGACTTTGAGCTGATCAGGAGAGACAACCTATATTATGTGGACAAGACCATGTACTTGCCCATGCTCGAGACTGAGGCACGCAACATATTCTTTACGCGTCCACGCCGATTTGGAAAAAGTCTGCTCATCAATATGCTGCATGCCTATTATGATTGCAACAAGAAGGACAAGTTTGAACAACTGTTCGGCGACTTGTGGATTGGTAAACACCCCACAAGTTTACAAGGCAAATACCTCGTGCTATACTTGGACTTCTCACAGGTGGGCGGTAGCATCGATCAAGTAGAAGAAAAGTTCAATGCCTATTGTGGCACACAACTCAATGGTTTTGTACGCGACTACGAAAGACTTTACCCCGAGGGGTTTGTTCAAAAAATTGACGGTCTCGCCGATGCAAGTGCCAAACTTAACGAAATTGCCAACGAGTCGAAACGCAGAGAGTTGCCTCTCTACCTTATCATCGACGAGTATGACAATTTTACCAACACCATACTCAACGAGCAAGGCGAAGCGGTGTACCATGCTATCACACACGCTGACGGCTTTTACCGCGACACATTCAAAAGGTTTAAGGGGAACTTTGAGCGCATATTCATGACTGGCGTCAGCCCCGTTACTTTAGACGATGTAACAAGCGGCTTCAACATAGGTTGGAACATTACCATGAAGTCTGAGTTTAACGACATTCTCGGCTTTACTACCGACGATGTGCGCACCATGTTCAACTACTACAAAGAGCAGGGCGAACTACCTGCCGATTTGGACGTGGAGGAGGTCATAAATGACATGAAACCATGGTATGACGGATATTGTTTCTCGGAAAAATCACTAAAAAGCAAAAACCGCGTGTTTAATTGCGACATGGTGCTTTATTACTTGCGCAACTATATGAGTTACGGCTGTGCACCCAAACAAATGATTGACCCCAACACTAAAACGGACTACAGCAAGATGAACAAGTTGCTACGTTTTGACAAGTTGGACGGCAACCGCAAAGGGATTATTAAAAGCATAGCTGAAACAGAACAAGTAATTACTTCGCTCGAGGAGTCTTTCCCCGCCCGTGCCTTGACAAATCCCGACACCTTTACCAGTCTGCTCTTCTACTATGGCATGCTGACCATCAAGGGCACACATGGCATGCAACTTGTGCTGGGCATACCCAACAACAATGTGCGTAAACAATACTATGGTTATTTGTTAGAGGAATACCAACAAATGAGTCGTGTGAGCCTCAACGACCTCATCGACAAATTTACCAATATGGCCTTTGATGGCGATTGGCGTACCGCACTCAGCAGCATGGCACAAGCATACGCTAACATATCATCTGTGCGCGACGGCATTGAAGCCGAACGTAATTTGCAAGGTTTCTTCATGGCTTACTTCAGCTTGAACGACTATTACTACACCGCTCCCGAGTTGGAGCTGAACCATGGCTATTGCGACTTTTTCTTGCTGCCCGATCTCACTCACTACCCCACCCAGCACAGCTACATCATCGAGCTAAAGATGCTGCATAAGGGAGATAGCGAGGAATTTGCTCAAAAGCAGTGGGACGAGGCCGTCAGCCAAATCAACCGCTACGCTGCAGCACCAAGAGTTGAGGCCCTGCGCCAAGGTACTGAACTACATAAAATCATCATGCAATTTGAAGGTTTCCAACTCAAACGCATGGAGGAAGTTGCTGACAAATAATCAAGCGCACACATCATGAACCCCAAACACATCATTCTCACCCTGCTCCTCATGCTTTGCCCCATTGGTATGGCAGCACAGAGCACCATTACACGCAACAAGCCAAAACCGGCTGTAACGAAACCTAAACCTGCGGCTAAACCGAAGGCCAAACCCAAACCTGCACCACGGCGCAATAGCACACATCATTCAAGCAACTCAAGCAGCACTACCAGTTTGTCGGCCGAGCTCAACAAGCTCATCAACAACATGGTGTATGTGTCAGGTGGCACTTTCACCATGGGCGGTACAAGTGAGCAAGGCAGTGATGCTTTTGACGACGAAAAGCCAACCTACAGCGTCACCCTCAGCAGCTACTATATCTGCAAGTACGAGGTGACACAAGCCCTTTGGCGGGCCGTCATGGGAAGCAATCCTTCAAAATTCAAAGGCGACAATCTTCCCGTTGAACAAGTGAGTTGGAACGACTGTCAAACCTTTATCAACCGCCTCAACAGCTACACTGGGCGTAACTTCCGCCTGCCCACAGAAGCCGAATGGGAGTTTGCCGCACGTGGTGGCAACTACAGCCGCCACTACAAATACAGCGGCAGCAACCACATTGGCGACGTGGCATGGTACACCGACAACAGCGGCAACCGTACCCACCCCGTGGGCACCAAGCAGGCCAACGAACTCGGCCTGTACGACATGAGCGGCAATGTGTGGGAATGGTGCAGCGACTGGTACGGCTCATACAGTTCTTACTCGCAAAGCAACCCTACAGGGGCAACCAGTGGGTTTGGCCGCGTGGAACGCGGTGGCAACTGGTGCGGCCTCGCCAGGTACTGCTGCTCGTCGCACCGTAGCTACTACACGCCCGGCAACAGCTTCGACGATCTCGGGCTCCGCCTCGTCCTCTCCCAGTTATAATAGATCAAGCTCACACACATCATGAACCCCAAACACATCATACTCACCCTGCTCATCATGCTTTGCCCCATTGGCATGGCAGCACAGAGCAATATTACGCGCAACAAGCCGAAACCGGGTGTGGCCAAACCTAAACATAAACCATATTCCAAGCCCACTGCAAAGCCGAAAGCTAAAACCGTACCACACAATAGCACGCCCCATTCGGGCAGCCCAAGCAGCAACATCAGTCTGTCGGTTGAAATCAACAAACTTATCAACTACATGGTGTATGTAGAGGGTGGCACATTTACAATGGGTGGCACAAACGAGCAAGGCTACGATGCCTTGCCTTTTGAAAAGCCCATACACAATGTAACCCTCAGCAGCTACTATATATGCAAATACGAGGTAACGCAAGCCCTTTGGCAAGTCGTCATGGGCAATAATCCTTCAAACTTCAAGGGGGACGAACTACCTGTCGAAAGTGTGAGTTGGGACGACTGCCAAAAATTCATCACACGTCTCAACAGCTACACGGGCCGCAAATTCCGTCTGCCTACCGAGGCCGAATGGGAGTTTGCCGCACGTGGCGGAAAATACAGCCGTCACTATAAATACAGCGGCAGCAACTATATTGATGACGTGGCATGGTACAATGGCAACAGCGGCTATACCCCCCACCCCGTTGGAAGTAAACTACCCAACGAACTCGGACTTTATGATATGAGTGGCAATGTACTAGAATGGTGTTCTGATTGGTATGACACATACAACTCCTACCCACAAACTGACCCGCAAGGTCCAAAAGTTGGATCTTATCGTGTGATTCGCGGCGGTTGTTGGTGGGCTAGTGACAAACTAAGTCGTTTGTCTTTCCGCATTCATAGCATTCCAAGCCACCGAGATAATGACGGAGATCACGGCCTCCGCCTCGTCCTCTCCCAGTTATAATAGATCAAACTCACACACATCGTGAACCCCAAACACCTCATTCTCACCCTGCTCCTCATGCTTTGCCCCATTGGTATGGCAGCACAGAGCACCATTACACGTAACAAGCCAAAGCCGGCTGTAACGAAACCTAAACCTGCGACAAAACCAAAGGCTAAGCCGAAGACCAAACCTGCGCCACGGCGCAACAGCACACATCATTCAAGCAGTACAAGCAGCACGGTCAATTTGTCGGCCGAGCTCAACAAGCTCATCAACAACATGGTGTATGTGTCAGGTGGCACTTTCACCATGGGCGGTACAAGTGAGCAAGGCAGTGATGCTTATGACGACGAAAAGCCCACCCACAACGTCACCCTCAGCAGCTACTACATTTGCAAGTACGAAGTGACGCAAGCCCTTTGGCGAGCCGTCATGGGCAGCAATCCGTCAAACTTCAAAGGCGACAACTTGCCTGTTGAATGCGTGAGTTGGAACGACTGCCAAACCTTTATCAACCGTCTTAACAGCTATACGGGGCGCAACTTCCGTCTACCTACAGAAGCCGAATGGGAGTTTGCCGCACGTGGTGGTAACTACAGCCGCCACTACAAATACAGCGGCAGCAACTACCTTGGCAATGTAGCATGGTATTATGAAAACAGCAGCAACCGCACACACCCCATCGGTACCAAGAAAGCCAACGAACTCGGCCTATACGACATGAACGGCAATGTGTGGGAATGGTGCAGCGACTGGTACGGATCATACAGTTCTTACTCACAAACCGACCCAACAGGACCTAACATTGATTTAGGAGGCCGCGTATCCCGCGGGGGGCACTGGTACCGTCTCCCAGGAGGGTGCCGATTGTCAGTCCGTAGCAATGCTGCGCCCAACTACCGCGGCAGCGACCTCGGGCTCCGCCTCGTCCTCTCCCAGTTATAATATCCTTGTAAAGAAAAGAGCCTGAAGCAAAAACGCGGCAAAAGGAGGCGACGGGAGGAGCCGACGATGTCGTGTTTTTGCTTCGGGCGATAAATAGATACCGCCTGTGGCGACATTTACGACAAAGGTATTTACAACAAAGGCATATACCACAAAAGTCATACCCCACAACTAACACCTTCCACCTCACCATGCGCCAACTGCTACTTTTACTCTGCATACTGCTTCCCCACCTGCTACCTGCCCGCACCATCTACGTGGTGTCGGTGGGCATAGCCAAATACCAATACATCAACCCCTTGCGGCAGACCGAGAATGATGCAACCGACATGGCGGCGCTCTACCGCACACACACTACGCACGTCACACTGCTGACGGGGAAAAGTGCCACGAGGCAGAGCATCTGCACGACGCTGAGAAATGTCTTTGCACAAGCGGAGGCCGACGACGTGGTGGTGTTCTTCTTCAGCGGACACGGCAGTAAAGGCGGATTGTGCGCCTACGACACACGAGGGGCGTCTACCTGCATCAGTTATGGCGATATAGCCAAAATCATTAAAGGCTGCCGTGCCAACAACAAACTGCTGTTTATTGATGCCTGCTATGCCGGCGGCCTGCGCCACGACAGCAACGCTGGCGCTTCTGCACAAAGTTCGTTTGACAAAACCGAGGGGGTGATGCTGTTCCTCTCGTCGCGCACCAACGAAACCTCGCGTGAAAATCCATACGGACGCAACGGACAGTTTACACGCTACCTGCTGCGCGGCTTGAAAGGCGGAGCCGACAATAACCGCAACCGCATTGTGGAGGCGAAAGAACTCTTTGACTTTGTGGCTGTCAACGTGGCAAAGGCTACCAAGGGCAAGCAGCACCCCGTGATGTGGGGACGCTTTGACAATAACATGCACGTAATGAATTGGAATCCCAAAAGGTGATTTCGTCACGCCAAGCACGTATTTCATACTTTGGAACGCTATAATCATTGGCAAAAGGCGAACCTTGTTTTGCTCTTTTAAGGGCTGTTCGCCCTTGTACCGCTTACCGCGGAATACATAAGAACATAAGCTACATAAGTAACATAAGGCTGGCGCCGTGTTTTTTACATAAGCTGAGGCAGGGCTTTCCGCCCTGCTTGTAAGAGACATAAGGCTGGCGCCGTGTCGTTGGCTCTAATGTAGTTTGTCGTGATAACATAATGGAACAGAACACAATTAAAGCGTTCTCTTTATCAGGCGTCAGCCCTTATGTATCTTACAGGCTGGGCGGAAAGCCCTGCCTCAGCTTATGTAAAAACCACGGCGCCAGCCTTATGTTACTTATGTAGCTTATGTTCTTATGTATCCCGCGGTAAGCGGCACAAGGGCGAACAGCCCTTAAAGCACCAATGCAGGATAAGAAATGCAGGATAAGACATGTTTTAGCCTGTCAGTCCGCTATGATTGCTTTGGGTGGCGCATGGACGAAGTCAGGAACATGCACGTAATGAATTGGAACCCCAAAAGGTGATTTCATCACGCCAAGCACGTATTTCATACTTTGAAACGCTACAACCATTGGCAAAAGGCGACAAAGCACCTATCTTTGCATCGTAAACATTAAAACAACCAAGCCATGTATAACAACAACGACACCATCACACAGGGACGCAACAAAGCCCAAAAGCAAAGCAAAGATAAGAAACTGCACTTCAAAAGTATGGCAGCCTCCTCATTTGCAGGTGCCATGGCTGGCGCAGGTGCCATGTGGGCTGGCGAAGCCTTTGCCAACGAGCAAAATAATGAGGCTGCCGCCGATACCGCTACCGCCGAGGCTGCAGGAGTACAAACCATTGCGCAGCCCAACGAGCAGGAAGTTACTGCCGACACGCTGGCCGCTGAAAGCAAAACGCAAGCACAGCACGAGGCCAGCGCCACACCAAATGCCGATGCCACAACACACAACGCACACAGCAGCCACACCACACACCACGATGAGCCACACCTCACTCCGGCCACTCACACGCAAGGATATGCCGCACAGCACGACATTCAAATTGAAAGTGTCGAAACCATGACAACCGACGACGGACGCACCGTCACCATGGCCATCGGCACCGTGGACGGCCACATGGCGGCCTTCAAAATGGACGACAACAACCGGGTGGTGGCCTCGTTTGTCGACACCAACGACAACGGCGAGGTGGACGACAAAGAAGTGACCGACCTGCGCGGCGAAAACATGACGCTGAACACGCTCACCAATGGCAACAACGATGTACAAATGGCGGCCGACGACACCGAGTCGCCCGAAATCCACGTCATTGCCGTACAAAACGATGTGGACCTTAACGGCCACACCGTGGACGTGGCTCACGTGAGCGTAGGTGACGAACACGTTGCCTTGGTAGACGTTACACAAAACGGCGAGGTGGACATCATGATGGCCGACAGCAACCACGATGGTCAAATAGACGACAGCGAACTGCACGACATATCTGACAGCCACATGCCCATGCCGTCGGCCGACGATGTGGAGGGGGGCTACGGACAGATGGCACAGTCTGACACCGACCTGCCCGACTACTCCAACGATGCCGATATCACACTATACGACGCATAATGACGAACTAACAAGCGTATGAACATTACACTTAAATGTCCCGCCTGCGGCGCACTGATAAGCGCGGCCAGCATGGCGGGCATTGAACAAAAAACGGCCGAATGCCCCACCTGCCACACCAAGCAACAGTTAGGCGCCTACCTGCCCAAACTGTCGTTGGCTGTTGGCAGCCACACCTACCAGCTGCATTTTGGCAAGCAATGGGTGGGCCGCCTTAAGCAGGGCAATGATGCCGAAATACAAATACCCGACGACACACGCTACATGAGCCGGCACCATGCCATTATCAATGTGCAATGCACCGCTACCGGACTGCGCTGCACCCTCGAGGAGCATGGCAAAAACCCTACCCTGCTGCAAGGCATCGAACTGTGTGAGGACGACATTGTCTACCTCAACGCCAACGACTGCCTCACACTGGGCGAACAACAAATGTACGTAGCTAACGATTTTGCAAAATGAGCCAAAAGCCCTTAACTATATCGACTCCACAAGGTTTTAGCGAACTGGGACAGAAACCTAACCAGGAGGACGCGCTTTACCCTGCCCTTGGCCATGCCACCAGCACCACACACGTTTTTGTGGTGTGCGACGGCATGGGCGGACATGCGCATGGCGAGGTGGCGAGCAACTGTGTGGCGCAAGCCATTGGCCAGCACACCACGCTGCCCGAACCATGCTCCACGCAACAAATGGAACAGCACTTCAACGAGGGGTTAGCCGAAGCCTATCGTCAACTTGACACACTCGACAAACAGTTTGACGACAGCAGTGGAGGCAAGGCCACAATGGGCACCACGCTTACATTCCTGGCCATTTGCACCGATGGCATACTGTTGGCGCACATTGGCGACAGCCGCATTTACCAATTCAGACAAGGCAAGGGTGTGGTATACCAAACACGCGACCACTCGCTTGTCAACGACTTGATAGCGGCGGGCGAGCTGACCGAAGCCGAGGCACGCACCTGTCCACAACGCAACGTCATCACAAGGGCTGTGCAACCTCATCAGCCTACCATGTCCAAGGCCACGTTCAAAGTCATACCTTACTACCATGTGGCACCTGGCGATGTATTCATGCTCTGCTGCGACGGCATTGTCGAGCAGCTCGACAACAATGATTTGCAACAAATAATGCTTGCCAATCAGCCACTTGGCCAACGCATCAACGCACTCAAACAGACGTGTCGCACACGCGGTACACGCGACAACCACTCATGTTGGGCGTTTGAGGTTGAAAAGGTTGAACATACGAAGTTGCAACCCGCCCACCAACCCGAAACAGACGAGGAACGCTTCACCCCCAACGCGCAACCGGCAAAGCAGCCTTCTGCTCCTACCAAACACACTTGGCCTTTAGTAGCCATATTAGTGTGCATCATCTTGCTCTGTTTCGGCGCAGGCTATATGCTTTGGCACAAGCCCCAACAAACTACCGACGCACCGGCTGCCACCATGCCCCAAAAGGTGGAACAAACGGTGGAACAGACCACCGAACCAACCGACAGCAACGACTCTGATGCCACACAAGGCACCATCACACGACATCACAAATAAATCCGTTAACGGGTTGACAGGTAAGTTTGTTCTGCACACAACTTATTGTGTCAAAAACAAAATAAAAAGGGACATAAAAGACACGACTAACTTACCCGTTAACTCGTCACCCCGTTCCCCCGTCAACAAAACACTCAACCCACTAAATAAATACAGACGCACCATACTATGACCGACAATTCCACCCCCCGCGAGGGGTTGCTTGCCATTGGCACCACACTTGCCAATGGCAAATACCGTATAGAAAAATACCTGGCATCGGGCGGCTTTGGCAATACCTACATGGCCATCGACACTGCCTTTGACGAAAGAGTTGCCATCAAGGAACTCTTTATTAAAGGCGTGTGCGGCCGCATGGACAATGCAACCGACATCTCCATCAGCCTCACCGAGAACCAGCGCACATTCAATGCACAACGCGAAAAGTTCCGCAAGGAGGCACGCCGCCTGCGCAAACTCGAAAACAAGCATATTGTACGGGTGCACGACTTGTTCGACGAGAACGGCACCACCTATTATGTGATGGACTTTATCGAAGGCGAAAGTCTGTCTACCCGTCTCAAACGCACCCACCAGCCAATGACAGAGGCCGAAGTGCTGCCCATTCTGGCTCAAGTGCTTGATGCGCTCGAAACGGTTCACAACGAGGGTATTTGGCACCTCGACCTCAAGCCTGCCAACATCATGGTTGACGACAAAGACAACGTGCAACTCATTGACTTTGGTGCGAGCAAACAGCTGCGCAATGCCGACGGCAACTCTCTCTCCACTTCATCGGCCCTGGCTTGCACTCCTGGTTATGCCCCGTCCGAACAAATGGAACAGAACATCGAAAAGTTTGGTCCGTGGACTGATCTCTACGCGCTCGGTGCCACACTTTACCACTTGCTCACACTGCAACAACCGCCCTCGCCATCAGACATTGACGAGGACGCCACAGATGCTCTGAAATTGCCTGCCGCCGTGAGCAAAAAGACTGCCGACCTCATCAAGTGGCTCATGAAACCGAACCGCAAGATGCGTCCGCAATGCGTGGCCGACGTCAAACAGTTCCTGGCCGAAACGCCTACAAAGCCGCAACCCAAACCGCAATCCAAACCGCAACCTTCAAAGTCTGATGCCAAGACGGCCGATGATGATGGCGACACCATTTTGAAAGGCGGCAAAAGTACCAAGACCTCCACACAAGCCAACACACGCAACACGACATCTACAACAGAGCACAAAGGCAAATCAAACCGAACCGTCATCATAGGCAGTATTCTGGCCCTCGTCATTGTGGGAGCATTTGGTTACGGCATGTGGCACGACCGTAGTGAGGCACAAGACGCATCGGTGACTGTTGACAGTGACAGTGTGGCAGCAGACGTGGTGCAGAAATCGGTAACCAATCTGATGGTGTCAGTAAACGCTGGTCCGAAGAACATGCGCAACTATGCCTATACCGGCAGCATAGCCGATACGATTGGTGCACTGCCGCAGGGCTTTGGTACGGCCAAATTTGAAAAATATGGCAGCATTCCTGCCGCCACCTATTCAGGTTACTTTACCAATGGCTTGTGCAACGACCAAACGGGCGATGCCACGCTGAAGTTTGATAATGGCGATACGTACAAAGGTACCTTCAACAATGGCTACTACGAGCAAGGCACCTACACTTTGAAGGACGGTTCATACTTCACAGGCACATTCAAAGAGGGCAATCCCTACAAAGGTAAATGGTACAATAGCGACGGCTCGTTCTCTGAAGAAATAGGTAAGTAAATATTGCCGTCCAGAAAATCGTGAATATTCGAACCGTCTCAAGCGCAAAGTGCTAGTACCAAACGCTACAATAAAATGCTAGCACAAAACGCTACCTCTAATGGGGGCGACGCGTCTCGCGTCGGGAAAAAAGAAAGCAATAAGCAACTCTAAGCAGAGCTTAGTAAATGCAGACTCCTCTCTCCTTGCCCGACGCGGGACGCGTCGCCCCCATTAGTGGTAGCGTTTTGTGGTAGCGTTTGATGCTTGAGACTGTTCGGATTATTACGTTTTACCTGACTGCAATTATTAGGAAATTATTGCTGCCCGTTAAAACCATTCTGATATTATAGCTCACAGATCGCACCGATTGCACGGATTCTTTCGCTCATGCAACGTGCTTTAACACCACAGAGATGACGGATTTGACGGATTTTGTGAGCATTGCATGCTCACTTTGTCATTAGTTCGTTGCTGCGACCAGATCCTTTACTACATAATCTGTGCTAATGTATTTCGCCACAGGTACGTTACGGGCCAATAGCGAAGTGAGCATGCAATGCTCACAAAATCCGTCATCTCTGTGGTGCTAAAGCACGTTGCGTGAGCGGAAGAATCCGTGCAATCGGTGCGGTCCGTGAGCATAGTAATATATTGCCTTCTGGTAAAACTCCAAAGCATAAACAACCTGTCACGGATAACACTACCACAAAACGCAAGCACAAAACGCTACCACAAAACGCTACCTCTAATGGGGGCGACGCGTCTCGC